>Ga0307513_10005116_pt1 | contig 17356 bp, 16 predicted proteins | sample 15_EM_MG_FD_202174 | JGI IMG/M metagenome (GOLD analysis project Ga0307513, IMG submission 202174) | Populus trichocarpa ectomycorrhiza microbial communities from riparian zone in the Pacific Northwest, United States - 15_EM | ecosystem: Host-associated > Plants > Roots > Unclassified | place... | reverse complement strand
CTCTACCTCTCCTCTCATCTATCACACGCATCCTCTGCCTCCTCGACCCATCGTCTAGCGTTGTGCAAGGCCCTGCTTCGTCCCCTCCTAGGTTTGAAGACCTCTACCCACTTTAGTGGTTCATTGTTGTCTCTGTTAGCAAGGGCAAGCTACTCAAGAATCGGTTAGTGACTCGTAGGGACGAGTCGTTTCCTGGAGTGGTCTCGGCGCAGAGTGGCCCTGACAGCATCGAGACCCCCCGTGCAGAAGACGCATCTTACTTTCTCTGCTGGATTCCGGATGGCTAGGAAGGCACCAAACGGATCGAGATGACATCTGTTGCAGTGACAAGTTACAGAGGCTGGAGGGGGTCGCCTAGGTCAGTTTCGGAGATTTCGCAACTCGGTTCGTTTTCTCATCACCTGTCTGCCCTCAGGTTGATTTCCCTCGTTAAGACTCGATGCACGACAACAGACGAGCGTTCGCACCGATCAACCTCACTTTCAGATCCCATTCCTGTTCTCAAACAACACGAGGTGAACCTACGCCTGTTACACCCCTTCATCAACTTGTTTCACCAACAATCGACATCCTCAGGCCTCAACATCAACATTCAGACCGGTATTGCCCCAGGCGCCATCCCACGACCCTCGGCCGCGTTCCACCTGGGAGAGGGAGATTTCGCCTGACAGCGCATCCCCCGAGTGGTTTCCGCAGTCACGTTTTTCATCAATACCTCAGTGATTAAGACCGTCTCGACACGTTCACTCTTCCTCAACCTGGCGTCATCTGGATAAAATTTGCCCCCTGTTATGGATCTCGTCTGGAATGGCGCTGGGTGAGGTCGGTAGGGTGGCTGGGCTCGTTGGATTCGAGGCTTTGCCTGCGAACAGGTGTGGGGGACTGGAGAGATGGTTGAATGTGAGTGTAGTGGGGATTCTGAGACGGTGAAGCGGTGGCTTTAAACAACCGTGTTTGGATTTCTTGAGACCCGGCTTGTTCGTATTATCTTTTACGCTCGAGATTCTCACCTTCCGCCTCTGACCTTCCTCCCCACCATTGTGGATGGAATCCCCGCACGTATTTCTTCACAATGGCTAACTGCTGCGTACACCCAACAGACACGGTTGTTTGATGACCTGCTTTCGTAAAGTTTGGTGGTGGTGGGTGAGAGGAGAAAGCGTCTTGCTTGTGAGCACCTCTCCTGTACCGCACGTCGATCTGGAGAAGACGTCTGGCAGTGGTGCTTCGACAGACCAAACGCTCACCCCTGCGCAGGCCAATGGTATTTCGTCAAGCCGGGACTCGAAGGCAACTAGGTTTGAGGCTATCGCAGCAGAAGAGCCTCTCAGAGGTTGCTTATTCAAGGCGAGGCTCTTTGTTCCTGTCCATCTCATATGGCCCTTTGTCGTTCGCCCTCGGAGATCGTTTCTTCCCTTCCTCTGAACGTCACTTGTTCCCAAAGTTACGGTCTGTGGGTTCCGGAGCTGACTTGCCATCACCCTCCATCTCCCCCGACATCAGGACCGGCATAGGAATTACGATGCTTTTCCTGTGCAAACAAGGCGACGCATCCACCGTAAATTCACTTCAGCAGGTCGGGGAGCTGACGAACACCAGGCAGCGCTCACCGTCAGCAATCCATCCAACATTTATCCCCGTTCCTGCTGCAACTGATCCCCCCTCTCCCGACATTGGGCGCTGGCCACTCCCCTCCACTCAGCTCGGCTCTCTTCGTTTCCCATGGCCCATCGAGTGAGAAACTTGAAGTTCCTCCCCACCTCGTAACACATCACTGGGGGAGTGACCGTCAGCCCAAAAGCGTGCCTCTGATTGAGCCCGCCCTCCACCTTCAATCCTTTACTGATGTGTTGCTTTCTTTTCCAGCCTGGAGGATGCAATGTTCAAGGCATTGTCATCTCTCTTTCCGACTCTCCTTGGGACAGTCAGCAGCGCCCGCGTTGAGTTCTATGATATGTTCCAGCAAGAAGCTAACGAGTATGAATTTATGAAGAAATACGATGGAGACTTGAACACCACCTTGATCTTCGTGAGCATTCTTTTCTTTCTCTTGCATTCCCCTCGATCACGGTGTCGACTTTACTTTTCTTGGGGAATAGTCCGGTTTTTTCTCCGCTATTACACCCACTTTCAAGCTCCCTACAATTATGGCCAGTGTCTCGCTATGGAATGTCCCAGCCGCTAAAAATACCACTATCCCTCAATGGGCTGGCCCTAATCCCACCGTCATCCATGTGCATCTCATCCCCTACACCAGCTTGGCTGCTCCCCTCGCTGCATTCATCACCATATCAGGAAAGCAATGGCTCAATTGTTGTGCTCAAGTTGAGGTACATGGATCCACTATTGATCGTAATGTACCTGTTGGTGATAGACTCTGAGTTGAGGAGGGCTGAGGACACATTGTCACAATACAACATGTGGTCTACTGGCCTGGCTGCCCTGGCTATGAGGACAAAGATCAATAACCTTCAGCAGGCCAGGGTCTTGTTAGTCACTCTCAAGAGGGGTTCATCACTATCTCATTTTGATCATGGTAATGGCTAGCACATTCTCATCTGTCTCTCCTCACACATGTGTGTTATTGTGTCACCTCTGTCATTTTGTTTGTTTCTGTTTCTGCTCAAGGTCTTCCTGCTCTAAACATGTTACCATGAATGTGGGTCCCCCTTTATGGGGCTTTACCTCAGTGATCACATACTTTACTTGTCACATGGTCATATTTTATGGACAACTTCTCTGAATCTATTGGCTAGTTGTATACTATGGGTTTGAATGGTATGTTTGGCAAGCAATGAAATATTTAGTACAGAGAACTTGAGACATAAGAAAAGAGAATACATGTTCTATGGTTCTACTGGATGGACATATGGCTGAAGTTAAGAATCACTACCTCCTCTAACCATGGGAGAATAACAAGATAATGGCTATCCCACTGTACATGCCTTGTTCTCACAGATCCCCCAGGTAGCTGAAAAACTACCTTCCCAGTAACTATATCCTTCATCCTGCACATATCCATTTCCCACACCTTGTTGTCATTGAGCTGGATCCTGTCTGGGAATTTCCCAGGTAAGAAGAACTGAGCAGGGGGTGAGCCTGGAATCCCAAAATCCCACCCTTCAGTGTGCTCCTGCTGTAATGCAGAAAAACAAACCCAAACTTTTGAGCCATCTATTCCACGGATATGCACTTTCTCACCAGCCACCATCCCATCCTTAGTCTGGATATTCACATCCTGGGCCCTCACCTTGCCCACAGCCTCTCCTGTCCAGATATCCCATGCCTGGATGGATTCTTCATACCCACAGAAAACCTTGGTCCCATCCCCTGATACCACGAGGGCTTTAACATTACCTCCAGGCACATTGATTGTCTGGAGGAGTCCTCCTTTCTCAGCATCCCAGATATTAATCTTCTTGTCTGCATACCAAACAAAGACCAATTTGTTATCAATCATCTGGATGTTGTTCTGGTGAGAACCTTCAACTGGGATTTGGGGGGGTTTCTTGTGGGGAGTAGTCAAGATACCCCAGGTCTTTCTCACTCCATATGGTAAATCACTTGGGATGATGAGCTCATTTTTTGGCTTCAGAGCAGCAGACTTGGTTGGGGCTGAGGTGAGGGATGTGGACTTTGGATTGGTCACAGGTGGGCCTGTTGATGAGGCACCAATCTGCCAAAACTTGATTGAGTTGTCCTGAGCTGCTGAAATAAGGGTAGAGGGGGAGAAGAATGCAAGGGATAAAATATAATAAATATGGCCATTAAAGGCCTGAATGAGGTGAGGGTCTAAGCCAGTGATGTCCCAAACATAGATATCATCATTAGCAGCAGCAGCAGCCATAAGCTTGTGATCAGGGGAGAAACACAGATTTCTATGGCCAGTCATCATGTGAAAGTTCGCCACAACAAGTCCAGAATTGATGTTGTGAACTGTGACATCTTCACTTCTACATGAAATAAACTGGGTGCCATCTTGGGAGAAAGCAACTTGCTGGCCACTATATGTGGGTCCAACTTTGTGACCATCAATGTCCCACTGCTGAATGGTTTCGGTAGCCACAGACATAAGGCACTGAGGGTCTGTGGGAGAGAACCTAACATGGGACACCCATTCCTGTTGCTCTATGAATTGATAACACTCCTCCTTCTGAATGTCCCACAAACGAAGTGTCTTGTCTTTTGATCCTGATGCAATTATACTGTGGTCTGCTGAGATTGAAACAGACAAAACCTCCCCAGTGTGGCCATGAAATGTCCTGACAATACCACCAGTCTGTACATCCCAGAGCTTGATAGTCTTGTCATGACTTCCAGATACAAGTAATGCCCCATCTGATGAGAAGGTGACAGATGCTACTGCATCTGTGTGCCCAGGGAGGACAGCTGTCTGGCTGCCTGTGATTGCATCAAGGATAAAGATGTCCCCTTTTGTAGACCCAACCACAATAGCGTTATTCCAGAATGAGAGGGACCATGGACGATGATTCAGAAGGGCTGTACGGGAACACATCCCCCATTCTGCTGAGAGACCCTTGACCACTGTAGCCTCCTGTGAGAGCTCCTGACTGTAACACTCACAAAGCCAAGATGAGGATGGGCAAAATGGGAGGGCAGAATGGTATAATTGGGAAGGAGAGTAGCAGATTGTATCAAAATGTTCCAGAAGGAATCGCTGGGTGTCATTTATCCACATGCATGAAACACCTGCCTGAACAGGGAACATGAGCACAAGCCTTAGCAAACAGTCTACACAGGACTCACCAAAGCATACCACTGCTCAACATCATTCATGGCATAAACCCCAACACCAAGATTTTCTGTGAGAGCAAGAACCTCAATCCAATACAGCAGATGTCTTGTGAAGAACTCCTCAACTGCTGTCTGCACTTCTCCAACATGAGAGCTACTGCTAGGGACCATCAAGAGGTGTTTTGACCAGAATCTACATGCATATTCCAAAGCTTCTCCAATGTGGACCTTCTTACAAGCAGAAAGGTCTGTCACCTCACTGAGAGTAGCATAGTCATCCAGGTTGCAAATGTTCCTCTTCAGCCTCCCCCCCATCAGGTTGAGGCATGAAAGCAGAACCTCTGCATGATGAACTGCAGGCTCCACAAAGAACCTAGCATCTTTACACCGGACTGGATCTGTGAGGAAGTCAGGGAATGACTTGTGGAATGCTCGGATGGGGTCTTCTGTGCTCTCAGGGATAAGGAGGAGAGAATGGAGGGAGCGGAGGGTGGTGGAGATGCTGGACAATTTCAGTAGCTCTGAAAATGCTGTGATTGAAAGGGGGTTAAGTACAAGTAACACTGCCCCAACTACAGTCCTGAAATGGGAGTAGATTTCCTCAGCATCTGTGTCCATGTCATCAATTGCTTGCTCTAGGACCTGGGTGTAAAGGAGGTCAATCCCAGACCTTCCTTCAAGAATGGTATTTTGTGGGAGAGAGATGATCCGGTCCAGCTGTGTGGTGGGTGTACGGTTCTTGAATCCAACTAATTTTACAACTGTTGAAGCATAGATGAAGAATCCTGCTGCCTTTTCACAGAGAACATTGATGTCTGATGGGTTTGGCCAATCTTGTGGGAGGTTGCAATCACTCCGAGTTTTGGCAACCTTGGTCAAGTGGGTTTTGAAGAACAGCTTGATATCACTATCCACTGAGGATCGTTTGATGTCATGTAGCCTGAGCACTTCTGTGATGGGTCGGAGTGACTCAAGACGAAACCCAGACCGGATCCGGGGCTCTGGACGACCAGTGATAAAGAACTTGACATTGGGGATCTCATCCACATAACGGGAGAGCACAGAAAGAAGGGCGGAGGCAGGTTCTTCATCCTTGCATTCGTCAAGGGCATCAATAATGATGAGTGTCTGGATGCGGGTGGCTTTTAATGGGCCAACAATGATCTTCTCGATCTGGGAACAAAGAGATTCCCGCGCAACACCAGGATTGGCCCTCAAGACTCGGAGCAGCTCCTCTCGAAATGTAGGGTACCGATAGGCAAGCTGAAAAGCGAGAGTTGGGAAGATCGCTTTGAGATTGCTTCTATCCTCGAAGTCTCTCGAACAAAAGAAGCTTGCTCCAAGCTTTCCGTCCGCAAAGCCGATCTCGGCAAATGTTTGGGCGATGGTCGACTTCCCGGTCCCCACAAGACCATTCAGCCAGAACACCCGGTGGTCCTGTTCGTCCTTCAGCCAATATTCGAGTTGCAGAAGGACATCTGCCCTAGTTCCCCTCAGACACCCCTGCCCGTCCCTGGAACTGTACCCGGCCTCATCGGTGTGACGCATGTTTTCCAGAAGACGGCGGTCCACATCTTCCTATTTACAAGTTACTACAAAACGTGGGACTAGAAGGGGGTATGACTCACGATCGACTGACAGCCCTCGTTGTAGATGTCTCGTCGCAACGAAGTCTGAGTATATGTCAGCTACGGTGAGAGAAGACTTCTGGGAGACCAAACCTGGTAGTTCATCAAGGCATCGCGAACATCCTCCACAAGATCGTTGACCTTCAGTGCGTTCTCGGGGATTCCGAGGAAAAGCGCGAGATCCTCCTGGGTTGCCACCAAGCCAATAGCCTGTCCAATCTCTTCCAGTTTCCTGGTGATCCACGGCATGAGTCAGGCCTGACTCTCGATCATTGAGAATGTGGGCTCACCGTCCCAGCTTGCCTGTCCTCTCCTCCTCCTTGATGTCGCCCGGAAAGATAGGTCCGGAGAGCAACTGAGAAACCGCTTTGACCCTGAGTGCCAACGATTCTACGGCGTGTTCATTCACCTCCGTTTGCTAGAATGACCATAAGAATTACGAATTGGATGTGCAGGAAGGAGACCGTGGCCATACCTGGCAATTGTTGAGAATAAAACAGAGGTATCCCGCGACGGATTTGAGTGGACCGGGGGCACCTGCGGAGTCTCTCACCCCACGAAGCAATTCGGACGTGGCGCGGTTCGATTTCTTCTCATCTGCGGCGGCGTTCGGTTCGAGGGTCTCCCCGGGACGAACAACCCCTGGTCCATAGTCGGGAAGAACAGAGGTGTCTGCTATGTCAGAAGGAATGATGAGAGGCGGCGATCAAACGACCACGTTCACGTACTGTCAGGCTTTTCGTTGTGCGGGATCGATGGAGCGGATGGAGAGGGATGGGCACCCTCAGGTTCCCCACCGTACCCACCCCCCATATCAATCTCGACGTCTGGGTGTGTGCGCGAGTGGATCTGGCTGGCTTCCCCTCCATCGAAGTCTGCCTCTCCCCCTTGTTGGCCGTCATCGCTTCCACACGCTGGCACGGATCCCGGTCCATCCGGCTGGGGGGGAAGTTGATCCGTCGAAAAAACTGGCTCTCCAGTTACGCCGGCTTTATCCCCTTCTCTATCGTAACTTTTGTCCACTACGACGTGAGGTTCTGGTTGCAGAAGTAAACTTGCTGAGTCGGCCCCCTCCTCACCGGGGTTGGTCGCCGTTCCGTCCGGTTTGCGTTTTTTCCCTGTCAGTAGGTGCTTGGCTTTCTTCTTCATTTTGGAGAGCGAGCCCCGTATGTCGACCATGTTGATGTTGGATCAGCGTAGGTGGTAGTGCGGTAGATGGTGGTGAGATGGTGGATGATTGGCGCTCAGCACAGGTGCAAACGCGTTATCTGCCGGGATATCCGGCGGCTCCCCCCGCTCAAGCTCTCGTGTTGGTTCTACGCATCAGTACTTTACATGCACGAATATATCAAAGGTTTTATGGCCGAGTGCTCAGGGTAATTGCCTAAAACTGTACCCCTGCGATCCGTAGCCTAACCCGTCGCCGCTTCGACTCTGGGTGTTCCTACTGTCATGACCTCGCACGAATTACACGAAAAGGTGTGCGTACGGAAGACGCAGACCATCTTCCAAGCTGAATCCCAGACAGCTGGGAATATCAAACGGATTGCGAACCTGACTTGGCATAGGCTACTGAGAACATACGGAGGTTATATAGGTAAATGTCATGGTCCTGAGCAGCATCTCCGGGGTACCTGCGACCATGGTTGAAGCCGACGCGGAGGGAGAGGACAAGAGCATGAGATCTATTATTGATGAGGTGTATGTGGTGTCGGAGGATCACACCAAGATGAGGGGACGTTTGGGGTGTTCGATGCGTCGGAAATGAGGTTGGTGAGAGGAGAAAGAGCGTCAATCATAAAACATCCGCCAGTGTCCGGGGTTCCACACCGACGTTGGATTCGAGGTCAACGGACGTGATATTTGATCGAGAATTCGTGGTGAGGTGTCCCCCATGGACTTGCAAGACCTTGGGGCGGGTGATGGTTGCGTTTTGGTGGAAGCTGTGTCGGGTGTGTGTGTGTGGGGGGGGGGGGGGGGTCGAGCGTGGTGCACGACTGGCACAGATGCGCGTCGCAGGCTGGCGGGGAACGTTGAGGGCGGGTGTAGCATGTGGGCGGGTGAATTGCTGGTGGCAATGGGAGCACTTGGATACTATAGTTCCAACTGGTCGCGACCAGTACTGTCTGAATGCGGACAGGAGTTGCTTGGCCAGAACCGTCGGGATGTCCGCAGGGTAGCGCATTGCCGGGGACAGCATGTGTCCGGAATTACAAAAGACGCAGTTGGCGATATCGAGAATGGATTTCATGGACATCTCGAACATCCGGGAGACAATTCGAATGGACCGGTGTTCTTGTTGTGGAGCGGGGACGGCTGGTCAGATATGGTCAACTCGATGCGATCGTTGGAGCTGTTCCCATCGACCTTGCCACCTGCCCAGACCATAGAGACCGCCGGGATCTGCTCTCGTGCGTCCCAACCGCTTCTAGATCGCTCAGCGTACACCTTGTATCCGTTGCCGACACGAATCGAGAAATGGAGGACGAGGGAGACGGGTAAATTGTAGGACAGAGTGGTAGTAGGAGAGAGGTAAAAGAGGGGACCGAATGCGGTGAAACCTATGACACATTGGTAGCGACTTTGCTGGAGTCGGAAGGACAATAACTGAGAAGAGCGGTTTGAGGTGTGAGGGACAAACGTGACAATGTGGGAATGCCGGGTGACCACTCCGCCCGTCTTGCGCGGTAGATGGTTTGATAGCAGATCTACGTGCCTCGACTCGGACGCGACGGTCTTCTCCTTGGTGTACAAAATGATGCGATCCCCACCATGGGTCTTCGCGAGCTCGCCGCCTTGCCATCCATCTACGTCGTGCCAACGACAGTGTCGCTCTAGCAGACTGCGCGGCAATTCGGTCCAATCCTCCAGCAGTGATATTGATAGTGGTCGCGTCGCCCTTCTTGACTTCGTACGCTTAGCTCATGAACGCGGCGACGGTCGTTACTTGCACGAAACCAACAGCAGCAATTCGGGTGTCATTCCGAGATTCCGGGGGGATGGCGATGTACTTTACGTCTGCGCCTGGAAAACACTGAGAGGACAGGGTAAGATAATTGGTCCAAAACTGGGAAATGCAACCGTTGTGCGATGCGTACAGTGATGTCCTTGGCCCGGGTGGCATAGCGTTTTCCTTGGTACTCCGGGTGATTCAATACGGCCAGGTCCGTAGGGAGGACGACAGTCATTCCAGGGGCTTCCAATCCGACATTGAATCGCGGGGAGTTGGGCGGGGTGAGGTCCACTCTTGAAGTAGGTGCTAATGAAGTCGACACCAACATACTCGACTTGCATCCGCGACGATAAACAGGTAAGACACTATTGGCTGCAGAGTGCGTGTAGTAGCTGCACGTACCTTGAGAATTACGTCTCTAGGACGTTGCTTCAAGTTAGGGAAATGCTGACCAGTCTTTTCGATGACGCAGACACCTCCGATCTTGGAGAACGTGATGGTTTTATGGTGGCCGGGAACTGGGACGTAGTCGTGTTGAGAATAGGGACATTTGAAGCCCGAGGGTTATATGAGCATGAAGAAAGCATACCGGCCGAAGCCGCTCAGACTGAGCGCCGCGGCCGTCACTGATCTCCGTCGATCCATATCACGCTCTCCAAACTCCGACTGCCTCCACCGTAGACACACTCACAATTCCACCATCATCATATAGACGTATATCCCGTGCTACATCACCTTACCAACATCACCAAAAACTTTCATGCTCCAGGCGTCCGGCACCCCCATCGGTCGGAGCGTTGGGAGGCGAGCCGGGAGCGGCGTTGAACCCGCCCCCCGGCTGATCACAATTGGACGGTCCTAAACACATCAGGGCTGGGTGGCATCGTCTGGCGAATCCAGGTTGAACGTTCTCCGACTGGGTGGGTTGGTGAACTACCCAACAAGTCCGTGAGTGGCCGTCTCGAGGGTCGACTGGTTCAAACGAGCGAGATCGCTCAGGGGACTGACCCCCAGAGGTGTAATGACGAAAGATTGAACACCCTCACGTCGAATTGAATGCTCTCCCTTACTGTATCGATCATACCTACTCGTATTCGCCCCGGAAGATATGTCTGGACAGGGAACCCTTGTTATGAACGTAGATGGTTGCCCCCCGTGCTCCGACCGGTGGGGGTGTGCCGTCTCGGACTGAATGCTCGGGCGGGGTCTTCATCTCAAATATTTTGGTTACAGTCGAAGACTCTACCTCGCATCCGCGGAGGACAGCACCTGAAGACTTACGGACAACGGAAACCCGGGCCAGCTCCTCATGGGAGTCCGGGGGGCGATAGCAGACGCGTCTTCAGGAATCGTGGACGCACGAGTCCCAAACTGTAGTGCCTACCTAAGGGCCCGGTCCCAGTGAATAGATAACTACGGGAATACAAAAAAGAAGCGGGACGATCAATTGTGCCCCTCTACGAGATCATTGTCCGCCTGCTGACGATAATTCTCTTCATCATCCCGCGCACCATATGTCTCGAGCTGAAGCGTTTCGACCCGGTTCGTCTCCTGATCAGGAAGAGTCGCGAACTGGAGACTTATTGACCCCAGGATCGTTGAAGAGCCTCCCGGGGTCGCAGCTTGTCTGAGGTTCAGCAAGATTCGACAACTGACGATACTGTGGACGACTCGAGAGGAGGCAACCATAAAGTTACCAAGCATGTACTGCACGAAAAGTGAAGGGTTATCAAATTCTGGGTCAGAAGGTTGTAGAAATCCTACTTACCACATCCAGCGCCCAAACAATAAATGTAGACAGAGACACAACTAGATCCCTCCGCTTAGCATTGGATCTATAAATTGAAGAATTCCTTACCGAACAACACAAGAAAGAACCCAACACCTGACACGTGCGTTTTTAGTTTTAGTGGGGTGCGTATATGCGCGTGTGCAAGGCTTACCATCCCGGTATATCACTCTTCTCAATGAAGCACCTGGGGGAACCAGTGCGGAGATCGCGTACCGCGATCGACTGACGGATGCTGTGGGTGCACGATAACGAAACGCACTCGTGACGGTCAAAACGACAACGACTGCAATCAGTATTAGTTGGCAGATGGCAACATGAATGTTGAAGTGATCACCGAGTTCAAAAGAAAGGACCACCAAAAGGTCGAAGATGAAGAAAGTCGTGCTATCAAACTCCATGCTGTAACACTCATTGGGCATGGCATTGGGGTCGATTTGCCCATAATGAACTGATCAGACATCGTCAGTCAGGAATATCAACCATGCAAACTTGGGAATTGCTTACTGGGGTGCGCGCGGAGAAAATAACAGTTAATTGCGATTCCAGTCACTACGGATGCCTGTGTATCCGATGAGTGAGCCACGTAATCCCAGTTACTTGTTCTTGAACGGACCGCATAAACGATTGATAGAGGAATGGCCACGCGCCTCGACCCAGAGTATATCGCGACGGTTCTCAGTAAGAGGATGGCTGGGAATGATGAGGATCAGTGCCGAGAATACCAAGCGCAGTTCCCATGTCTGACATTCTGAGATGAAAATTCCGAAGAACGCCAGCCCTGTAACCAACCAATAAATAGTTCAATGCAAACGAGCTCTGGGGAAGCGTTTTCTCTCACATAAGATGATATAAGAGAGAATGATACATGTCTGAAGGAGGTCGATTGGTCAGCCGGTAGATAGCCTCGTGTAACCCCTACTTGCATTATGATCCATTATGCCATGTGGGGCGGCAATTACTACAAATCAGCAGGGTCTCAGTCGGCATTCAATACATCCCAACAATGGACAAAGTCTGACTCACTGATGATAAAGATCGGCATGTCAATGAAGGTTCCATAGCGGGATACGATGAAGAGTATCTTGGGTATACTCCATTTTCTTCGCCAGATGTGCTCGACTTCACGATCAAAGAGTATCAGCCAGTCGTATACCTTATGATCGGGAATTGCCCGAGACAAAAGGACTGTGAGTGGTTGGGGAACCGGGTCCGACGCCACGAGTGTAAGGGACTTACGAGGAGTGTAAACGTGGCGACTTGAGGACGGGGATCGTTGAAGAAACAATGAGGGTTTCGAGCGATAGACTGTCGGCTGAGGACTTACGCTCAAAGACCTGCAGAATTAGGAGAGGTTTTGGTAAGCGTCGTGGGATGACACTAAATATCGAGATGACGAGAGCGTAGTGGGAGAGGAAAACCTACGATGACAGCCCGAATCCGCGCGATCGAGTCCTCGATCCCGACGCTCGAGTATGAACCTGTGGCATTCATCCGACCTTGGTAATATGTATCGCAACAGCGGTCAGCAGGGCGGGGGGCTGCTCTTATCAAGTTCCGGGTAAGTGCCCAGCGCCCAGGCTTAATATGAATACCGCGATGCGAACCCCTGAGAAACGTGTTTGGGCGGCTCATCAGGATCTCGCTGGGGCGCGTATTGGCTGCGAAATTAACCTTCCAAAGGAAACGTAATTCCCGGATTTTGTCAAGGGGGTTGCGGTTGTGCGAATATACCTAATAGAGGAAAAATCTGGCGGTGATCATCCAGAGATCATGGAGGAAGCTGAGCGACCAGCACGCCAGCGTACCGAGACCAGGCTGGAAATCGACACCCCGTCTGGACGGGACTGAACAGACGACATCACTTTTCTCTCGCGGTCGAAAGGGGTTCTAGATAAGAGGCAGTCCGCGTTTCACTTCACTGACCCGCTGATAAATACATTGGTCTTCGGTTCGATTCTCACCTAAGTCAAAGCGCTTTGTTGCCGGGCCGGAGAAGGCCGACTTCGGAACGGGCGTGGGTACTAGGTCGTTCACACAGATCCTTGTATGAAAAATCCTGTCTATGGCAGGCATTATTCAGTCGGCCCTGTTTGGCAATAACGCCGCTGTCGCCGAGTCAAGCTGGGTCCACGCTAGAAAATGACGGAGTAGGGAGGACTCCCGTTTCTAAGGCTGGCCCCCCCAATTACGCCCATCTCCAGAGGTCAAGTGCAGCGACTCTACGTGCTGACAGACAAGCACAGCACAGATTCCTCGTGGGTACATCCAAAAATGGGTAGTACACTAGGATTTACGACGACGGGTTAGGGTAGTAGGTAAACCCTCTGATGAGCCCCTTCGCAAGGGCGAAACCCAAAGTCCGACCGAATTGGACGATCTTGGGCACAACGCCGGGTGGCATCGCCTGGAGAACTCAGATTTAAACGCGCTTCGACTGCGACGAGATGAATTGGTGAATTACTCGACAAATTCGCGAGTGACCTGCCTGAGGGTCAGCCCCGTATGTGCAGTGACGAGAGACTGAACACCCCCACGCCAGAGTAATTGCTTCTCTTGCTGTATCCAATGTACTTACTCAGGTTCGCCGCGGAAGATACGTCTGGACAGGGAACGCTGATTATGAACGCAGACGATTGCTCCTCGTGTGTGAACCCTCAGGCTCGAATGAGGATATCGTCGCGATTCGGATTGGTCCGTAAGTCGCGCGAGGTCTCACTCAAGGCTCGAGGTAAACACGCAGGAAAGAACTGTTCGAAAGCGTCCTTGTTTCTCTACCTAGTACAGTTTCTTATATACAATTCGTAGCTATTGGAAATATGATAAACTTGTCCATGCGTGTGTTAGGTGGACCACGCGGTGGGATTATCTATCTACGCCGCACGCCGCGCTCAGGCTGGCGCCCTCGCTTACATCGTGCTCCGACCTGTGGGAGTGTGCGATCTCGAATTGAAGGTTCGGACAGGATTTTCATCTCAGCTCTTTTGATTGCAGTCGAAGACTCTAACTCGCATCCGCGGAGGACGGCACCTGAAAACTTACGGACAGCGGAAACTCGGGCCAGCTCTTCATGGGAGTCCGGAGGGTGATAGCAGACACGTCTACAGGAATCGCGAACGCATGAATCCCAAACTGTAATGCCTATCTGAGGGCCTGGCCCCAATAAGTGAATCAATAAATATGGGAACAAAAAAGAAGCGAAACGATCAATTGTGCCCCTATACGAAATCCTTGTCCGCCTGTTGACGATAATTCTCTTCATCATCCCGCATACCACGTGTCTCGAGCTGAATCGCTTCGACCTGGTTCGTCTCTTGCTCAGGAGCAACCGCGAACTGAAGACTAATTGACTCGAGGATCGTTGAAGGACCTCTCGGGGTCGCGGCTTGTCTGAGGTTCAGCAAGATTCGACAACAGACGATACTGTGTACGACTCGAGAGGAGGCAACTACGAGGTTACCAAGCATGTACTGCACGAAAAGTGAACGATTATCAAATTCTGGATCAGGTGGTGGGAATCCTGCTTACCACATCCAACGTCCAAACAATAACCGTAGACAGACGAAGCTGGATCCCTCCGTTTAGCAACAAATCTATGAATTGGAGAATTCCTTACCGAATAACACAAGAAAGAACCCGACACCTGACACATGTTTTGTTAGTTTTGGTGGGGTGCGCGTATGCGCGCGTGCGAGGCTTACCATCCCGGTATATCACTCTTCTCAATGAAGCGCGTGGGGAAACCAGTGCGGAGATTATATATCGCGATCGACCGACGGATACTGTGGGCGTGCGATAACGGAATGCACTTGTGACGGTCAAAACGACAACGACTGCAATCAGCATTAGCTGGCAGATGGCAGCGTGAATTGTGAATTGATCACCGAGTTCAAAAGAAAGGAGCACCAAAAGGTCGAAGATGAAGAAAGGTGTCCTACTAAACTCCACGTCGTAACACTCATTGGGCGAAGCGTTGAGTCTGTTTTCGCCATAGTCCCCAGAAACTGATCGGTCAGCATCAGTCAGGTGTATCAGCCGTGCAAACCTAAATATTACTCACTGGGATGCGCGCGGAGAAAGTAGCAGTTAATTGCCATTGCGGTCACTACGGATGCCTGTGTATGCAATAAGCCGTGTAATACTAGGTGTTTGTTCTTGAACGGACCGCGTAAACGATTGATAGAGGGACGGCAACGCGCCTCGACCCAGTGTATATCGCAATGGTTCTCAACAGGAGGATGGCTTGAAATGATTGGGGATCAGTGCCGAGAATACCAAGCGAAGTTTCCATGTCTGACATTCTGAGATGAAAATTCCGAAGAATGCCGACCCTGTGACCATCCAATAAACAGCTGAGTGTGAACGAGTTTTGGGGAAGCGTTTTCTCTCACATAAGGTGATTTGGGAGATAATGATACACGCCTGAAGGGTGTCAGTCGGTCAGCCCACAGATAGCCTCGCATAACTTCCACTTGCATTATAGCCTATCATGCCATATGGAGCAGTGATTACTACAAATCAGCAGAATCTCAGTCGGCATTCTATACACGACGACACGCATAGTCTGACTCACTGGTGATAAAGATTGGCATGTCAATGAAGACTCCATACCGAGATATGATGAAGAGTATCTTGGGTATACTCCACTTGCTTCGCCAGATATGCTCGACTTCACGATCGAGGAGCGTCAGCCAGTCGTATGCCTGATCATCGGGAATTGGCCGAGACAAAAGGATTGTGAGTGGTTGGGGAACCGGGTCTGACGCCACGAGTGTAAGGGACTTACGAGGAGTGTAAACGTGGCGACTTGAGGACGGGGATCGTTGAAGAAACCGTGAGGGTTTCGAACGATGAACTATAAGTTGAGGACTTACGCTCAAAGGCCTGCAGAATTGGGAGAGGTTTTGGTAAGCGTCGCAGGATGATGAGAGCGTAGTGGGAGAGGAAAACTCACAGTGACAGCCCGAACCCGCGCGATTGAATCCTCGATCCCGACGCTCGAGTATGAACCTGTGGCATTCATCCGACCTTAGTGAAATGTGTCGCAGCAGCAGTCGGCAGGGCGGGGGGCTGCTCTTATCCGGGTGAGTGCTCAGGCTTAATATGAGTACTGCAGTTAGAACCCACGAGGAACATGTTTGGGCGGCTCATCAGGATCGCGCTGGGGCGCGTATTCGCTGCGAAATTAGCCTTCCAAAGGAAACATAATTCCCGAATTTTGTCAAGGGGGTTGTGGTTGTGCGAATACGCCTAATAGAGGAGAAATCTAGGGGTGATCATCGGGATCATGGAGGGAGCCGAGCGACCAGTACGCCGGCGGACCCAGACCAGGCTGGAAATCAACACTCCGTCTGGACGGGACTGAACAGGCGACATCATTTTTCTCTCGCGGTCGAGAGGGGTCCTAGATAAAAGGCAGTCCGCGTTTCACTTCACCCACCCGCTGATCAATACGTTGTAACATACATAAGCCGTTCCGTGCGTACTTTCTATGTCCCATGCGTTTAACCACCGGCCTTGACGATCAACTTGCCCGTCGACTTTTCACGGGGCGAATCTGCCCGGGCCTATTGCACGCCCTCAGCCATAAGGGGGTATTCGCGGGGATGTTGACCTTCACGATGCCCTTGCTCACGGCATCGGAGGGAGGGGGGAGTCTAGAGTGGTGGGTACCCTCGGGAGTGACCATGTGGTTCATTGTTCCCGGACGCAGGAGCTTGGCATCCCTCCCTGCAAACCCAAGGGACGAGAGCGGTGGGACAGCGCCAGGGGCATTTCCGAAGGAAATGAGCGTTCCTTTCCTCCTCAGGAGTTTCAAGTTATTGTCAAACCTGGACACGAAGATCAGTAAACCATCCACAGAATGACTCCGTAAGAGGGAACGTACGTACCCTTTCCGACTCCGGCAAATATGGCATCAGCGCCGACGCCATTCGTGATCTCCAATACTCATTTGACGGTATCCTCCTTTGTATTAAAAATGTGATCCCACCATGGGTCTTCGCGAGTTCCGTCTTGGCATCCGTCTATGTCGTGCCAAAGGCGGTGGCGCCTCAGCATACTGAGCAGTGTTGAAACTTTATGTGTCAAGCTTGGAGTTGAACTACAATGTATATATAGAATATATATTTGCTCAACAGGTTATGAGCCCGGGCTACGCCCACTCCTTGTGCGCCTTGATGGCGAACAGGAGTAAAAGGTTCTTTACCTTACCTTACTCAGCGCTGTATA
>Ga0307513_10005115_pt1 | contig 17361 bp, 16 predicted proteins | sample 15_EM_MG_FD_202174 | JGI IMG/M metagenome (GOLD analysis project Ga0307513, IMG submission 202174) | Populus trichocarpa ectomycorrhiza microbial communities from riparian zone in the Pacific Northwest, United States - 15_EM | ecosystem: Host-associated > Plants > Roots > Unclassified | place... | reverse complement strand
ACGGAGCTCACCACTTTCAACACTGGATTGTCCCTCACCGGTCAGCCCATATGGCTTACTACCGACGACGCTAGAGCTGGAAAATTCGCCTCCACAGTCGTGATCACCATTACTGGTCCCAGGGCCTCTGACTATGTCGGGAAACGCCTGGCTGCCTTCTCGTCCACATATAGAACCGAGCGCCGATTGCGTTTCAACTCTCACACCCAATGTTCCAACTGCCACGGCTACGGACACCACAATAACAAGTGCACCAATCCAGCCACGTGCCGGTGGTGCGCATCCCCACACCCTACAGGTAATCACACCTGTCCCACCGCTACCTGTCGAATACGCGGCCGACCATGCAACCACACCGTGCTTAGGTGTGTGAACTGCAAAGGCCCACACGACGCCCATACTATACGATGCCCCTCCCGCCCTAAGAGTACCCGGGATGATGAGCCGGATGAAGGCGAGGAGGAGATGACCACTTGATTACTATGATTTATGTTATGGTTATTGCGTAGACTTTGGTTCTACATTTTATTTTTATCAAATAAGGCGGTGATGAAGTTTTTTTTTTTGTTATATTAATGGTTTTTCTAGGCCATACCTTAGGGTGCATGCCGGAGTTTTCCTGTAGTTAAATACGAAATAAACTCATAGGATTTTATAAAAAATATAAATAAAGTTACGGTTTAGTTCTAAGATGTCCTCTATCATTTCACGGGTGCGGGCTTGTGACCATTCGACACGCACGGCCACCCAGGCCACCCGGGCAGATGGTGATCGGTGGGTTTTGTATGATACATGTATGAAGAAACGAGCGGTGGCCAGCACAGTAGCTACAGTTCGTCCGAGGAAACCACCTCAAAGTTCCTTTTTTGGATTTGGCTGTCGAGATGGCCGAGAACACAGGAACTGGCGGAGCAAACCTCGCGCAAGAGCAGTCAAATCAACAAAATTCACTACCGTAGCTATACCCCGCCTCGTAGCCCAATAAATTTTCGTCCCCTATCTGTGTTCGGATTCCTGACCTCCTTAGCGCTGTCAATGGGCTTGGTTGACCTCATGTTTTCAGAAAAAGTAGTATGTCAGGGGAGCCCTCTCTCCATGACCTGACCAACAGAAAGCATCTACACGATTGCCACACTTGAACTATTCCTCATCTCGGAATATCGTAAGGAGCCAAAAAGCGACAAAAACGGACGAGGAGATGGATTTATACTACCGGTGGCTATACCAACCTGGCTTCCACTACTTAAAATGAACAACTAATAGAAAAATGAAGACAAAAGTAAAAATAAAAGCAAAAAACAAACAAAACAAAAAATAAAATCCAGTAGCAATCACGGGTGCTCACTCGACTAGCCAAATCCCTGGTTAATGCATCATTCCCAGCATTCCTGATATGCTTCCTCAAACTCCGAACACAAGCATATATAGCCTCACGAACCCAAATCAAAATCTCCTTCCGCCGTAACTGCGATATCCAGCCCGATGAATACTAGGATCAACCTCATCATAATCATTGCCGAATTGATATCGGGACGCCTCTACTCGATTGCGGTAGTCACTCCCCCCAGCCCTATTCCTCTCCTCCCTCTCAAGCTGATGGCGATTCCCCACGCTGGGAATAGACGAGCTGTGGGCAAGACTTTCAAGTCTCCATGCGTGTTCTCCGCCTACACGATTTTGCCTGTGTGCCATGTCAAGGTTTGCATCGGTAGTGGGTGAACGCTCGCCCTCGGTGCTGAGATGCCCGAGTGCGCCCAAGCCACTTTCTTGCGCACTTGAGGAGGCACCCACCGCATTCCTGGTCGATCTCACGGATTGATTTTTGGGGAACAAAATTGAACTCCTGACGCTCTCGGTGTCCTCTTCGCTATCATATCCTTGGGATGCTTGGCTACCATAGCCCCCATATTGCTCCTGATACTGCTGTTGCTGCAAGTGCCCATGATTGGGGTCACCACGAGAGTAGGAGCTTTGGGCGGTGTAAGAAGAACCTCCGTGTCCATAGTCATAGCTACCGTGTTGAGTGTAGGAGCTCCCGGCGCCGTAGCCGCTGTGGGAGCTTGAAGATGTGTCTCGTGGGGCCCGATTACCATAGAGATCGTCGTCTGCATCTCGATTATGTCTGTGAGAGCGGCGCGACATGTATGAGTGCGACATGTTGGAGGAACGAGCTTTCTTTTTTGTTCGCGGGTATGGGGCTGGTGTGGTTTTGATCGATGGGTATTCTAGGTGAGGCAGATGGAGAAGTACCTTCCGAGAGTTCGCGGGTATGGGGTGGCTGTGGTTATTGATAGATGGGTATTCTGGGCGAGGTAGATGGAGAAGTGCTTTCGGAGAGAGGGAATATGGTCAGTATTTAAAGAACCTTAAGTAAGGGAGAGCTGCTACCGGAGACCTGAGCCCACGGCTTTACACCAGGCTGCTTGGATAATGGGTGCAGGTTACATTGGAGAAATCGCACCCTTGGATCGCTCTGCAAAAGCCATCTTTTCACTAAGGGTAGCCGCGCGCCAGGGGGGCGGAACCAGGATCCTGTGTTGGTTACCCTGCAAGGGGTGGGTATATAGCAATCTCACACACTTCAAGGTCTCACCAGTTTTTATAAAGATTTTAGCTGATAAGCCACTTTGATGTGTTGGTGGAGACTTGATGCCGGTTTCTTGTAACCCAGGTTAGATGCCCGAGTCACCACCTTAGAGCCTTGTGGCAATGGCACCCACGGCCGGAATAAAATTACAATAGTGCTCGGCGATTTCTAAAGTAGTCTGAACGTGAGTTACCTGACTGATGGGGTGGGTTTGTTAAGGTACCTGAGGAGGCATTGGTTGTGCTAGAATTGGGTCACCTGCTTTTCTCTCCTCCGAATACTTGGGAAAACCGCCCTGCGCTGGTACTCTACCACGTATTAAACTGGGAAGTGGATCGGGCGGCAAAATCTTTTGCAGTTAAGACCTGTTTGCTACCGCATCTGGTGGGGGCGGTTCATCTCAAGCGCCTGGCAGTCTCACAAAACAACCTTTTCAACCGCTAATCCCTAAGCGCGCTCCCCAACCTCTGTTCTGCTTGCTGTGGCGGGTATTGTAATAAATTAGGGTACTTGATTCCAGACTCCTGAGAACAACAGCACCTGAATTAGAGAGATTGAGACTTGCGCCGCAAGCGGTAAGCTTCACACTTCATGGGTTTGGCTAGAAATGATCCACACAATTCCGAATCAGCATAAGAAGATTTCTTTCTGAGCTATTCATTAGTATAATACTAGCAGCCAGCCATGGTATCTTCTGTTGGTGGTACGCCAGCGGCAAAAACTTATACTCCTTTCGTGGCCTGCTGCCCCTATTCTGACAACTGCTGATCCGAAATCCTTCTCCAACAACGGTGTGTGTCTCGGAGCTGTCACGCTCAACACAAAAGAAAGAGATGGAGCCACTGAAGAATGTCAGAATTATGTAAATCTGCCTTTTATAGACGTGGAGGTTAGAGTTTCGTTTGGTAATTACATCATACCATGGGATGGTGCCGGGCACTGTAAATCAACAAAAAACCAACACAAGAATAATTCTTGAAATTTTTCAACCATGAGCACATCTTTGGGAAGATGTGGCTTGATAGAAGTGCTTGGAAGACACTCCTCCCAATTCTACATATTTGTTGACCCTGGATCAGAGCAATATTAGTGGAGATAGTAAAAATTCGGATTACCCACGTATGGTCACCCACAAGGTTATTTTGCGGTAGAAAATGAGGGACCTTACCACCATAATCACGGAGGGGGTCTTACTGCCCAAATCGCCGTTTGCTTCGTGGTTAGGATACCAGTGATGACTTTGATAGATTGTATTTAAGAACCCGATTTATAATAAGCCTCTTTGTTCTACACACCCGGATAATGCACTCAGCTAGTGTTACAGCTTGGGTTCAAAATTGCCCAAACAATTTCGCCATTGCCCCACCGGCGACCATTCGAGATAACGTATTCCATGGCATAGCGCCCGTCATACCGAGCCATGCACCCAAATAATAGTTACTAGTGCAATGCAATTCCAGCTAGAGTTCAGCCAATGGTATTGCTCAAATTCACATATGGCTCGTGACTATGGGGGCTCGCTATGCGATGGAATACCTTACCGCAGAAGGCCCCCAAGGCCACCTGGACACAACTCGCCCGGGCAGATGCTAATTGGTGGGTTTCGTACAAATATCAGGAAACAAGCGGTGGTCAGCACAGTAGCTACAGTTCATCCGAGGAAACAGCTTGAGAGTTTCTTATTTGGGTTTACGTAGCCGGCCGGGTGAAGGCGTCTAGTGTCCAGGTGGCGGGTGACCGTCTATTTTATTGGTTGAAACACCTGAGGACACAGGAACTGGCCGAGCAAACCAACCCCATGCAAGAGCTGTCAAATTAACAAAATTCACTCATATCCCGTCTAGCAAACCCATCAAAATGTCGTCCCTTAATCTGGGTACAGATTTGGACCTTTTAGTGCAGTTAATGGGCTTGGTTGACCTTAGATATTTAGCAAAAGCAGTATTATATCATACATTCGGGGAGCTCTTGCTGTGGCCTAACCAATAGAAAGCATCTACACGATTTCCACACTTGAACTAATTCCTGATCTCGGAATATCTTAAGGAGCCAAAAAAGCGACAAATACAGACGAAGGGATGGATTTATACTACCGGTAGCTCTACCAATCTGGCTTCCACTACTTAAAATGAACAACTAATAGAAAAATGAAGACAAAAGTGAAAACAAAAGCGAAAAAACAAACAAAACCAATCTCAACAATAAAAATCAAATCAAATAGTAATCACGGGAGCTCACTCGACCTGCCAAATCCCTGGCTAATGCATCATTCCCAGCATTCCTGATATGCTTCCTCAAAACTCTCTGAGCACTCGCCTAGATAGCTCCACAAACGCAGGTCGAGATTCTTGACCAGGATGCTCATCCTCACCTCCCATATCAGAATCACCCTCGAATTGATATCGGGACTTTTCTGCCAGATCGCGACGGCTAAACCCTATAGCCCTATTTCTCTCCCCCCTCTCAAGTCGATGCCCATCCCCCACGCTGGGAACAAACATGCTGCCATTAAGCCTTTTAAGTTCCTGTGCCTTTTCTTCTGCAATACGATTTCGGCTCGATGCGATGTCAAGGTTTTTCTCAGTATTGTGTAAACGCTCGCCCTGGGTGCTGAGATACCCGAGTGTCCCCAAGCCACTTACTTCCGCACCTTGTGCGGCATACAATGCATTTTCGGTCGATCCCACGGTTTGTTTCTTGGGGGACAAAATTGAACTCCTGACGCTCTCCTCTTCGCTACCATATCCTTGGGATGCTTGGCTGCCATAGCCCCCATATTGCTCCTGATACTGCTGTTGCTGCAAGTGCCCATGATTGGGATCACCACGAGAGTAGGAGCTTTGGGCGGTGTAAGAAGAACCTCCGTGTCCATAGTCATAGCTACCGTGCTGAGTGTAGGAGCTCCCGGCGCCGTAGCCGCTGTGGGAGCTTGAAGATGTGTCTGGTGGGGCCCGGTTGCCATAGAGATCGTCGTCTGCATCTCGATTATATCTGTGAGAGCGGCGCGACATGTTGGAGGAACGAGCTTTCTTTTTTGTTCGCGGGCATGGGGCTGGTGTGGTTTTGATCGATGGGTATTCTAGGTGAGGCAGATGGAGAAGTACCTTCCGAGAGTTCGCGGGTATGGGGTGGCTGTGGTTATTGATAGATGGGTATTCTGGGCGAGACAGATGGAGAAGTGCCTTCAGAGAGAAGGAATATGGTCAGTATTTAAAGAACCTGAAGTAAGGGAGAGCTGCTACCAGGGGCCTTGAGCACACGGCTCTACACCAGGCTGCTTGGATAATGGGTGTAGGTTACATTAGAGAAATCACGCCCTTTGATCGCCCTGCAAAAGCCATCCTTTCACTAAGGGTAGCCGCGCGCGAACCAGACGCCTATGTTGGTTACTATTCAAGGAGTGGGCATATAGCAATCTCACACACTTCAGGATCTCACTAGTTTTAAAGATTTTAGCTGGGACCCACTTTGGTGTGTTCGCGGAGACTTGGTGCCGACTCCTTGTAATCCAGGTCAGGTGCCCGAACCATCACCTTAGAGCCCTATGGCAATGGCACCCACGGCCGGAATAAAATTACAATAGTGCTCGGCAATTTTAAAGTAATCGGAACGTGAGTTCCCTGACTGAAGGAGTGGGTTTATTCCACAAACCAAGGTACCTGAGGAGGCATTGGTTGTGCTAGAATCGGGTCACCTGTTTTTCTCGCCTCCAGATACTTGGGGAGACCGCCCTGTGCTGGTGCTAGTACTCTACCACATATTAAACCGGGAAGTGGGTCGAGCTACAGAAAACTTTGCTGTTAAGGCCTGTTTGCTACCGCATTTGGCGGTAGTGGTTCATCTCAAGCGCCTCGAACAGTGCCACAAAACAACCCTTTCAACCGCTAATCCCTAAGCGGGCTCCCTGAATTGCTGTTCTGCTTGCTGTGGCGGGTATTGGGATAAATTAGGGTACTTGATTCGAGACTCCTGGGAACAACAGCACCTGAATCAGAGATATTGAGACTTGTGCTGCCAGCGCTAGGCTTCCCACTTTGTGGCTTTGGCTCGAAATAGCCCATACAATTCTGAATTAGCATGAGAAAGTCATGCATAGTATCTTCAGTTGGTGATGCACCAGCGGCAAAAACCTAAACTCCCTTCATGGCTTGTAACCCTTTTTTCTCTGACAACTGCTGAGCCGAAATCCTTCTCTAGTGACGGTGTGTGGCTCGGGGCTGCCAGGCTCAACACCAAGGAAGGATGGAACTACTGGCAGAATTACGTAAATTTTCCTTTCATGGACATGGAGGTTCGAGTTGCATTAGGCAATTGCATCATGCCATGGAATGTTGCCGAGCACTTGAAATCAACCAAAAACCAGCACAAGAATAATACTTGAAAAGTTTCAACCACAACCACAGGACCCTGACGGGTCCTCTCTATGCCTGAGGTGTGAAGAAGAAGAAGAAGAAGAGAGTTTTGAACATGTTATAACCATGTGCCCTGCCCTAGTGGGAGCTAGGGAAAGGCACTCGGAATTTTCATTTGATATTTCCCCAGATTCATTGGTGTGGAAAGAAAACAAGAAGGGATGGGATATGATGAAGTTATTGATTTCATTTATTTCCTTGAATAAGTTAAATTTTCCTGATGATAAGAATGTTTTTGCATTTACACAGGCAACACAGGTACAGTCTTGAAGTTTGTTCCAGGATGAAATTGGAAGAATCTCATAGGTTGGGAAAAGTTTTTGTTAATTCCGTGGTATGATTTTAGGTATCATACATGACTAGCACTCCCTAGGGTCCAACCGCTGCATTCGGGAAATATCCCATGGCAAATAAAAACCCAAATAAAAACAAAAACAAAAGAAATAAAACAAAAACTAATCACTAATACCTAAGTATAAAATCAACATGAATATTTCCCAACCTACTCAGTATGAGATTCTTCCAATTCCATCTTAAAACAAATTTCAAGACAGTACCTGTGTTGCTCGCGTAAATGCAAAAACATTCTTATCATCAGGAAAATTTAACTTATTCAAGGAAATAATCAAAATCAAAAGCTTCATCATATCCCATCCTTTCTTGTTTTCTTTCCATACCAATGAATCTGGGGAAATATCAAATAAAAACTCCGAGTACCTCTCCCTAGCCTCCGCTAGGGCAGGGCATACGGTTATAACATGTTTAAAACTCTCTTCTTCTTCTTCACACCTCGGACATAGAGAAGATCCATCAGGGTCCCTCCAATCCTTGTGTGCTTTCAGGTAGCTCCTACCGGCCCTCATCTGATGGATGCGTGCAGCGGTAAACTTTCATGATGTTATTAATCGCCAGCATGTCCTGAACGGTGGCCTGTAGCCATAGTAGTCAGGGTAGTTGCGCAATTTCCATTTTTCGTAGATGGCTTCCCTAACCGTTTTGATGGTGTCATCGTAGTATGTGCACTCTTCGCCACTAGGGGGTGACTATATGCTGGGTTTTCTTGAGACCGGCCACTTCTTGAAGATCAGTCTAGCTCTTCTGGCGATGTCATCGATCAGTAACACCCTCTGGACCGAAGTAAGGGATGTGGAGTCCCAGGTCTTAGGTTTCATGCCTCCAGCCTTCGAGAAGGCAGCCCTCCTGTAGGAAGGGAAACGGAAGCTATCGCGTAGTGGAAAGCCAGGGGGGAAAAGGGCCGTGGCAATGTTGTTGTCAGGGAGCGCTGTAGCCTATCTAATCGTGGCCATGTCTCTGATTTGTTCGAGGTATAGGTCGGTCGGCATTAGGGAAGCCTCCGCCGACAGCACTATCGTGTTGGTAGAATAGAAACAATTCGTGATCGGTCTTCACACTCGGTTCATAAAGGTCTCCATTTTATTGCGCATTGTGATGTTGGGTTTGAGGAATTCAGCTCGGGAGAACAGCATGGGGACTATGATTCCCTTGGCCATCCTACGCGCACTGTAAGGCGTAAGTCTTCTACCTGGTAAGGAGAGTCGTTTTATCCTTTCAAAGGCAGCTTGTGCCAGGGGGAGTCTCTTGGCGAAGTGTGTCCATGTACCGTGATTTGGTTCGAAGTGAAATCCAAGCCACTTGACTACTTTCGGGGCCAGTTCGACGCATTGTTCGTCAATGACAACAGGGTGCTCGTATTTATCTGCCCGCTTCCTAGGTGTCCTCCAATACATCAGGTCTGTTTTGTGTGTAGAAAAGGTTAGTCCTATTGCTGAAGCTGCTGCCTTGATTCTTCTGTATGCTTCCTCCAGTACTCAGGTGTTCGTTCTCCATGAGGGCGAGCTGACCATAATCTGGATGTTGTCAACGTATGAAATAATAAGTTCCATGGTTTCGTCCAAGCACGAGTGAAGGGGCTCAACGTAGATTACAAATAGGATTGGGGAGAGTGGGGAGCCCTGAGGGATCCCTGTATTGATGCCTTTCATACTCCTTGGTGAGCCAGGGAAGATGATAGCACATTGACTGTATGCTATGAAGTTTGAAATCCATCTGGTCATGTACTCGGGGGTGTCCTTCGACCGAAGTCTTCGAAGCAATGTGCCGTGGTCAACATTATCGAATCCACCTTTGATGTCCAGGAACATAGTGCTGGCTTTGAGGCCTGCCATCTGTGCTTCTTGGACCCAGTGTTTAAGGGAAATTCCAGCGTCAAATGTGGCTCTTTGAAGGAGGCTGCCGGTTTGTCTTATGGAGTAAAGTCCGCTTGCCAGTGCCTTGGCAAATTTGATGAGGCGTTGGTTGATTATGCATTCAGCTATTGTTGAAAATGTTTGCATTAGTGCAATAACTCTATAGCTCGCAAAGGCGTCATAGTCCCCTTTCGATGGTTTGGGGAGGAGTATTCCTAGCGAGTCCTTGAGGGCAGGTGAATGTATGGACCACGTGAGCATGTGATTGATGAGGGCGGGTATGAGGTAACGATTCACGCTATGTATCCCCTTCCAAATACCATATGGTACCTGGTCTGGTCCTGGTGCGGATGTGTTACTGCACTTTCGAAGAGCTTGTGCCACTTCGGAAGTCTCAACTGTATTTTTTTCTTCCAACCCAATGTACCTAGGCGGTTCCATGTCGACCGGGTTCGGATTTTGTGGAAAGAAGTGTTGCATTATTGCTAGATTTAGGGAGGCTGCACTTGGCTAGTTATGCCAGCCGGGTACTTTTGGGCCTAATCTTTTCTTCGTAAATTGATGTGCTGTCCACACGTCGTTTTTCTTCGCGTTTTCCAGCAAGGTCCTCCAGTGAGTTGACTTGGCCTTTTTGACCTCGTTCTGGTATTTCCTCTTGGCTTGTTTTGCATCGTCCATTCCTCTTGGGTCTTCCTTGGCCTTTCTAGTTTTGACCGTAAAATCCTTCCTACGTTGTATAAGTTCAGGTGTCCACCACGATTTGGACCACTTGCCTGGCCTCTTAATCAATACGTGCTTCTTGATGGTGTGTATTAAAAGGGAAAGGTTGTGTTCGAAGTCTTCGATTGCGCTCTCCGGGTCCCCTTCCTTGGTCTACTTGAATACAGTACTATTTCTGCCTTCACCCTCGTTGCCCGTCAGTACTTTTAACTCGTCTTCAATTACCGGATTAGCCTCCCCTCCTGTTTTCCAGGTAATCCGGTTCCAGTCGGGGGAAGGTCTTGTCGGGGTGAAAGTCGTCGAGCAGATTGTAGTGATAATAGTGTGGTGATCAGAACCGGTGTGTGGGATGTTGGTTCTCCATGTTTTGACGAATTCCGCTAACAGATTATTGGGTAAGGTATAGTCGATAACCGATGGCCTTGTAGTGTTGTTATCCGGTGTTCTTGTATATATACCAGGCTTGTTGAGTATTGCATATCCATGAAGTCCAGCCACACGGAAGTAGTGCTCCACTTTTCTTCTCTGAGGGGTTGACATGTCTCATTCCAGATCCGTGTACATTGTATGTACATTTAGGTCGCCAACGATGAGGGATGGGTTTGTATTGTCCGTGAACAGGTCTGCGAGTGACACCGTATTGTTGCCATCCACCTGTCTATTATAAGTATTAATCAAGGAAAATCTTTCATGTCCTCCTACCACCTTGCCCCCATCATTTCTTGATATCAATAAATAAAGAACATCAGCAGCAGGAGAAACACACAAATAATTAAAAGACTTAGTAAGAAAACAATTAACATAAGTAGCTACTCTTTTCTTCTGACCAATAACATTAGATGAAAAACATTGATAACCTGGTGCCCTAAGTGGGTCACCCTGAAATAATGGCGGATCTTGTAAACAAACAAAAAAAACATTCCTGTTCCTAATGAGCGAAAATAAAGTTAAAAACACCAAATTGCTTCCCTGGGAATTATGTTGTAATATTGTTAAATTTTGAAAAGGAGTGTGGTCGAGTGGATCGTTAGATTCATTCATCATTATTTCGTAGTATCCATGTCCTCAGGAGCTCGGGAAGGTCTCCTTCAGTCATAATGAGCTTTGGCATCAGCCTTTGCCTTAATCTTGATTGGGCATTCAGCGGCATATGCTGGGTGGTTCCCACCACAAGCTATACACTTGGACGGGGTAACAGGGCAACAATTCGCAACGATCTTTTTTTCCCCCTTCTTAAGGCATGTCGGTGACAGGCATTTGTGCTCCTTGAGTCTGTGTTTACCGGTACAGATAGGACAGGTATGTTTCGATGCTTTGCATCCCTCTTCAGGCTGTGCGTATAAGTAGCATTTCCGGCATTGTTTCGTAGGATTGGAGTGCCACATAACCACAGAGGATTTGTGTCTTCCAAGTACCAGAACAGATGATGTTATTTTTTCCACATCATCTGTAGGTAGAGATACGACCATGGATGTGTAAGGTTTGGTTTCTCTGATTTTGGGGTCCTTTTGGAGGAACCTGGCAGAGCTGATGTTGACTTGTTGGCCCAAGAAGAGTGATTCTTTCATGACCGTATAAAGGGAGTCTTCCTTATTCGATGTTGCTTCTAGTGAGATCCCGTGGATAACAACCTGTGTGTCCGTGGGTGCTTGTTTGAATTCCTTGTAGTCTCTGGCCGCCTCCGGTAGGGTCGCTGAAAGGGCTGTTGTCATCGGTGCGAGGTAATTCTTGTATTCAGCAGCTTCAGTGCCAGGGGCAGTGGTCAGGGAAACGGTACCGTTGGTGGAGTTTATTTGGATCTGGAGGTTAGTGGGGGCTGAGCATCCACATTTCTGTAGCTCTTTTGTAATCGCCATGCTTATTTTGGGTTCGAGTTTCGAAGCTTCGGGTAGTGGTGCCGGCGTTGCCCAAGTGGCGTAGATACGTCTTTTGGCAATCGTGGCGTTTTTTGGGCGAGAAACAGTGGCATTTTCATTGTTGCCTTTGGCTGGCGTTGCACTTGTGTCCTCCGGTGCTCGAGTCTCTTTCGTCTGTTTCTGTTTGGGGTTTTTCGGAGGGGTGGGTCCTTGTGTTGCAGACCTCTTCCTCCCTTTCGCTGGTGTTTTGGGCGGTTGTGCTGCCGCTTCCGCATACCACTTCGTTTGTGGGCGTTGCAATATGCTGACCTGTGGAGTTGTTTTTGCCGCTGAAGCTGCTACGTTCGTGGACAGGTCTTTGGCATTGTTTGAAAGGGTTTTGACCGTGGCCACAAGCGTGTCCACTGTATTGGTGAGGCCGACTACCTGGTGTTGTAGCCCTTGGATGACTCCTAGAATCTCGAGTTGGAAGGTAACATTTCAGACTTCTCCATCTGACATCTCGGTTTATTCTGGATTCAATATTTTGTCCTTCAGGGCCGAGTTTTCCGGAAGAGACATTTTTGGTATGATGCCTCTGATACCATGCATAAATTTATGATACCATGGGCTAAACACCCTAGGAGTAGGGGATTCAGGAGTATCCTCCATCTGGGAAGCTATTTCAGATGAGTGACAGGGAGGGTTGATGGCGGGGGCAAATTTGCCACCGGGACTGGTGATGATGTGTGGTGTTGAGTTTTTCTAAATCCGGGGATCTGATTGGTTGCAATCAAAAGTGAGGAAAATAGAGGTGACAGAGCTTGTCATAGGTTGGGAAATATTCACGTTGATTTTATACTTAGGTATTAGTGATTAGTTTTTGTTTTGTTTCTTTTGTTTTTGTTTTTGATTTGGGTTTTTATTTGCCATGGGATATTTCCCGAATGCAGCGGTTGGACCCTAGGAAGTGCTAGTCATGTACCTAAAATCATACCATGGAATCAACAAAAAAAAAAATCAACTACAACCACATCTTTGGGGAGATGTGGCTTCACAAAAGTCTTCATAAGGCATTCCTATCCAATTCTATCTTTTCCGATTTTCAATTAGAGCAGTATTGGTAGAGGTAGTGAAATTCCACGTATGGTCATTTTTGATGTTGCCTTTGCCAAGCCCCACAATCCAGCGAGTATTATGTAACGTATTCCACGCCATAGCGAGCCATCTGCAAGTTTTAGGCAATGTGATTGGCTAAACCCAGTCCGGATCTAAATAGTGGCTAGTATTTGGGTGGATGGCTCGCTATGCCGGGCGCTCGCTATGGCGTGGAAGACGTTAAACAAATAGATCACTCTTGAGGGTTCATTTCAAATGCTCGACACCATACCTGAAATCACGCCACGGATTTAGCGAAGAAGGGAAAAAAGTGGGCCATGATAAAACGCTTTCTCGATAGTCTCTACTAGGATACTAGCGCGGGCGAGTCGGACTCGTAAGGGAAGAGCCCAACATTGGCGTTGCCGCGCGAGTATTAGCGCAGCCTAGCCGGACGTTTATAGACCGCCGGTCCAGGAACCGCCATCCCGGGTGCCTGACTTCAACTTTGCCGCACAAGTAGCACAAGTAAGGTGCTTGTGCGGCAAAGTTGAACACTTTGTATGGGAATTTCCACCGCAGGCGCCTAATCTCAACTCGACGGCGCTTTTTGTAAGCGCTTCAGCAGCTTAACGTACTAGGGTGTGCTCAAAGTCTGTCGAAGTCTGTCTGGCTGGTTGAAATTACGTGTGTGTAACGCGAATTATGTATCTGAATAGCCCACGGAGGCAAATCTTTGGTGAAGAAAAAAAAGTCTGTCGAACTCTTGGGGCTGTGGCTCGAGCATATATCATCCTCTGAGAGGTCAAGAAGGCACTAGGGCCAATCAGAGGGACTTCGACAGACTTACCCTTCACCTCCGGCACAGTAGACTACTTGACCGCGTACCGAGATATACGGTGCTGCGAAACTCCCTACGACAACCACGCCAACTTAACACCACCGACCCAGGTGCGGTAGTTGAGAATGAGGAGGAAAAAAAGGAGAAGAAAATGGGAAAAAGAGGGGAGAGGTAATTATGAGAAAAGCTACCTTATCAAACTTGATTTCCTGTTGTCACGGGGCGTTTTGCAACACCGTATCTCGGCAAGCGGTCAAGTAGACTACGTTTATCTTTCTCCTCTGAGTTAAAGTGCCTGACGGCCTGATGGCGATACGGTCTAATGACGATTTGATAAGATATACTAAATACAGTAAGGATTTTCATTCAAAAGAAAAGACAGAAAGACACGCGGAAAAGGAGGAAACACAAGAAGGAGGAGCAAATATCATGCTCTCTTTATTGCCCACCCCCTAGCCAGCTTTTCTCTCTTTTTTTTCTATTTTCCTTCTGCTAGATTTTGTACTTTGAATTTCTCGCTTTCCTCAGCAGTTTTTTTCTTTCACTTTTAAGTGCAAATCCTTACTGTATTTAGTATATCTTATCAAAATCGCCATCAGACCGTATCGCCATCAGACCATCAGGCACTTTACCGGCAAAGAGTTACTTGTTAGGTCGTCCACGTGACAATCTGAGCCATCGTTTTTCTGGCGGCTCAGCAGCTGAGCCCCTAGGCCTGCCGTGTCACCCAAAAGCCATCCTTCAAAGAGCAGAGAACCAGACCCCCCCAACTCTCCTAGCTATCCAGCAGCTTTCTCCAACATCAACAGCCTCGAGACCTGTTATCCCCGGAGAAAGAACGCTTTAATCACTAGCGATGAAAATCTACTACATCGGCGTACGTGCGCCCCCCGCCCGGGCAAACAAATGAGTAAATGAACAAGCCAGCTAACCAAACCCCTAGGTAATCCGCAATGCACCCAAGCCGGCCTATGAGCTGGTATCGGTGAAGGACCTTAGTTCATTCTCCTTTTTCCAGCGATCTACTGTCTCCGAATTTCTGACGATGTTCTCCGGTACCGTCGCGGAACGTACTGGGCCCGCTTCCCGTCAGGATATTGAGGAACAATGTACGGTTCAGGCTTCCCTACCGTAAAAACTGGAATAATCGAGTTGTGTGCTATGTCGTTGAGAATTTCCTACTTTAGAAAAGGGGCGAAAAACAGCAAAAGAAGAGCGGCTCAGCACTTCTGAGAGACATAGAAAAACAAAAAACATCAGACCTTACCAGAGGGGGCAACTCTGACTACAAAGCACACGACTCGATTATTCCAGTTTTTACGGTACACTCATCAACTTCCACCGGTGCCTGCTAACAGGACAACAGCATACACCTTCCATGTATACGGTCGTTCGGAAGGGATAGCTGCCGTGATTATCTCCGACCACGAGTATCCGAAGCTCGTCGCACACAAACTTCTATCACAGGTCGTCGACGACTTTATCACATTGCATCCTCGCTCCAAGTGGGCACAGGGCGCCCCCCAGCTGGAATTACCAGTTCTTGGAGAATATATTGTCAAGTACCAAGATCCTAAGCAGGCGGATAGCATTATGAGAATTCAGCAGGAACTTGACGAAACGAAGATTGTGCTACATAAGACTATTGAAAGTGTTTTGGAACGTGGGGAGAAGATCGATAGCTTAGTACAAAGAAGCGAGGGGCTGAGTTCTGCCTCTAAAATGTTCTACACACAGGTAAAATCATCCCATGTTTGCGAGGAATTAAAAGTGAGCACTAATCAACGTCACGGGGAGATGTAGGCCAAGAAGCAAAACTCCTGCTGTATTATTGCTTAGGTTGCGCCACTGTTGTTCTCTTTGTTTGTTTTTTTGTTCGCAGTGTATCGAAGACAATAATTTGTATGGTCCCGGTCAACCAAAACCTGCCCTCCACCCAAAGTTCTTGGAAAATCCCGGCATGCTGGATTCCCGGCATCCGAGAAAACCCCCGAAAAATATAGCTACCGGTAGAAAAAATCGGAAATGTGGAAATTAAAAGTCAGAAACATGGTTGTTCAATTGGCTCGAGCACACCGAACCCTCCAATCAAAACCCCAGAGGCCCGATCGCCGTTTTCCGATTTCTTCTACCAGTAGCTGTAGTTCCTCCGGTAATTTTGTAATTTCAAAACCTCGGGTGGCTTTTATTTTATTCTGATTTCATTGATGAGTTCAACATCGATAACTAAAAGCATGTGCAGTAGGCTGTTTGATAAAGATGCGCAATATCCTCAATTCTGACTCCAACCACAACAACTTCCTGCGTGAGCTTGGGTGAAAGCAAAAATCATGGACAAGTTCTAATTTATCATCCTAGAGGAAATTGTATTATACCTTCTCGAGAAGAGGCTATTCCCAATTTATAAACTCTGGATGAAGTTGGCTGTGAGGATAGGTCTTGGTTGTCTGGAACTATACGACAGATGAGATGGGCAGATAGTCTTCTTCCGTCTTCTCTTGTACTCGAGTAGATTATTCACGATGGTCAATTGAATGGGAATAACTTGTTGACTTTTTCTTCCTCGAACTAAACTCTATTCTCTCATAGACAGGAAGTTTTATTCATCTCTAGCTCGCATTGCTAAACCCTGATAGAGTATCGGGCATACCCCCTGCTCGCTTTGCCAGGTGCTCGCAACGTAGGGAAAATTGTAGAGCAATTTCACATTTTCTGTGGTTTCACTGGCGAAGGGCCGTTTCTAATCAAACTATTGCACTGTCAGTGGCCATCTAACACAAACAGAGGGAAACATACTGGGGTCAAAAAGGCTTCAGCGACGAAGCGGGCTCTCGCATTCAACTACCCGGCAGTTAGTGTGTAGCCAGTAAGTAGTTGACAAGGGCCAATACGAATAATTTCATCTCCGATATTTCCTTATCAACCTCCTCCATGAAATGAATAATAAAATCCACGAGTTTATGTTTTAGCATATCCTCCGTGTGGAAATTGGTGATCAAGAACGAGATATCATATCCCTACAATTAAATTAGTCCAGATCCCTCGGGGCACCTTCATAAACCCACTTTCACAGCTTTCCTCCTCAGGATGAAGAAATTCTCTGCTCTCTGAGTCAAGAACCTGGTAAACTTATGGACTAGGATATGTTCGATTTCGTCCGCTTGCTTGATCTTGATGCTCACACGGATAGAATTCACACTTGGCTCTATCAATACGCGTTCATTCTCGTTTCGAGATATGGTGAGAGGGTTTAGGAGAACCTCAGGGGATTTCGCAGCTTCGATTTCTGGAACGTTATGACGCTCCGCAGTTTGGCTAGCGAAGTTGCTGAGGGTTATTGCGGCGGTCAGGGAGGAGCGAACGCATTTCAGATATGGCCGGAGAGATTGAGACTAGATATTGTTAACTATTGGCAAGGGGGACGAATGCAAGAGAGGTTTACCATTTGTAGTGTTCCCGGCTCGTGGCTAAAGGTTGATGAGTTCAGCAGGGGATCGGGTGATGAGGAGCGGTGCAGTTGGTCCCCAATGCTTTGACAAGAGGTGGAATAGAGAGTTTGCGCAAGGAGACCTAGGTGGCAGGAAAACAGGTTATTTTCTGTTAACCTAAAAGTCTTGGACACCCAGGTGGGTAGCGAGACCTGGGAGAGGTGTAAAATAAG
>Ga0307513_10005114_pt1 | contig 17364 bp, 23 predicted proteins | sample 15_EM_MG_FD_202174 | JGI IMG/M metagenome (GOLD analysis project Ga0307513, IMG submission 202174) | Populus trichocarpa ectomycorrhiza microbial communities from riparian zone in the Pacific Northwest, United States - 15_EM | ecosystem: Host-associated > Plants > Roots > Unclassified | place... | reverse complement strand
CCCCCCCGGTGCTCGCATGGTCGATTTCTGGCACACCCGCTGTCCAAGAGCAAAGTACTTGAGCCATGCAAGGAAGAAAGCTGAATTAATACAAAGCAAAAAGTAAGAAGCCCCATAGGGGAGGTCTTGCGCCCATTTATTTGACAACGACGGCCACTATAATATGAAAGACCAGGTCTATTGTAACAGGAAACGAATAATTAATTGGAAAAGAAACATAGGAAAACCCAGTTAAAGAAATACCAACCCTCATACCGTCGTTGACATTTTTTCCTTTTCCCATTTTAATTCGCTTAAAGTTTGTCGTAGTAGTTCTCAATTCCTGGAAACCGTTCATGAAAAAGTTAGCTTATATTGCTAATTTGGATGTTATACAGGTGGTTAGTTTCACTTCAGTTTTTTATACCCTTGCGTTTACTCATTTCCTGGACAATCTGAGCAGGTTTGGTAGTGGCGTCAAGAAGCGGGCCACCGGGAAGGACCGCCCAATGATCGGACCTGGACTGGGGGGAGGCTTGCCCGCCGGTGTGTGAATGAAGGTCGGCGGTGAAACTAAAGCGCTCGTTGACAGGAAAATAGGCCGTGACATTGAATGGAGGAGTGCGAGAGCGCGGCTCTTCAGAGAAAACGTGACCTCTAGTTCGGGTCAGCGCACCGCAGATACCACCCATAGGCTTCCCGGGAACCTAGATCTCGGCAAAGTAGATGAGTGCCAAAAGGCCGGGCTCAGCGAGCAGCCTGGTTGCGTACAACGAGCAGTCGGGATTATCTGTCCACCACCGTGGTGAATAGCATTGGCGTGTAGGGTAACATCAAGCACGTTGAAACAGACGCTTTGCATAGGCTCCTCAGAATAGGTCCCTCATGAGTAGCCCACTGGAACCTAGAAACGACGTAATCCTTGATTTCGTTGAGATACTGCACTGCCTTTGTCATGTCAACGAGGAGATTAGCATCACTGGTATCAGGACCGAAACACCAAATCTTACGGGCATCAGTAACATCCCATCCGTGCTCGTCGGCAAAGTCTCGCATGGGACTTGGAATGGTCGCGGGGGCCAATTTTCCCAGCCCCGATATCCTAGCAACTTCACCGGCAAGCGGGGTAGCAGAAACATAAAGCCGGTGGTGCTTGTTGCGTGACTTTGACTAGGCGGTCATGCTCGAATTGCTAGCAACAGTCTCACGGTAGGAGACGACCGGAGGGGAAATTTTCAAGGGGACACCTGCATGATCTTCCTCAAGATCCTTCAAGCAAATCTCCAAATGCAATTCACCAGCGCCGACAACCCCAGCAGTGGCCCGGAGGGCAGCCGTTACTTCAGAGGAGAAATCGATGTGACCGGGGGAATCAATCAAATTAATCAAAAACTGGCTTCCCTCAGTCTTCTGGGTAATGTCCTTGCGTTGCTGTTCAGAAGTTGGGCGTGTAGAGAGATAGCAACAGACTTGATTGTAATTCAACGGTCCTGCTCGTCCGGACGAGTGCCCATGAACTTCTTCTCACCGGCCCTCGCGACAGATATAATACCTGCCCCCTGGATAGGACAGTCCGTCAAGGTAGATTTTCGGTGGTCCACTATATTATCATTAGATTTCACATACTTGTTTCTTCAGCTTTCGGGACAGTTTCCCACCGTGTGTAAGGACGGACGTGTTACGGAGGTTTGTAACATGATTCATCAACTCAGGGATCTAATTAGTGAAAGTTACCATCCTATAAATTGGTCCTTGATATCACTAAATTGAATTAGGATGAGGTGACATACCAGTTCGACGGTAAATCTGAAAAAAAAAAAACACAGAATGTTAGCCAACAATCATCTCATTCAGTCGCGAGCTATCCCGTCCAATGAACTCACTTGACCATCGTGTCTGTTTATTTTTTCTAAAAAAGACGAGTGAAAAACCTTTGCTGAAAGAAACTAAAGATAGCTCGCAAAGGTCGACTTAGGCAGAGCAAGTCGTTCAATCGAGTGGATGGCTGACGGAGGTAAAAGCGTAAAGACCAAGGGATGGGAGGAGGTGCAAAAAAGTGAAGGGTTGTGGACGGGTTGTGTGGCGAGGGGAGTGGCCACCCTGCCATATCTATCTCCTAACCAAGGGCGTAGTGTCCTGAAATTTGGCTAAATAGGGCTGATGATGGGTAGGGGTGGGTATTGACACCGAATACCAGTGAAGAAGGCTGAAGCAGCCACATGAGCGCTGTTTGTCAAGTATTCCTATAGATTAGAAGAAGCAGCGCCGCTTGGGATAACATTTGATCTTAAGTCCTTGTAGTATAGTGGGTAGTATATCTGCTTGTCAGTTTACTCTGAGTGTTGATCACCGAGGTTCGATTCCCTGCCAAAGTGTTTTTTTTTATGTTGTCCATTGTTACATTCGCGGTACAATATGAAGTTTGAGTATTTCAATTCTTTTCTATCAGGTACCAAGTAGTGTGGGGCAACACCTTAGGTCATAGGTTGTGCATTTTATTAGTATTTTGGCTTTAATGAGTGGGGGAGTGACAACATATTGAAAAAGCAGTCCTTCCGCACAAGGTCCTCTCTTGTAGCATTTCTCCCGGGTGAGAAATTCCCCTCATCCCCCATCCCTCCACCTTCCTCAAGACAACCTTTTCGGCAGCCAGCCTTTCCACCACCTCTCCTTTATAGATTTTGCAATCCAGCCCGCCTCCACAATGTTTGTCCCACTACATAGTTTCTCCTGACCCCATTCTTGTCCTTGTGTTATAACTAACCAATATGAACCGCAATAGACAAACCAACACCACTTGCATTCCATACCGATAGCGTACATCACACACAATGCCGGTAATCAACCTCGCGAAACGTGTCATCCGGCCCGGTCCACGATATCGTTACCCCAATCCGAGGGCTCCTTTTCCAACTGTCTATTCTCGCTTGAAAAAGCACACAATGGCTCTCGTAAATAGACCACCCTTTTTCATTATTTGTTAGGTAATTTGAACTAACTCTAGAGAGAAGCCGCAGTCCGGTGATGATCACACCGGTCACGAGTCCATTCACGCAAGCAAGGAACACCATGATCGGTTCGAGGGCCATGGCAACGGGATAGAAAGGAATAGGGTATTCACGGAAGTATACTTACCATGGTCTGCCTTGTCATACTAATGAACCTCTAGGGATATGCTGGAGAGAATGCGGAAATTAAAGAACTACAATCGAACTACGCCGCAGTCAACCTCCGGCTCCAGCATCTCGAAACCTCTGTTACCGAAGTCAAGAATGACCTCCAAGCCTTCGGAAACAAGGTTCAGACCGAAATGAAAGAGTTGGGAGAGAGGTTGGGCCGTAAGAGCGATGCTGTCATAGACAAAGTCGATGTGAAAGCGGACAAAACCGACTCTAAGATCGACAATGCTGTTCTTATTTTTATTGCGGGCCTATTCTTACAAAGCGGTTTCAACATCTGGATGAAAGGTGGAAAGGACAAGGCGAATAAACCTGCCCCAGTCCAACAGTGAGTAGGTAAGAATCATCTCACTGCATAATAGATTTTAGTAGTGAGTATGTTGCTGATTGTTTTATCGAACAGACTGTGGGGTGTTCCCCATTGTTTTTTATTTGCTTAGTGACAATCACCTGCGTCGTTCAACAGATGCTTGGTTTGTTTGGTTTTTTTGTACATACATCGAAGGTATCTTGAGGCAGAAAAACCACCAATGAACTATGTTGCTCCAGGGAATAAATTCTGCCTGCTACTGTAGGAATGACCGGAATGCCCACCAGTAAAAGTAACTAATGTGCCCAACCGAGCATTTTGTTCCCCATAGTTGGTCTCAGACAACATGTCTTTGGAACTACGCCAAGGACTCCATCCTGAATACCATAAAATCGTGTGAAATCTATAATATCCGCCAGCTCGGTAATCTTGTCACTCTCTATCTGAAGCTCCGGAGATTAATTACCCCTTTTCCAACAAGTTTGGCCTCCAAGCTTCAAAATATTAATCTCGAACACCCAACTCCACTGCTAATCTGAAAGTGCATTTTACCGCAATAATAGTTCAACATATTCCAGGTGGGCAAAACGTTTATTGCAGGTAGCTCAGTTAAAGATACCTTTTATGTATATACAAGAAAGGTATCAAAAAAGCCTGTACGGCCCAGGCAACCCAAAGTCGCAAATCATGAATAAGAAATAAAAAAGTGTCCCAAAACACAGAGTCCGGAAAAGAAAAACCACAACAGGAATTATAATCACTGAACGGAACAAGGCATGGACAAACTAGTTACCCATCACTTTGGGATCTTGTGATCCGATGTCTCTTCCTTCATAACAATGTCATAACCTCCCTTGAGAAATATACCGGCAATGAAAAAATAGACAAAACGATCGATTTTGCTATCGGCCCTCTCTGTTTTCCGGTCTACTTTGTTCGCAATATCATCGTTCTTCCGCTCAAATTTATTCACCATTTCTTTGATCTCAGTGTCAAATTTCCCACTCATTTCTTTTATCTCTCGTTTGACGACCGCCAACGAAGATTTGATGTGTTCGATCCGAAGATCTACTAACTTCGCATCAGTTCTCAAGAAATCCGTCGCGATTTTGACCTCTTTGATCCTAGAATGTCATTAGCATATGCAGAACTTTTCCAAATCAATATCTTGAGCATACCGTATGGGTTTGGTGGTTGTCTTTGGGAGAAGCAGTTGATTGTGTGCTGGATGAATAGGTGCGGTGCCTGGCCGTATTCCTCTTCTGGTGCTGCAATCTGGGTTTAGTATTTTATTCTAACAACTATTAATATTAGGTGGTTTGCCTGCGATGCCTGGTGTTTGTATTCGTAGTGCGAGCCGAGAAAATAGGTGCCGATGTTGCTGCGAGTGGAGCGAAAGACCGGGAGTCTGGCCAATTTTCCAATGTTGGTGAATGGCATGTTGGGGACCGTTCCCTGGTATTCACAAATTAGTTAGAGAAATTCTGAAGCCTTCTGCTAGCCGGCTCTGAACCGCTCTTGTCGGGGATATGTTACCTTGAAAGACAAAAATAACAAAGCAAAAGTCAAGTGTTTAACAACGGCAGGATGGGATCTGAGGAAAGCGATAAATTTGGATAGAAAGTGATGGAAGTGGATGGTTTACTCTGGTTCGTGATTGGCTTCTCTGTACGCGCTTCTCTCCCCTCTAAATACTTTTCCCGCTGTTCTAGGCTACTGAATTGAGCATATCAAATGTATACGATAGGGATCCGCTGTGCATTCACCGACACGCGTCCATCACGGTTCCCAACAGTACAAGTTACTAGCATATTGAACCCGCAAACTAGATAATTTACCATATAAAATCTCCACACCTTTCCTTTCCTGTGCCAAAGAATAGATACATCGGAATACTAGCCATGGACTCCCGGGAACATATGTTCTCTCTCAAAGAAAGAGTGTTTAGGAGGCATAGCACAGATATACACCGGAATACCCTGTTTACTGGTCCTGTGAATGCCACTGCGGAATACTATGATTGGATACCGATATCCTTTTTTACCAAAGACAAAGTACCAGGTGCTTGAACTGTCCATTTTCTGAAGAAGCAGTTAAAAGATCAAGAAGAAAAAGTATAATGGGCCAGTTCAAGTCGCCTAATGGTTTAGGAGACCGGTGGGCCAATGTCAAATAGGAACCATCATGAGTTCGAATCCGGAGTCGAGCATTAAAAAAATGCTCTGTGAACCACCTTTTTGCTGGGGGGTAGCACCAAGGTTGGTAATGCTGTTGGGTCAACTCCGCTAACTTTTGCGGTGAGACTGCTGAACTAGTGTTCGGGTACTATATGCCCGTAACTTGCAGGTTATCAAGTCTATTGTCTACTGCAGATTCCCACGAAGCTAGCTTTCTTGCTAAGCGGCCAGAATAAAGGGTCGGTCAAGATTTCTTAAAAAGTAGCCCTTCTGTGTTAGTTTTCACCTTGAAGTCGAAGAATGTTTTGAAAACGTGTTCCGTGCCACAATTCCTACCCCTAAAGACTACGCTTCACTCAATGAAGCTCTTGTATTTTACCAGACTGTCTCCTAAAAGTCTGTTTACCCTATTCACACTATTAATCCCCACATTTAAATACACAAACTCTAAATATGTTCCATGTTCCGCTTTGGAAATCATCGCTATCGCATTTTTAACCCTTCTAGCTCCCAACGGGAGCTCCATTTGTACCCAGTCTCCTGACGTAGTGAAAAACCCAAAGTTCGAATCGGAATCTCCTCAAGAAACTATCACAACGATATGACTCACCCCACCTGGACTCAAAGTTCCTCCTAAACGTCCCTCGCTCATCCCATATAACCCCGACTCCACGCTCCTGAAACATCGCTAGCGAAGCAAAACCAGACCGCCGGGTGCCCCATAACTTATCTCCCGCGGGGGTAATTTACAGCACTCGTCCAAGGCAAGAATTTCTCTGGGTCTGGAATTAAAAATATATATGGTAAAACGAGAGCGATTTTCTGATTGTCCATACAAACTCAAAAATCGTATTTTGGGATCCTTCTCCCCTATGACAGGTAGTTCAAGATAAAAAAAGTGAAAATCTCGGTGAAGTAAGTGATTAAATATACGAGGGGACAGGCCCGAAGATACTATCGATGACTGAGATATGGTAATTATAGGCAAAACCGATTTTATCAGCAAAAGACTATTGTTTTTAGTGGAGGACATTTTTATATTTCATAAAGTAAGCCCGGAAGTTTAATTTTACACCTTCTCCCCCACTTCCTCTTTTTCAGATTGTGAGAACTTTGAGGATTGCCATTGCCATTTGCCGCTCTGGGTGGAAACCTGCCAAACTGAGTTTTTGGAACTCACCACAAAGCTTGTTGTGATAGCAAGTCAGAGACATGGGGAGGGGTATGGTAGTGGGCCGCTATTTACAATGAGAGCTTTGGTATTGTACCGTACCACTAGTATGATAAGAAATTCTCAACACAGGTAAATTATCATTACTCTAATACTGGGATTTATTCCAATATTTCCATCTCCCTCTACAGTGTGATACTAAAAGAAAACAAAAGCAAAAAGAACCCCATGGAGTATCCTATCATACCCTGTTGTACTATTCACTACAAACGTATATTAAATAAATTAGACATTAGAAGAACAAAACTGTCTCCTCTTTAGCTCATCACATTGATTACTAGAGGTATCATTATCGCAAGATGGAAAATCTCCGAGAGTGAAAACCACAGCCGCCTCCCATGAATTCTCCAGATGCAAACGGGCGAGTACTGCATCCAACGCGAAGACCATGGAATGAAAAGAAGCAAAGCAGATAGAATAGCGGTACTTAAGCAGCAATAAGAGGGGTGCGAGAGAGCTGAGGGAAGTTCAGGAATATCATACACACTCCTTCTTGAGACGCAGAACACTCCTTGATCCTCCACTATGGCGATATTGGAGGTCTCGGGGGTGAGGACCTGAATGCGGGAGAAGTTAGAGAATCCCGGCTGGGTGGTTATCGTGGTGTCAAAGCCGGGCGTGGGGGGATCTGCGGATCCTCGTCCTGGGTGGTCAGCCGCGGGCACCTCGTCAGGGGAGTTCGCCGTCATGGTGGTCGAAACTGGCTCCCTAGGTAGCTTACATTAGCTATTGAAAGGCAAAGCAGGGGGGGAGTTTCGACCGTTATGACATTAAAACCGGCTTTCGGTCTGAGTAGGTCTTAGGACAAGGAGGAAAGTTTTGGCCGCCCACATCTGTAAGTTCGCTAATCATCAGATCCTCAAGAATAAGTAGCTAGAGCTGGGAACTAAATTCTCCGGACTCTTTCCCAGTGTTCACAAGCGGCCAGTCCAGACCGTAGTCCGGACCATGGGTCGTCAGTCCGGCCAGTCCGGCCGTGGTTTTGAAAAGCCTGGGTCAGTCGGGCTTGAATTATCACCAGCCGCCAAAGGCTGCAGGCGCCCAGGCAACCGCCGGGTCGAGAGGATAGGCCACCCAGGCAAAGCAGGCAGATCCCGAGTAAAGCCGCCAGATACCATGGCAACGAGTGCTGCATGTGTGGGACTCAACACTGATTGGCTAAGCTGTTCGCTTATAACACATTTTACATAAATTTACCGACATATACCCGGCCATTCATACATATTTGCGAAAGCTGTGAGGCTGCTGGCTACTCTCACCTCGATTAGAACAATAAATGCTACACGGTGTCAGTGCTTCTAGATCATCTTAAAGTCAAACAATGTTGCCAGCTTATCCGTATATACAATATCTAGTTCTTGTGTTAGCGTATTTGTATTTGACCTTGCCCATTTATTCGGACACCTCACAATAGCCCTCTGGAAAGTTTTTGCTTCTGCAAGTAAAGTTCCTTGCACAGTGATGACATATTTCAAATGTTGAAACACGGGAAGTTACGTGTATTAACCCTAACCTTTATCTATAGAAATGGCTTTCTGCGGATTAAGGTTAGGGTTAAAAACCTGAGGCCTGCAGGTCCCCCAGGCCGGGCCCGGCTTTTCTTTTTGGAAAGCCGGTTTCCCACAGCCCGGCCCGGCCGTCTCTGAAAACGCCGGGGCCAGTCCGGCCGGACCCAAAGCCGGACGGACTGGCCGGTTGGGAACACTGCTCTTTCCAGCCTCCCAAGGCTTACACTCTCCATACACGGACTCGTTACCAGCGTTATGTGGACCGTGTGCGCGTTCAGCGATCCCACAGCCTCAGTGAAGCTTGGCAGGTGTTTGTTAGCAGTTTGGTTGAATGCATACCGGGCATTAGTGTCGAGCCACGCTAAGCCTCTCTGAGTGTGGCACCTGGCTGAACGCATACCCTGTGTGTGGGGACAATCGCGCACATACCCTCAACCCGCAGACCCCACTCTTTACCTTTTGTTGCCTTGAAGGGCATATCCGTGTGTTCATCGTTGCCACCCACCATCGCACTCTGAGAGAAAGGCTTCTTTTTTTTCCTTCACCCTACCTCCCACCCGGCAACCCTTCAGAATTTCCTGCTCCCGTCTGAAAAAAAAAACCCTCAACAATCCATCACCCACACATCCAAAATCCCCCCATCCACATTTCCCCCACACCAGACCTGGGAATGAACCCCCGCCCCTTCCCCATCAGTACCTCCCCGGCTCCACCCTCAACTACACACCGCAGCATCGTTTAAGGCTAACAGAAATAGTGCGTCATTATGACACTTTGATGTCATCCAAACCCATTGGGTATCCAAGTTTATTCCGTACTATTGGCTCCCCATTGCGTCGCTCCCCCCAAGGACCACTTCCCCCCACCACATCCTCCCAAGGTTTTCATACTGTCCAAGTCGTCATTGCATGTGAGGTTCCTAGGAACCGTCACGGTGATCTGAAAGAAGAAAAAATGCGTGCAGTCCACGCTCTCAAAGGAAAGGCAAAACATCTTAAGCGTGTTGGTTTTGCTAGCCGTGATGCGAGTGGTTATATTTATGCGAATGCAAAGGGCGAGCCTGTTTGGCTCATTGGCAGAAATCCAGAACAATCTTTATGAGCAGAAGGTAAGTTCTCCAATGTTTCAAGATAAATTTGAGGAGTGTTATGGGAAGTGGAAGGTGGCAAAGAGGTTGGCTAATCAACCATAGATCGAGGTTAGCAGAATAACCAAAGTTGCCACGGAATCCACTGCTCATCTTGCCACAGCCAAGCAGCAGTCTGAGGAGGCCAAGAAGGAGTCTGCCGCGGCCAAGGAGCAGTGCAAACTTTTAAGAGATGATTTCGATAAGTTGACAAAAGAACTAGAATGTCAAAAACGAGAGCACGCAAACCTCCAGGAATCAGTGTTGGTGGTTCAACCGTTGGAAGAAACTGCGGCCGCGATCAGGTGTCGGTTTTTTGAATATTTTATCAAGTTAGGGAAGGGGGCATCAGGTGCCGGAGTTAATACGCTCAATGCCGGCAACAAGGCCACGCATCACGGGAATATTCTGACCGATATCACCCTTGTCAATCGTGGCCACATTACCGACATTCCCACTTTCAACCTTTTATATGGTATATACCCCAAGGACACCACACCATTTCTTAGTATGTTCCCTTCTCCCACTGATATAATGATTGTTTACGAATAATACTAGAGTCCCCGCTTATGATTATATTGATGAACAAAAGAGCCACCATGCTGGCTAACCCGAGCCGATACGCAAATCCATAGAAAGAGAACCAACAACAGGACTGCGAAAAAGCCATGGCATATTTCAAGGAAGCGGGCCCCAAGGACCGCAACAGGTTTGAAGTCTCCAATCTGGGCGAGATAAGAGCCACAACATCTGCGCTTAGTATACGATTTACCAAACCAATAGGGTCACCCATGGAAGTGCACAAAATTGATCCGACATCGCCACCAACCCACACCCCCACAACCCCCAAACCAACTTGAACACCCACTATTCCGATTAATCCCGCCCAGGGATTTTGTTACAACTGCCCCTCCGGTTTCCCCCTTTTTGTTTTACTTACATTGTTTTCCGATACCTCGCGACAGTAGAACAAGATTACCGACAAGATGGAGGCAGTGATGGTCTTTAGTTTCTACTCGCATTTGTGTTATTTCTTTTTGTTACTTTAGATGGTCTTTCCTTCTTCTTTTTCATGATAGTTATTATCCAATACACACCCTTCCCAGTTTTGAAGAATTGGTGCTAAAAAAAGTGGAACAAACCTCAATTCAACCCAAGACGGATCTCACTGGACATAATGTGGAAGAGATGAAACGCCAAACGGAACAAACTGCAAAGGATAACTTCCCTATTTTGGAGTTCCATGATAAGATCATGAAGGCCTTCCACACTGGGATCGATAAGATTCCTGCTGCTAGCGCATTGATCGAAAATCTTACCGGGGCTATGCAACTCTATGTCTTTAGCATCCTAGCGCCCTGCCTCAAGCCTATCCTTGAAAGAACCAAGGCTGAGCTGGCTGCCGGCTCTGGCGGTGTTTTAGCGGCTTCCGAGCGGGCCCAGTCAGATCCAACTCACTCCGTTCCCCCAAAGGATTATTTCACAAATATTCTCAATCCGGTGGCAGGACGGGTTGCTCCGGCTATAGTTTCATTTGCCGATCATTTGATTGTTAGCGCCTGGGACGGTAGCAGCAGGGGCCCCCGCCAGATTATCGACGAGATACATCACCCAGCCCTGAGAGACGAGAAAAAGGCTGGCCAGCATGCTATGTTTGAGGACGTGAAGCAATGGTAGGAGGGGAAGGACCGGAATCAAAAACGTCATTCCGAGGAAGCTCTCAGCAGAGAAGGTGTCAGAAATGGGAAGAATCACGAAGGCGAGTATTCGAATCCTTGGCCTGGCGGATGAGGCTATAGCAATAAGGGTAGGCTGGAAGGAGGTAGTGTTGCTCCTCGCTCTAGTGAAAATCAACGGCTCAGTTCTGGCGGGGATGAAAGCCCTCATATGGCGGTAGCTATAAGGAATCGTCCCGCGTCCCCCTGGCCGCAATCGCGAAGAACCCTCTTCATATGGCAATACCGGCGGAGGTTATAGCTCCGGTCGTAACAACAACGAGTCTTCTTCGTGTAATCAGATCAGCGGACGGGATTCAGATAACCGCCAACAATCTGCGTATTGTTCGGGAAGCAATCGGCAAGAGACCATATCGTATAGTTGTAGTAGAACCAGTCACTCCTCTCGCTATTAGAACGAGGGGTCAGGCTCCTATGGGTCCTCTAGTCATGACAATAATAGTTACGGCACCGCCAGCGGAAACTATGGATCCAATACGCATGCTCCTCCGGCCGACATGACAACGAAAGTTACGGCACTTCAAGCGGAGGCTATGGATCTAATACACAAGACTCTTACGGCTCCTCCTCTAGACGTGGTAATAATGACGGGGGACGCTTAGTTCTTATGGGTGCCCTGAGGGGTCTTCATATGGTTGGGGATAGTGGCGCCGGGCGTAGCAAATATGATAACGAACCACCATCTTATCCTCGCCGTTCCGGGGAAAATACTTCTTCTTATGGTAGTGAGGAACAAACAGTTTCCTATGAGCGCCGGCCGTGATGAGGGGGTGACCTATTCCTCCTACGGGGAGCCGGTCGCACTGAGGAAGGCAGTTCTTACATAACATCCGGCCGTGTCTAGGGTACCTCCTCGTAAGGGATCTGGCGGTGGCGAGGGAGCTTTATCCTACGGAAGTTCTAGCCGTGATAATAAGCGTGGTTCTTATAGAGACAATACACGCTTATACGATCACGATAATAGAACATGTTCCTACAGAAGATCAGGGCACGGCTAGGGTATCACCACCTCCGCCTACGGGCGCTCAGGTCGCGGCGATGATACCGAAGAGCCTTCCTACGAATCCCCTGGCCGTCGTACGACAGCCGCGATAATGACACTTCCGAATATGGGTCTTGGCGCAGGGCCGGTGGCGATGAGTGGCAGAGCTATGATCGCAGGGGTGGAAACAGAAGAGGGAATGAAGAATAATCCTGCAGATACGGCTGCTGACGTTTGGCATTCTTCTCTTTGAGCAGTGAGCGCTCCTGGTGGTGGTGTATTAGGTTAATTCGTGGTGTGTATTCAGAAATTCAACTTTGAAACTTATTGGAATTTCAAGTGCCACAATGGCTCTATGGTCACCGGGTGTGCTTATGGTACATGATTCTATCTTAAATTGCGGTGCCCTTCTACATTCGTGCTTTTGCCGCTACTTATTGGATATCACCTGCCACACTCGCCACTCTTTAACGTGCTGACTTTTTAACGTAATGAGGGGAATCTTTCTTGTAGCCTCCTGTAACATAAGGCAGATGCACTCTGCAGCATAGCCGCCGAGCCATTCACCCCCAACACTAACTACTATTTATATCCCAACAAACAAACAACCGTCCTTTGCGCCCGTTATAACCTCGAATATCGGCTCGCCAGGTCTTTCGACCCATGCTCTAACGGGTCTATCCTAAGTTTGTCCAGATAATATCCGAGGCAGAGGGAAAACTGAAGCCACTCGGAAGCCTGTGACGGTGATGCCGCGGATGAATAGACGACCAACAGTGTTAGGCTGTTAAAACGGGATGCCTCGGAGGTGCATTTTCAAATTCCACCAGACAATACAGAGGACGCTACTCCAAGTAAATACCATCCACTTGCCCCCACCCCATTAGTGGCTGGTATGTGTTGAAATTTACTACGGCTGGACCTAGTGTTTCACGCCCTCGCCGGAACCACTCCGTGTTTGGAAAATTCTGATATGCGTTTGACTAGCATAGTGGAAACACGTAATGTTGGATATCAGACAGACTAGCACTAGCTACCAACTAACTTATGACACTGGATTTGTATCTGGATAGTTTGAGATGCGAGGCGGTGGAGGATTTCCTACATTTTCCTTGCGTCTTTCCTCTTTCTGTCTCTCTGTTTTTCGCCAACTCTGTTTCTATAAGAGACCATCTTGTTCCAGTTTCTTTTCCGATATCGTTCATCATCGTTCATCATTATTATTCGCTTTGTCTCTTTTCTTCCTTCTTTAAAATAAGAATAAAGTCTTTTGTCGCTTGTCTTGTTGCCCTCGTATTCGAGTGAATATATCGACCGTCCGAGTACGCCCTACGATATATTATGAGTATGTTGAGGTGCTGAACCATCGTCTGTGGAGAAACTGGCTCTAAGGAATCCAAGAGAACGCAAGCAGCGTACTTCAGTCATTTTTCATTTCAACCAACAACCCCAGAACAGATTCCAACATAGAGCGGAATAGGGAATACTAACCCAGGTTAGATCACCTCCCTGCTTAGCATACTTCCTTTCAATGTACGCTAGGTTCTCCCAGCCAAACAACTTCTCTCTAATCCCCATCCCACGAGTGCATAGCTCAAACTCAGCAGCCCTCAGCGTCTTCTGCACTTGATTGTTCACTTCAGACCAGCTCTGTGCCGGCGTCACCGTGTCAAATTCATTAGTACGTATAGCTAGGAATCGGTCATGCGCAATCTTGCGAAGGTTTTCCCAGCCTCCTATCTCGTCATGAGTGTCCCTGCGATCTCTAGCGCTGATCTTTCGTTCCACAAGAATCCTTACTACCCCGATATGCCCCCCCCCCAAGCTGCCCACAAGAGTGGTATCAAATAATGTCTGATGTCTGCCTGGTTGGGATTGACGTCCTTTCGTTCCAAAAGCAGCGTTACTACCCCCTCATGCCCGTTGTTGGCCGCCAACAAGAGCGGTGTCTGGCCCTCTATAGTAGCTACGTGATCAGGTTTGACCTCCTCCCGCTCGAGAAGCACCTTCGCTGCCCCCTCGTGCCCGTTCTTGGCTGCCCATGAGAGGGGCATCCTGCCATAAAAGGTGTCTGCCTTGTTGGGATTGACATCCTTTCGTTCCAAAAGCATCTTGACTATCCCCACATGCCCATTCTCTGCCGCCAACGAGAGCCGTGTCCGGCCTTCCACTGTGGCTGCCTGGTCGGGTTTGACGTCCTTCCTATCGAGAAGCATCTTCGCCACCCCCTCACGCCCGTTCTTGGCCGCCCATGCGAGGGGTGTTTGGCCATAAAAGGTGTCTGCCTGGTTGGGATTGACGTCCTCTCGTTTCAAAAGCATCTTGACTATCCCCACATGCCCATTCTCTGCCGCCAACAAGAGGGGTGTCTGGCCTCCTCTGGTAGATGCCTGATTGGGTTTGATGTCCTCCCGCTCGAGAAGCACCTTCGCTACCCCCTCATTCCCGTTCTTATCCGCCCATGCGAGGGGTGTTTGGCCATAAAAGGTGTCTGCCTTGTTAGGATTGACGTCCTCTCGTTTCAAAAGCATTTGTACTAGGCCCACATGCCCAGCCTCTGAAGCCCACATAAGTGGCGTCCGCTCGTGAAAGGAATCCACCCCATCAGGATTGACCTCCTCTCGTTCTAGAAGCACCTTTGCTACCTCCTCACACCCGGACTTGGCGGCCCACGAGAGTGGTGTATGGCCGTAAAAGCTGTCTGCCTGGTTTGGATTGCTATCCTTTCGTCCTAAAAGCGCCTTTACTACCTCCCCCCAGGGTTCCGAATAGTTTGACCGGTCAAGTCTTGGAGGTGGGACCGGGCTGGCCAGTCCTGGTGATAGCGATGACTGGACCCGACTAACTTGGGTGGTCCGGTCCGGTTTGAACTGGTCCGAGACCAGTCTTTATAAAAGATCCCATGAGTCTGAATAGCACCAAGCCCAACACTCGCTAAGAATAGAAGTATAGCTATACTAGGATCTTAAAGTCGCTTGTCACACTATGAATCAACAGCCCTTAAATACGAGTTGATAGAATATCCTGGAGAGGATAATATGCGGTGGAAATACGATTACCTGATGGATAAGTCACATCCAATACAGGTATTGTTGCATGTGGTCATGTAATATCACTCACTTAGTGAACCACAAATAGTTCAATACTCGAGAACCTATTTTCGCCACCCCTAATCTAAGCGAGGCACTATCTCTACCATATAATTCATGGAAACAATAAGTTTAATTAAGAAAAGCTTTATTTGAAGGTAATATATAGTGATAAAAATAGCATATCCTATTGCTTGGCAGGCCTGGTCAGACCAGTCTTGGTCAAGTCGGTTTCCATAATCCTGACTGTCCAGTCGGTCTAATTTCCACCACCGGACTAGACTTGACTTTCGACCTGACTAGCTAGTCCAGTCCAGTCTTCCGCCGACCATTCGGAACCCTGCCTCCCCCTGCCCTCTCTTGGCTGCCCACATGAGTGGCGTTCGTCCATGCTCGGGAACTACCTGGTCGGGATTGATGTCCTCCCGTTCTAATAGCATGTTTACTACCCCTTCATGTCCATTCTCAAGCGCCCACCTGAGTGGCGTCCGGCCATCAAAGGTGTCTAGCTTGTTGGGACTGACGTCCTCTCGGCCTAAAAAGCATCTTGACTACCCCCATATGCCCGTTCATAGCCGCGCGCGAGAGGGGTGTTTGGTCATGTTCGGTGTCTACCTGGTTAGGATTGACGTCCTGTCGTCCCAAAAGCATCCTCACTACACTTTCATGGCCTGTATCAGCCTCCCACTAGAATGGCGATTTGTCATATTCGGTGTCTGTCTGGTCAGGGTCGACCTCTTCTCGTTCCAAAAGAATCTTTACTACCCCTGCATCCCCGTTCCCTGCTGCTCGCGAGAGCGGCGTTCTACCATATCCAGTGTCTGCCAGTTAGTGTTGTTCACGAGCCGGCTCGGCTCGTGGCACCCCTAGACTCGAGGCTCGAGCCGCCAAGAAACCGCCAAAGAAACCGCCAAGAGCCGCCAAGAGACCGGTTGCCAAGAGACTCGAGCCGGCTGGTGCACAACACCAGGCAGCATTGTTTAAGGCTAAGAGAAATAGTGTGTCGTTATTCTTCAAAATAGGCTATGTTCGGTAGAGAGTCTTGCGGCCCTTATTCTTTCGGTGCTGCAAGCAGCGTCCTATATATACACAAAACTCTCTCCCTAGAAACACCCTTCTTCGCCATCACCCAACTCTGTTCTTACATCGCCGTCTCTTGGTTTCCAAATCACACCCTCAACTTTCCTACCAATTTCGTCCATCAATCCCTTCGCTCGTTTCAACTACTTACAAACCTTTCCTGAACGCTCCTTTCCTAACTTTCCTGATATGTTCTCCTCTTTTGCTATAATCAAAGTGTAACCGTCGTTTGTTCCATCTTCGAGCTAACACTAGCCCCAAACCTTTAGTACCCCTAGTCTCATTCGTGAATCTTCCCCAAACATCTCCAATCCACCTAACTGTTTGCTCATACACGCCATTGCTTCAACTTCCATACTTCCAAACACTCGCCAAACAAAAACTCTCGTTATCGTAACTTCCGGCGTTGTAACATTGTCGCAGATATGGAACCTTCATGAATATTTTAACATTCCCCCTCACGATGAGTTCCGCATCGTTTACCTTCTTTGTCTATCATTCCCATTGCCTTCTGTAACAGGGTTATTCCTGTCTAACGAGAGTACAATAGGACCAGCGATAGACCGGCTAGCGCTGGTGCTAAGGGAGGCTTCAAGGGACCTGTCAATAGAAGCGTAATAGTTGAAGGACAAATTGGGCTAAGGGACTCAGGGATTGCCGTTCAACCAAGTGTATTCTTAGACTGAATGTCAGTGGAAGTCTGCTGTCTCCTGCTAGCCAGGAGCCTGGTTTAAATACAAAACCCAAGAGCGATAGCCTTCCTGGAATCACAATCATTCCCAGTAGCTGCGCACATACCGGAATCCTGTAATCCTGCAAGACCAAAGAAAGAAATATAGATCAGCCTCCACCAGTGCTACATGACCATTCCATACCCGGAATCCTAAATATAAACTTCCAGCAAAGCAAACTAAACATAGCAATACGATAGCATAGCCTATCTGACTCAGAGACAGTGGCGGAGCTG
>Ga0307513_10005113_pt1 | contig 17364 bp, 18 predicted proteins | sample 15_EM_MG_FD_202174 | JGI IMG/M metagenome (GOLD analysis project Ga0307513, IMG submission 202174) | Populus trichocarpa ectomycorrhiza microbial communities from riparian zone in the Pacific Northwest, United States - 15_EM | ecosystem: Host-associated > Plants > Roots > Unclassified | place... | reverse complement strand
ACCGGCAATCACTGTCCGAAAAGGCCGACCGCCAACGGACATTTGGCAATATGACTATAGCCGATGACTTTTGACGGCCTTGGCTCTTGGAAATGGCCTACCGCCAGTGATGGCACAACACTGCCCTCTTCCCATGACCACGAAGACCGCGGCACGAGAGCCCAAGTAAGACCACTTTTCACAAAGGACATCACGACACACTAAATAATGCCCCAGAAGGCTGTACTTTGGCTACGGCTCCAACCTCTGGTTGGACCAGATGGCTCGCCGATGCCCGGAGAGCAAATTCGTTAGTCTGGGGGTCCTTCGGGGATGGAAGTGGTTCATCAACACCCGCAGATATGCTAACGTCGTCCGATCGCCCGAAGATCTCGTGTATGGGTTGGTGTACGAAATGAGCCCGAGCGATGAGGCCAGCCTGGATCGTTCGGAAGGTGTCCCACGGGCTTACACCAAAGAGATGATGGAAATCGAATTGCAGTTGGCAGACGGTGGGGAAAAGTCCGTCGTTCAGTGCTTGGTTTATATCGACGAGAGGAGGGTGGAGGAGGGAGAGCCGTGGGAGGAATATATCCACAGGATGAACATGGGGATCAACGACGCCACCGCGAGAGGTTTGCCGAGGTGGTACGTCGACAAGTACATGCGCAGATCCATTCCCGCTGAAGGAAAGGAGGCCGCTGAGGCTTCCAAGGAGGAGGTTCTTCACCGCGCAGCTACGGATGCGAAGCCGAAAGTGTAGGAGGAGAGCACTTAATTGGTAGTGGGAATCCTCTTTCGATCCCGTCCTATCTCCAATAGAAATAAGCCAAGATGTCGTTTGCTGCCCACGCGCTATCTCTCTGGCGGTCTCCTTCAACTGAGTCCCAACATCCTCTAACAACTTACCGGGATATTTTATCTCCATGATAACCGCCCACCGGGTAGTAAGCACGCCTAAGTCAGGGTCACGCGTACGCACATTCTGCAGGTATGAGATTCTCGTGAGAGTCTCGAAGCATCGGCCGAACGAATGAGGTAGTTTACCACCCAGACTGCTGATGAGTTATACATCACCTGCGACACCCACATGACAGATTCGTTGGACAATATCGAATACATGTCCATTCGGTTCATTGCACTGCAGGTTGTATTCGTGGCCACGCCACATCACGTAGGCGATGAAGACCTTCTGGTCAATGTACCGGCGCGCACGTCAAAACTGTCCTGTCCACCCTAGAACCCCAGCGCGCTTTACGTTAATCTGTAATTCAGCGAGATTACAGTAACTTACCACGTTCCGAATGTAGACAAAGGGCTCAACCGTCAAGCACATTGATTGGCAACAAGGTTTTCCGGAAGGACCGTAGCTCCCGAGACGGATGAAAGGCGATGGTACCCAACTCCCATTCTCTGAAACAAAACAAAAAGCGAACCGGCACGTCCATTCAATCATTCCGACGTTCCGTGTGTTCCGATTCATCACGCACTCATTGACTTGTCAAGCTGATTGTCCAGTCAAGGCCAATACCGCATCGTCCGACTAACCCAAACAGCGCAAACGCGAACACGATGTGACTGGCAACCGGTAACGAGTGAGTTGTGTCGCCGTTGACATCCCAAGTGTTTCCCGCGTAGTCGAGTTGAACGCTCGACGGACTTATCATCCCCCTGTATGATCCTGGGTTCATCGCCGATCCCGGCGCCATGGCTTGGAGGACCAGGTCAGACACGGTATGGGTATGGAGTGGATGAGAGACGATCGGCCGTATATACATACAAGTCACTTTCAACTAGAGCACTATGGGTATTTTATTACACGCGTAGTGCCGGTACGACTATGGAACGGTGGAAACACCACACATACGCTTTAACAAGAGTTGCTTCGAGGTGCGGACCTCTTTTCCCCGCCCTCCTTTATCGAAGCCAAACGCAGCCCCACCCCCGCTATTAGTCCACGTCTTATGGTTGGATCTGAGGCAGCCCAGTCCAAGGGTTCAAGTGCGTCGATCCGGGTCTGCAACTGTTTGAGAGTCACGTCGAACAGAGAAAGATAGGTGCCAAAATGGGGGAAACCCTGTCCAGATGCGACGGGAGAAGACCCGGCTTGTCAACGATCCGTCTACCAGCACGGATGCAAACAAGCAGCCGGGAGGTGGAACGTTGATCCTGTCCTTCTCCCGTGGTTCAACGTCCCTTCGTGCACAAAGGAACGGGCTATTGTATGCAACACATGTGGATGTTGGTAAGGCACTGCGTACTGAAAGACGCACCGCCGCCCCTGATAATAAACACAGGTTGTGCTCCCCTTCCCACCACGATGGTGCCTATGGATCGCGGAGGTCAAGCCCTTGTCCCAGATTAGGAACGTTGGATCTAGTTTCACTTCCGAGCAAGTCGAGACCTCTGCGTTACGTTAGGAATGTTGTTAGATTCTCAAGCGGCAGGGTCTACCAACTGCAACCGATCCAACCTCTGGCGTCGGTGCATCGCACCGCTTGTTGTACTTGAAACAATAACGAGCAACCCCAGAGGCGAGGATCCCCGGCACTTTCTGGGACGTGTGGCGTTATTGCGACGACAGGCTCGGAGGCTGTGGCCGCTCCAGATACGCAGGGATGCAACTTTGACCAACTCGAACCCCAGTTTCGTTATCGTTGACATCGGCTGTCACCGGAGGGTGGTCAGTTGGGGGTAGTGCGCGACACGAAGCGGTAATGTCCGCCCGGAGTACTTCATGTCCATGTACAAAGGCGATTTCTCCAACCGAGGACGTTTACGAGAGCTGTTGTCGCCAACCGCAGTTGCTTACGTGTTTTGACGTCGGAGTTCGCTGGGACACATTTCGCTCGTTTCCAACTCCGTGAAAGGGGTTTATGGCCGCGTTTCCAGCGTACACTTGGCCTGAGCCGCCGGGATCGTTCGGTGGGACCGTGTTATCCATCCCAGGCACAATGCCGGTGGATATCGGGCCGATAACTGAGGTTCGTCTTGTGGGTTTCCGTTCGTGCGACAACACCAATCCTGTGGTATTCTTTCTGCAATATGGAATACGAACTAAATGTGCGTTACGAACACAGAATATCATATCATACGAAATGGGTATCATCATCATCGTAGGTACTTGGAATTACGAAAAAATGCCCTGCAACACATTACGGGGTTGTAGAGTGTTCCGTCGTTCCTTGGCCTGTGATAGCGGACGCTGTCGCTTGTTCTGTCTCTCAATCATCCCATCCTTTTGTATCTCAACCAACCGATCCTTTGACCTCGCCATCGCGTCCAACTCGGCCCGTAACTGCGGGACGGATCGGTCCAGTGGCTCCAAACGTTCGATTTTAGCTCGCAGCCGCGCGAGTTCAGAATCAAACAGGCTGACGTATGAATCCAGGTCAAAATGGCTCGAGCTGGAACTGATCGCTCGAGTTTCCGCCTCAAGATCTTCCCGAACCTCCTTCAACAAGGAGTGATATTTCATCCACAACATCCCCAACCAGCCCAATGCCCCGGTGACGCCAGCGGATTGCTTGATGTATGGGAGGATGTCCGGGTTCTGAGTGCACCTTTGCATTGATGACGAACTTGAGTACAAGATGACGGGGAATTTGTACGCCAGATCCCACCGCTCCGGAGGAATGTGGACGCGCAAACACCGTAAGTTTGAAATGGCCAGTAAGATTTTGATACCCGCTACTTCGACGTGGGGGTTCGCCGTCCCGTGCAGGAGCTCGCCGATGGCGGCCGACCATGCCCCTACGAACTTCGATGCTCTTTCGGTGTCATCGAAAGCTATCTCCGATGTGAAGAGAAGGCTGTCCAACTCTGGAAGGATGAGGAGAGACATCCTCCGGAGGGGAATATGATCCTTATTCGAAAGGAGCTCAGTGATCGCATCGATGAAGAACGAACTCCCGAAGTCATATGCTGCAAGACTGCGACGTTTCTCTACACTGGCATCGATGACGATGGAGCGGAAAGCGTGGTAGATAGGTTCATCGCCAATGCTTTCCCTTTGTAAGATGTGGAAGTGGAGGAAGTCCAAGATGTTTTTGAGATCCCCGGTGGGTGGTATCCACTCGGTCGACGAGTAAGCGCCTTTCATCGAGAGCCTTGCCGGGATCCATAGCCTGTCGTCCCTCTTGACGAGACCCATGATAATCCGGAAGAGTTCATAGCTTTTGACGCGGACCTGTTTCTCGTGGAGTAGAACCACAAGCGACAACGCTTCAACTGCGGTGGTGATGTCATTGGAAGGAGTGCTCTGTTTGAATATTGCTTCCAGTATCCTGAAGATGCTGTCGATAAGTGGGATAATTTGGTGACTGCGTTGTGCGTCAGTAATGACCCCAAAGCTTGGGGGAAGTCTTCACCTTTGATCTTTATCCACGAGTTCCAGGGGTTGCGGCTGGTAACCAACCATCATATTAATGATGAAAAGGCAATCGGCAACCACGCGGTCAGGAAGCGTGTCGCATTCCAGAGAGTAACCCAAGAACCCTCTGACATCATCCGACAACCTCCCCTGCGTTTGCACAGAATCCCACGCGCGATACCGAAGTATATAACCCAACCAGCAGTGATGGGATTTGCTGAGCTTGAAATCGGACCACGGGATCTGAGGCTTCAAGTTGCCACCAAATGCCCAATCGACAATGTAGAACGTGGACTGGAGATCGAAATCACCGTCAAAGTCGTTATGCGCAAGTGGCTGTACTCCATGGTCAATGAGCCGAACCTGGTTCGTGAGGCCTTCGTCGGCAGGACAAATGCAGCGCCGCTGGACGTAAAGATGTAGCAAGGCCTTTGCGCTACCCAACGCTCGCTTACTTGCTCCGGGTCTGGGGATTGTCTTCCCGTAAGCCGAACGCCAGAGCGAATCGCGCAACGCCTGGTAGACTTGCAGCAGGGGGACCGATTTCATGCGGGTGTCCCAGGTGATTTCTGGGATATACGCCATGATCGTGACGATGGACTCCGAGGCTTTAGTCATCCTAAACATTGTGGTTATGCAGTTCGAGTCAGCGGGGACCTCGCTGTCCTCCTCATCGAGATTGGATTTGGATGGAGGGGTAGTCTGGGTCCGGTGGGTCGGTAGTCCTTGACCTGATTGATTGGGTTTCTGGGTAGTCTTGTTGATTTTAGCAACGGTATCTCGGCAGTACTGAATGATGAAACGTAGGCCGATAGATACCGGGGTTTGAAATGGGCATGCCCTCGAATAAGTTGCGGCGGAGACAATGAAAACGTAGAAGGCGACACCAAAGGCCGTGAACCCGATGATAACGGAGGAGACCGGGCGGCTGAGATCCCAAAAATACTGACCCAGCGCGTACCCGAGGAGGAGAAGTGACCCCTGCATGATGAGCGGTAAGCACTCCATGACGAACTTGAACTTCCAGGTAATCATCCCCCTCATTCTGAGTTCCCTGTGGCGATTACGGTCAATGAATGATCCCTCAACGTGGAGGTTCAACCATTGCTTGCCGAGCGTAGCCAGGAATGCAGCTATCAAGGCACTCGCTAGGGAGGCGAACATGATCGACTGGGCCTGAACATCAGAGGGGTCGGGGCCAGACCACGTGGGGATGGCGGTCTGGTTTGAGATCCCGGGAGTGGCGTTGAGTAGCATTGTAAGGGCGACGAAACTCAGCTCCTGGTAGTCGGGCCGTAACTGAGACTGGATCTCGACGATGAAGGCCGACGCTACGGCAGAGAAGAGACCGGCCTGTATCACGTTTAGGAAACGGAAAGCGTACGATCTGTCGTTGCTCACGAATATCAAGGTGGTGTTGAGGTCGTCGTGGTACTTCTTATGGAAGTCTCTGTCATGGTCGTCCGCTTCTTTTCGAAATTGTTCGTGGAAGCGTGTACGAGCATCTGGTTCTTGCTTCACCAAAGTTGCTTTGAGAGCATTGGCCAAGTCCCTGCGTAGCCCCACGTATTGTGAGGCAAGGAGTTGAAATTCGGGCTGGGCGGACTTACTTCAGCTCAGTTCGTTCATCTACTGTCATCATCTGTGAGTCTTTAGGGTTGGCGACATCCATAGCGGATTATACGGTGCCGACCGTTACGGTTGAGGTGGGGCTTTTCAACGGATTCACAGCGGCTTTGACGCAGGGGGGTTTCAACAAGTGATGTGGGCGCACTGTGATGTGGTGTTGTTTGTACGCTCATTATGGTAATTGATCGACTGCGATGTGGCCTCGGATAGAAATTTTTCCTGCGGCACGTCCGTAAGCGGAAATTCCTTGGCTAGCCATTTCCCACGACCGCTGGCAGTCACCGGTCACCGGTCATGCCCCATGAATTGTTTTTGCCACATCGCGCGCAGTCACGCCCTTGGAACACCCAGCAGGTGGAACGTCCGAATTACATATGTAGTGAACGTAAACCGTCTCCTTTCATTTCAGTTTTTGTTTCGGAGGGCACGTCCATTGTTGGGGGTACCATCGCCATTCATCCACCTCGGGAGTGCTTGACGGTTGGGATATTATCTACGTTTCGAGTGTGGTGAGTTTCCGTCACCCCGATAAGGTTAAACCGTGGATGACGTACGGGGTGCCGGGTCCTACAGTGAAAGGGGTTATTTTCTGTCGGGCAGGCACATCCAGTCACCGGATACACCGCTAGCAGGTAGGATTCCCGTCCTTACCACCAACGCAACATGGGTCAGTCACGAGGAGGTGCGGTCACTCGATGCGATGGCTGAACATCTCGGTCACGGCGTCCTTTGCATAGTCGCCCCAAGAACCGGTACATGACTGTACTTGAAGGGACCTCAAGATCACCACCCATGCTTTCACCTTCCACTCGGGTCGCTTTTGTGGTGCAATCGCTTAGACGCCCGAGTTCGAACCATACTTCCCATCAGTTTATTCAGATAACAGCTGAAGCTGGCCATCTTCCTCTCCCTGTTGCATCCCAGAACGTGCGCGTGTCGGGTTTCTAGGGCAGGAAACACCATTTCTTTCAAGAGGCGAACCGAATACTCGCCTTTACTGACAAGGACATCATACAAGACTACAGACAATGAAGAAGCAAAGGATTACACAGGGAGACGTTCTGCAACGGACTTGGCAAAAAGCATAAGAAATTGGCGAAAGCAAACGGAATCGAGAACGACCGTCTGGACGGGGTGCTCAGCATATGGTCGTGGGCGCCACTCCCGGTTGATGGTCCACACAGTATCGCGTATCTCCTTCCATAGTGCTAAGGCCTCCACTGCGCTGGGTCGGTGGCAAGGGGTAGGATGAATCATCTCCTCAACCAATGGTGTTAAAAACCCGAAATTGGAGAACGTCTATCCAACTTTCAATCAGAACGCTAACCGGTGACATCGGAAAATACCTACTTCGCAGAACTCTCGTCTCAGCATGTTCCCGATGATAAAGATGTCGAGTTTAAAAGGATCATATGGCAGGGTGTCTGAGAGTTCGGGGGGGTCCTGATCTCTGCCGTCAGAGCCTGTGGTTAACCGAAGGGTGGCCGCATCTGGGAAGTAGGACGACAACCCAAAGTCCACAAAGTAGTATTTAACCCCCGCAACGGTTCGAGACGTATGCTCTGCGAGGCGAGAACGGTCGGGAGTAAATCTAATCTTGATGGGATGGAATCCTTCGGGGTACATCGCGTTGCCATCCATCATGATATTTGCACGGACACAATCCCTGTGTACAGATGTAAATTCGTCGACAAAGCCCACATGGAGTCATTCTTACCGATGGGCTATTCCCTTCTCGTGCAAAAAAACCAGCCCCTAGGAGCCATCCACTTGAGTTTGGGGGTTTCGAAGGTAGTAGATGAGATGTGTCTACCTCAAGAATTTGATCCGTAAATTCTATGATCTCCTTGACCTGTTGGAAGGGAGGATCGAACATTGGTCGCAGGAACGGCATAACCAAATACGATAGCTCTGGATCTTGGGGGTCCTTGAAGATATTAAGAACCGCGACACAGTGATTTCGCGGGTCTTCGGTCCACCCTTCCTGCCTGAATAGCTCGGCAATACGATGTTCTTCACCGCCAGTACGAATTTCTTTGATATAGACCATCTTTCCGTCATTCTTATCAGTAGCGTCTACCACATGAGATCGGGGCTACATGGTCATCAGCACAGCGACGATATGGTCCAGAGAGTTGCCTACCGGCAAGCGTTCCCCATCTTCGCACCTCGTCGGATGTTTCCCTGACTCGAGCCAAGAAGGCGTCCACCCAGGCCGAAGCCGCGGCCGGAGGATATATCCCTCCTTCTCGAGCATTTCGGCGCGATTTCTCCATTTCCTTTCTGCGTTCGTGAGTCTGGAGAGAACGATAGAGATCTCTTCAGTGGTAGGAATATAATCGTGTCGTAGTGTGGCTTCGATGATTTCCTCGGCTGATCTAGCCATTGCGCGAAGAGGGTGGGAGAGAGGGTGTCAGACGCGTGCTGCCATACTCGGGACTGCCTCGTGGTGGGTGCGTGTATTTGCTGCTGTTTGGCGAACATTGTGCCGGGAGCTTGAGTGTGCCGATCGGCCGGTGCCACATTCTCAATGGGCCGTCGGTGGTCGTGGTGGAGACCAAAATATTTCCCACCCCTTTCATCCTTTTGTTTCGTTCACGTAACCGGTTATTCGAGATCTTCAGTTTGAACTAACCGATTGAGTGAGTTTCCATCACCCGTTGGACGTTCTGAATCGGGGAAGTTATCGAGACCCCATTGGGCACAAAACAACACAAATCACGGTGACCGACACTAATCACAACTCGACGGGGTATTTTATCCAGGTCCCGGGAGGCCATTTATCAATGGATGTATAAATTTATAAACGCAACCAAGCCCGTTTGAACCCGCCACTTCCCCTAATTCCACTTCCCCTACTTCCTCTCTCTCTACTTTCTTGTTGCGATGGAGTCCATTCCTGTCTTATTCACTGGGTCAATTGCTGCAGGGGCAGTATACCACGCCAAATATAGCCCCGCTGCGCGGGCGGAAGCGATGTGCAAGACTGTGGAGAAGACCTCAGAGATACACGATCGGACCCTCGAAGTAATTCCAAAACTGTCAGCCAACCACCAGAAGGAGTTCGAAAATGCCCAGGATGACGCGGCGGCATTGTGGGAGTAAGTGAGCATGTGTCTGGGGACATAAATGGCCGTTTAATTATTTGTAGTGCCAAGCTAGATGCCCACTACATCCGATCGAAGGTTCGAAGCGCCACGTGGATTCAAAAACACCTCAATCCGAACTTTACTTGCATCAAGGAAGGGGAGGTGTTGTCCATGAGCGACGTCGAGGACACTATATACGCCTATGATGAAAGTGTACTGGTGCGTACGGTCTTCAATTTTTCCGGGCGATGATCTGAGAGGTGGGCTAGGTTACATCTATCAGAGCGAAAGCGCTGCACAAGAAAGAGAAGGAGGAAGCGGAAAGAAGAAGGAGAGCGGAGCTACAAGCAGGGGGGCAAAACCCTCCGCCCCCTCCGCCCCAGCCACGACAGCCGACACAACCGAATCAATTTGCGCAACCCCGGGCGAGTTTTGACGTCGACTTGGAAGCTAACCGGCGGCGCTTGGTTAACTACTGAGTACTGACATCGGACTCTGCGCCGTGCTCGCTCTGTCCGCTGGCTGGGCGCATCCGCATATTTGGAAATAACAACCATCCAAAGCGTACTTCGTCGATGAGATGTCCTACCACAGCAGTGACGAAAGTTCAACCTATGACATGTAACGCCCTACGCTCTTTACCTTGCACATACGCTCCCTTTATCCAATTAATGTTGTTAGGTGATTTTGATTACCACGGGGCGAGGTACGGGGTGGCGACCAGCAAGGGCTTGATGTAGGACGCCGACCCTATCTAAAACGGCTTATCGAGATGCAACTTCCTGTCAAATCCCGAGTCGCCTTCATATGGGCGCCTAATGAGCATTCTGATCGAGGGTCGAATGGAGCGCTGAACATATCCAAACACCCGTTCCCGCAATCCCGCGTGGCGTGGCAAACTCTACTTGTAGGCATGTGCTCATCAACTCCTTTGTGCGGAATAACAACAAATTCACCACAAAGGCAGCCCGCTAAACATAATTAGCCGATGCCAATAAGCATTTAGGTTCGTCATGGCTGGGCCACTAGCGCCCGCTCAACGATTCGTTGTTGTAGCCGTCACTCCGCAGGGAGAAACTGTCATGCAAGTGAGAAAAGGTAATGTCACGCCGGAGATGTGCGACCAATTGCTAACTGGAGGACCCGCCACACCCTGCAGCAACACGAGCTACAGGTCCCGAGAATGTCCGCGTTTACGTGCAAGGCAAACGAACCCAGTCCAGCACAATGATTATCTTGACCGTCGTTGAGATCTAACAGCCTCGGACGTAGACTCGGAATGGCCCCTGTGACCGCCTTCCTTAATCACGGCCATTGGCTGAATCATCCTCTCTGGGGGCTTGAGTGGGATGGGGGTGTGACACTTTCCCGCAACCCAAGGGCTTCTGCAGGGTATTGTCGACAGGCCCTCCTTTCCGATATCTCCCCACCTCGACCACGCCGGCCCGGGTGCGGTCCGCCAGTGACACTCATCCAATGATCACGAAGGCTGCGAAACCAGACACCGAGTATAATAACTTTCCGAGGACAGTGTTATGGTGTATTAAAATGACATGCATAAGGATGTACTTTGGCTACGGCTCAAACCTCTGGCTAGATCAGGTGACACGCCGATGTCCAAAGAGCAAATTCACCGGACTGGGTCGTCTTCGAGGGTGGAAGTGGTTCATTATGCATGCATCAACAATCACAGATACGCTAACGTCGTCCGATCGCCCAAGGATCTCGTGTATGGGCTGGTATACGAGATCAGTACAAGCGATAGGCCAGTCTGGATCGCTCCGAAGGTCTCCCACGGGGCTGCGCCAAAGAGACGATGGAAATCGAATTGCAATTGGCAGGCAACGGAGAAAAATCTGTCGTACGGTGCTTGGTCTATATCGACGAGAGGAGAGTGGAGGAGGGAGAGCCGTGGGAGGAATATGTCCACAGAATGAACATGGGAATCAACGACGCCACCGCGAGAGGTTTGCCGAGGTGGTACGTCGACAAGTACATGCGCAGATTTATTCCCGCTGAAGGGGGGGAACGAGGCCGTTGAGGCTTCCAAGCCCAAGGAGGAGGCTCTTCACGTAACTACGGATGCCGAGCCGAAGGTGTAGGAGGGGACGCGTAATCAATAGCGAGATTATAATTCTTCCTGGGCATCAGTACATGGATGTATAATGTACAAGTTCCGGTCCTCTTGTAAGTCAAGGGCGTGCGGGGTAGAGGATAGCGGTCGGCTGGAGAGAACAGGTGGGCGGGGAGCAGGGGTCTATCTACCGGCGCCTCTCAAATGAGTCTGACCTCTGTTTTTGGGGCTTGGTGAGCGGTCCTGCATTGAATAGCATGAAATCTCGTACCCCGAGTACCACTACTGCCATGTCAAATGCGTATTCTCCTGGGGTAGAAGGGTGAGGAAAGTCGAAGATCGAGGCGGCCAAGGCTCGTTACCAATTTCAAGATATGAAGCAAGCATATCTGGTTCGGAGTTAGCGAAGGCAAGAGCCGCTGAATGAATTCTCTCACTTCGAATGTCTTTATTCGGAACGGAGGAGAGTCTCGGTCTATGAAAGTGTTCCGGTCAGATCATCGTTTTCCCGCTCGATGTGTGGCCGGGGTCGTACGTGAGGTTAGTCGTGCGCTTGATCCCGGCAAGAAGGGTGGTTATCAACAAAGCATCGAACCCAAGGTGGATGAGTTTGCCAAACATTGTTGCTATTGGTTGGGTGTCGTGGCTGCTGACGGTTTGACGAAGAGGAAGGGTGGCAGGGCTGGGAGAGGTAACCACGTTGGTGCACGCTCGGCGCGGCATGCACACGAACTCACGACAAATGCGTTTTGCGACCAGAAATCACAATTCTGATTAAAAATACTGGACTCGGAAGGTATCATCTGTCTACCAAGCACTGTCTGGAAGGGCTAGTAAGGAGTGGGCCAATGCAATACAGCCCGATCGCATTCGGACGACGGTGTTAACCGAGCGGGCCTATCGTTGGTCTACATTGAACGTTGAACGTCGGGACAAAAGCCAATAATATGGATAGGCGAAATCGTCCATTCGTTCTACCTTCACCCGAGGAAGTTGAACACAAAGAAGTGTAAAACTATTGAACCGACCACGAAATCCGCAAATGCACTGGAGAAGGTGTTCGGAAGAGGAGCTTGTCTGATATTTGCGGGTAGACACACCGTTCTGGAGACACTTCCTTGAAGGTTTGCTTATTCTCCGGGTTCACCTGTGACCGTAGCGAGGCAGTGAGGACAAACTGTCCGACACAACTCGAGAATCTAGGTCGGCCATTAGCAGTACCTCAAAAGAGGGATTATATGGTGCTCACCCGGCCAAAAATGCGTTAAAAGGGAAGCTCGTAACAAGGACACAGTACAGGAATTGTACAATCCCGGAGAGCATGAGGAAGACAAGGAAAGAATCAATGAATTTCAGTCTCTTCGACGTATTGTCGGAGTAGGCCTTCCACAGCGACTCGACCGCATTGGTAGACGCAGGTGTTTGCTGCTTCGCGACAGATTTTGTGGGAGCCATTGGCCAGATAACAGGTGAGGGTGTTGCTGGAACTTTGGACGTGGCTGGTGACTGGTGTAACGATCGCGAGTGTCACGTCACGACGCCTCTCTCCCTCCGGTGAACTTCTGACGAGCCCAATGAACGGTCTCTCCATTCGCGCCGTCTCGAGGCATTCCAGGAATTTCAGGGTGCGGAATGTCAGGCGGCACCTGCACACCGCCAAGCTCCCCCCATATCCCATCGAGGAAGGTCTCGGAGACTTCCTTCCGCCAGCGGCCCTGAAAACCATCGGAGTCGAGTACCAGCAGGGACTTCTGGAACGTCTCAGCGAACAGGTGCATGGTGCGTCCGGATGTCAATTCTATCCTACACACACGTTGGCTTACACCGGTCAAAATTTGCAGGCACAGAACTGGCGAATAAGTCGGTCATGCAGACCATAATTGACACGGCCCCGGACCGTAGCAAAACGCTAGCATTTAACTATGCTAGTCAGGCTTTGAACAACAGTTTCTTCCTTGACACCCTAGTGCGTGAACCGTTTCCGTCTATTGCCTAAGACTAAACCACGTTGAAGAAACCCCCTCCAGCGGATGCTTTTCACAACGAAGCGGATATTTCCAAACCATTAGGAATTGCAATTCGTGAGGATTTTGGGTCTTTGGAACAATTTAAATCCACAGTCTCCGCAGCTGCCATGGGAATGTCATCCTCCGGTTGGATTTGGGTTGCGGTGGACAGTCGTGGGACCATGGGTGTCATCCCTACCTTTGGAGCCGGAACCCTTCTGGTTAGGTCGAGGGGGAGGGTCTTGCCGTCCAGTGATCCTGTATTGGGCGAAAACTATCCAACCTCCACAAAATCCACTACGCCTCCTCACCAACCAACACCATCCAGTGCAATGCCTGGATCGAACGCTCCGCAATCCATGGCTACACGCGGTTTCCACACGAGTGCTCGTGTTGAAAGAATGTACGGTGGAAAGGCGGTTGGGCTGTACGGTCGCGATGTGGATGGAGATGCGTTTGAAGGCGAGGTCCCGACAGCGGATTTCGAAAAGATTGGGACCAACCTCTGTCCACTCTTCTGTCTCTCGGTGCACGAACACGCGTGGTTGACGGCTGGATATGGTATTTGGGGCAAGGAGGAGTATCTGAAGAGGTTTTGGACAGTGTTGGATTGGAAAAAGGTCAGCGATGCGTTCAACCTTTTTTCCCCCTGGAGGACAGGTAATTAGACAAACGTCTGCTTCGATTTATAATCAGTTTAGAGAGCGACCTCTGGTCAGTAATTCCACTATTCCCCCTATTTCTGTGCGCACGTGTCGAGTGACTATCGAAAACCTAGTAATTAGTACGGCACCACTGTGTTTCTTACCCCCACCTTCCGTCACCTGCTCCCTTGTTGACTATGATAAGCCTCCTCCGCTGCAAAACCTGTGGCAAAGATCAAACAGCTCCTGGCGTGAAATTACGCAAGTGTTCGAAGTGCAGAGGGAGCGCGTATTGTGGTAAGCGTCAATCATCCAGATCATTGTATCTTCGTTGTCGACGTGTTATTCTCGAGGGGTTGATTGTCAACGGAAGGATTGGCCTGCGCACAGGAAACTCTGTGGGGACTGGTATGACAAGTACCGCAAATGCCAAGACGGCACAAAACACGAAGGTCAGCTGGAGCTGATCACTTGGGTGTGCGAGGAGGAACAAATCGGCTTTGGCGCGTGCTGGCTTGACGAGTGCGATGACCTCAAGGAGACGTTCGAGACCGAGTTCGGGGGGAATTTGGAGATGTTCTACGAGTACCGTCCGCAAGCTTTCCGATGGACGTGTTGCGGGATGTCGGGAAGCAATCATTACGGGTGCGATCATCATGGTACAGGGTCCAAGCCTTGCTCCTGTGATTTCTGCACGTACGCTCAGTGGAACCACCGGTCGTTTCAATGTGGGTTGACATTCACCCCCGTAGGATGGGCAAACCACTGCCTGAAGGGATTTACAAGCAAAAGACGGCTGCCAGCATGGGCCTGAACCTTCCACGCGGCCCAGATCCCCGGTCGTATAATCCTGCTCTAGCTGTCTCGGCCGCTGTCGGCCGTTCAATGTTTGGTTTGGAGATGTAGGATTTTTTTGGATTGCGTCGCAGGCAGAGCAGCCCCCTATGTTGCATTACCATCACATGTATTCGCTATATCTCTTAGTTATTTGGTCCCGGTGTACTCTAACAAACCTCCCATGCCTAATTGGAAACGAAACCCATGCGATGGACAATTGAACTTGGAGGAGTGTAATCGTCTCAGAATCCTCAAGGTTGTGTCGGCATTCACCGAACACCTGTTTGGGGAGGACTAAGTGCATGGGACCGAGGAGCGGTGCAAACAGCTGCACACAGACGCCCACGCGGCTCGGAAACATTCCGCCACAAGGTGCGCAGGTGAGTATCACTCCCCTAACCACCCAGCCCGAATTTCACTTATCACTCGCGACGAACCCCTACGACAGCAGGGGCGATGGCAGCCAACGAGAGGTCCGTCATTGAGCGCAACGACAAACCTTTATCCTCACACTTTGCACTGGCCAGTCTTTACGATGCGATTAACTCTTTGCGTCTTGCGGTAGAACAACTCGCAGGGCCCCCAAGTAAACCTCGGGAAGTTGATCCCCGCCGCCACTTCTACAAGATGTTCAATCAAGAAGCAGACGAATACGACAAGGACTTCCACAAGAAGTATCATGATGATCTCAACACCACCCTGGTATTCGTAAGTTTCACTCCTGATCAATGGAAACGTGCATTTATCGTGAGGCAGGCAGGTCTATTCTCCGCTGTTGCGGCTGCTTTCATCATCGATATCCAAGCCGAATTGCGACCGGATTACGACGAAATGAGCTTCATCGTTCTCAGCATGCTGCTCAACGCCACCTCCGGAATACCGAATCAGACCACAATCCCTTCGTTTACCAGACCGAAGCCAGCGGTCGTTCAGGTCCAATCGATCCTGTTTAGTTCGCTTGCAAGTGCGCTGCTTGCCGCGTTCTTGGCCATGTTGGGAAAACAGTGGCTAAATTTCCATGTGGACGGGTCGTTCATCGACCGTAGTCGCCACCGGGAACTTAGGATGAGAGGCATGATAACTTGGCGGTTCAAGTTTGTTATGGAGTGTTTGCCTTTTGCTATGCAGCTGTCGCTTCTCCTGCTAGGGTACGCATTGGCCCGATACACATGGGATCTCAGTCGAACAGTAGCAGCCGTCATCGCGGCGTTCACGATCTTTGGGCTCGTTTTCTACGCCTTTCTCGTCTTCGGCGCAACTATATGGAAGACATGTCCGTTCCAGACCCCCGCCTCAATCATCCTTCGCCGAGTCCTCAGTCTAACAAAACGACAAGTTTCTCATTGGCTGAAAGGAACCCCTCGCTCATTATCTCGATTATCCCACCTGAGGAAGTCAAACGAGTCGTTCGCAACTGCGAGGTCGACTGCCGAATCCTACCACCTTGGCGAGGTGGTCCCTGACGCGGACGAAGATGACGACGGGACTACCGCTTTGGATACGAATTGCATATCGACCATGTTCCGAATGGCAAGCGGGTCGGATGCTATTGTCGCGGTTACGGCATTTATTCCCGAGATAAATTGGAGCTTGAGCGCTCGGATCATCCCCCTCGCTCAAGTCTACCACGGCCTACGCAAGTCATTCGAATTCCTGAAGGATGGAAGAGTACTTGTCCGACCTGGGATGAGGGACCAAGCGCTTGGGAGTGCGAAGGCACTCCTGTACCTTCGGATACAGCGCAGCTGTGTCAACTCTATGGATGACGCTACCGCTGTTGCCCCGAAACTTCCCCCAATATTGTGGTATCACTCAAAGGAAGACTACGACCTCGATTCGACGCTGCGGGTGATTGACACCGTTTTCATCGGGGACAAACCCATTCAGTGGGACCGGTTTTCCCTCAGCAATAGTCACTTTTGCTGGCTTAGCAACATTCTTCGTCTTCGGGCCTGGAACGTTCGAAATACCGGAAACGCATTGACGAAAGACGTTCGTGGGTTTGTCCACCACGCGTTTTCGAAATATCCCCACATACCATCTCGGGTGATGGCGGATTGCCTTTTGATCGTCGACATGGTCGTTGGGGTGCCTCCGGCTCTCGACGGTAAACTTTTTATCAAGGACAAAAGGTTCGGAACCGTACAGCTATGGTGGAACACAAACTGACCTCGTTACTAGCCCGGACATCGACGACACCATTGACAACATCTACAAGAATCTTACGTCTGCATTCGCACCATGTTCATCACCGGTCTTTCGAGAGGGGGCCGTCGAAGTTCTGAACCTCATGACACTTCTGAAGGACGGTCGGACTTGTCGAAAGAACTACGAACTCTTCTGCACGGTCATGGCATCGGTCCACCTGGATGATTGGCTCTGGTATCCAGCCCGGCTTTCACTAAGCGGCGCTTTCAAGTCCGATTTCGGTATCGCGCCGGTTGAAGATCCGAAGAGGTTGTTGGATTTCCTTCATTACCACTTTTGGGCGCACGACAGGGGGACAGCACAGGATGGTTCGATTGAGGACGCTCTCTGTGTCCTCGCATTCGGCTCCATCGGTGACGCCCCGAAGGAAGTGGCGAGGTCCGACTTTACCGGTCAGGTACCTTTCCGTGGACTCTGCCATGCCCTTCGGGAAGGCGGACCATACCTCGTAAAGCGCGCCTGCGTGTTCTTGCTCTACTTTTTGGATGACCAGCTATTCAACGCGGGGAAAACGTTTCCAGAGGTC
>Ga0307513_10005112_pt1 | contig 17365 bp, 18 predicted proteins | sample 15_EM_MG_FD_202174 | JGI IMG/M metagenome (GOLD analysis project Ga0307513, IMG submission 202174) | Populus trichocarpa ectomycorrhiza microbial communities from riparian zone in the Pacific Northwest, United States - 15_EM | ecosystem: Host-associated > Plants > Roots > Unclassified | place... | reverse complement strand
TTGCCAAACAGCCGATTGATAGGAGATCAAGGACAAGCAAACGACAAACCACTGACTTCAGAAAATTCCCGCCTCCCACCGGCCAAGATAGTTGTCGTCGAGCGGCCAAGATAGTTGACGCCGACCACGACGTATGTCTCTTGAGGGTCGCTATGGAGAGCTCTGCATAGTGCAGAGAGTCTTTTGCCCGGCAGACGCGGCGCGCTACTGGCGGCCAACGTTGCAGTGCCGCCCCGCGTCTGGTGGGCAAAAGATCCCGTTGGGCTAAACCGCCGCTCGGGCGGTGGCACGCTATGGGTATTGAATTCGCCGGCCGCGGCAAGGCCGGCTGCAGCCCTGGCCGAGGTTGACATCGCCTGTTGCGATCTGCGGTTTTTGCGGTCGTGCTGCCGAACAGCGCTTTCTCCGGCGCCGCCCAGAGTCGGCGTAGTGCGTGCAGGCGGCGCTCGCTCGATGTCGATGCGCCGGGGTGCGCGCGCACACCCCTTGCACGCTGGCAAGAACATCGCGGCGTGGCTGTGCGATTCGATGTTGGAGGTTCATGAGGCGATGGCCGGCGGCCCGCGCGCCGGCGGCTTTGGTAGCAAGGTCTCGATGCAGATCATCCGTCCCCGTTTGCACTGCGGGCAGTCCCACAGCGACACGCCGGTGAGCCGCTCGTAGCGGTCGCGAAAGTCCTCTGCTTCCTCGGTGGCCACCACGGCCGGTGCGGGCGAGTTCAGCAGTTGCCGACACCGTTCCAACTTGACGCCACGAGTGCGGTTGGCCAGCAGGCCATAGTGTCGGATTTATGTGGTCGATATCGATATGTGCAGCAGCGGGCGGCTGACGGCGTAGCCATCAGCGATGCCTCATCGTCGCTCCACATTACCGAGGCCCTCTGCGTAGCCTCCACGGTCCCCATGTCACAACCTGGAGACCGTCATGCTGGAGCGCTTCTTCTCGCGATCGTTGGCCCGCTACACCGCATCGCCGCATGCGACGGACCTCGACGCTTTCGCGGCAACGCTTGTGGATCAAGGCCGATGTCCCGAGGGTCACGTACGCCGACTCTGGCGGGTGCTGTTCACCGCCAAGTTGCCCGCCAATTCGACGATCGGCGTGGATCAACTGCGCGACGCATTCGCGGCTTGGCCGGCCGCCGGCCACGTCGGCACGCATCGCCTGTTCCGTTGCTACCTGCGCGAACGCGGCCGGCTGGGCGCGCCCGCGCCTTGCCAACCACGCTATCGCCTCAAGGACGAGCATCTGCAGCGGCTGGTCGACCTGCGCGGCATCGCACCGGCTACGGTGGTCTACGACAACTGGGCGCTGACTGACTTTCTGCAGCGCGTGCTGGCACCAGACGAGCTGCCGTCGGTGATCACTGCGGGCAAGGTCGAAGAGTTCTTCCGCGTGCGCAGGCCGCAACTGGCTCGCCGCACTTTCCATCACTCGGTCCACGTCGTGCGGCGCTATTTGCGCTATGCATTCGACACGGGTTCGCTGGCCGAACCTCTGCACGAGTTCGAACTACCTCAGCAGTTTCGTTTCGAGCAACCGCCGCGCGCGTTGGCCACAACCCATGTACAGGCTCTGCTCGCCTCGATCGATCGCTCAGAGGCGGTGGGCCGGCGTGATCACGCCCTGCTGCATGTGATGGCCGGGTATGGATTGCGTCCCGGCGAGATTGCGATGCTGACGCGCGGGTCGATCGACTGGCAGGAAGGCACGCTGACGGTCGAGCAGTCCAAGACCCGCTCGGTGCTGGTACTGCCGCTGTCGCCCGATACGGTCGAAGTGCTGGGCGAGTACAACGATCGGCGTGACCCGGCGCCGCTCGACGCGCCGCTGTTTGCCTCGGCGCAGCCACCCTTCGGCGCCATGAGCCCGTGCGCGGTGTCGGTCCGGTTCAAGGTGCACGCGCGACGAAGCGGGCTGCCGATCGCCGACGCCTCGGCCTACGCACTGCGCCACAGCTTCGCCATGCGCCTGCTCGGCGCCGGCGTCGGCGTGAAGTTGATCGGCGATCTGTTGGGCCACCGCAGCCTGGCCAGCACCAGCACGTACCTGCGCATCCAGACCGACATGCTGCGCGACGCGGCGCTGGACATGCCGGCGCAGGTGGTGCGATGAACGCCGCCGCGCACCCGGCCTTCGTCGAACAGGTTGCCGCCTACTTGGCTCACTGGCGCGCCCTGGGTCGGCAGTATCACCAGCAGGAGTGGCTGCTGCACAGGGTCTTGGTCGACTTGCAGGCCATGGGCCACGACGACCTCACCGCGAGCAGCTTTGCGGCCTGGTTCGACAGCCGCCGGCATCTGCACCCCAATACCCGGCGCAACTGCGCGCAGATGCTTCGCCACTTCTGCGTCCATCGCCGACGCACCGACCCCGGCTGCTTCGTGCCAGGGCCCGAGCTTGCCTGCCGAGCTCAGCCGCATGTCACGCCAGTGATTCTGGGCGAGCGGCAAGTCGCGTGCATGCTGGCGGCGGCCGCCGCCTTGGAGCCGAGCCCGAACTCTCCGCTGCGACCGGCAGCGATGCGCATGGCTGTCGCGCTTCTGTACACGACGGGACTGCGCCTGGGCGAACTGCAGCGTCTTGTGCTGAGCGACGTCGAGGACAACGGCGCCATCCTGCGCGTGCGCGAGTCCAAGTTCCACAAGTCGCGCTTGCTGCCTCTGTCGGCCAGCACCCAAGCCGAACTGCTCGCGTACCTCGACCGACGCGCCGTGGCAGGGTTCCGCACCGGTCCGGCGGCGCCGCTGCTGTGCACTCGGGCCCGCGGCTCGACGAGTGCCTATTCGATCAGCGGCTTGCAGCATGGATTGAACCCGCTGCTGCGCCGCGTGGCCGCCAGCGAATCGGGCGCACGGCGGGCGCGTGTGCATGACCTGCGCCACAGCTTCGCCGTTCAGGCGCTGGCGCGGTGGTACCGGCAAGGTGCGGACGTGCAAGCGCAGCTGCCCAAGCTGTCGATGTACATGGGCCATGTCTCGATCGAATCGACGGCCTACTACCTGCGATGGACCGACGAGATCGCGGCACTGGCCAGCCAGCGCTTTGCGCAACACTTCGCGGCAACGATCGGTGGGACGACATGAGCCGCCAACGCGTGACCGCGCTCGGGGCGGCGGTGGTGCGGTTCTTCGAGAACCATCTGCCGGCGCAGCGCGGGATGAGTCGGCACACGATCCGCAGCTACCGCGACGCGGTGGTGATGCTGTTGCGGTTTCTCGGTCAACGCCGCGGCTGCGGCATCGAGGTGCTCGACCTGGATGACGTGAGCGCCACGGCCGTCGAGGACTTCTTGCGGCATCTCGAGGTCGAGCGGCACAACGGGGTGGCGACGCGCAATGTGCGGCTGGCGGCGATTCACACACTGGCACGCTTCCTGTCCCATCAACACCCTGAGCGGCTGGGGACGTGGCAGTCCCTCATTGCGCTGCCGTTCAAGCGTGGCGCGCAAAGGCGCAACCCTGAGCACCTGACGGCCGATGCCGTGAAGGCGATCCTCGACGCCATCGACCGCAGCACCGATGCCGGAGAACGCGACTTTGCCCTCCTGGCGTTGATGTTCAACACCGGCGCCCGGGTGCAGGAGGTGCTGGACTTACGGCTGCGCGATGTACGCCTGGATCCGCCTCAGCAGGTGCGGTTGCAGGGCAAGGGCAACAAGGTAAGAGTGTGTCCGATCTGGCCGCGTACAGCACAGCTGCTGCGCGAGCTTGTGATGCATCGGCTTGACAAGCAAGTTGACGCATCCGACGCCCCGTTGTTCGTGAATCAGCGTGGCGAGCCCCTGTCGCGGTTCGGGGTTCGCTACCTGCTGCACAAGTACGCAACGCGATCGGGAGCGGTGACGGCCCAATCCCACGAATTGCCGCACCCCCATGTGCTTCGGCATACCACCGCCGTTCACCTCCTGAAGGCGGGTGTCGACTTCGCGACGATCAGCCAATGGCTGGGCCACGCAAGTCTGAACACCACGATGCGCTACGCGCGATCGGATCTCGACTTGAAGCGCCAGGCCTTGTCGCAGGTGTTCCCCGACATCCTCGCTCCGAACGAGAAACCGCATGTGCTCTTCGACCCCGGCGGACTGTCGAACTGGCTACGACGCCTGTGAGTAATGTGGACAGATCGGCCGACGAGTCGGGCTTCCTGCCAGGTTGATCGGCCGGTGCTCCACATTCTCGAGGGGAGCACATAATTCTGGGAATACGTCTCACCGGCGTGGGCGGCCAAGTTCCTCGACGCCTGGTGCAAGCGGGCGATGAGATCCCGCATCGAGCCGGTGAAGCGGTTCGCCCGAACGGTGCGTGTGCACCGCGAGTTGCTGCTCAACTACTTCAAGGCCAAGAAGCAGTTCTCCAGCGGCATCATCGAGGGGCTGAACAACAAAGCCAAAGTCACTATGAGAAAAGCGTACGGCTACAGGACCTTCCGGATCGCCAAGCTCTCTCTGTATCACGTGCTTGGCAGGCTTCCGGAGCCAAAACTGGCCCACAGATTCTTCTGACGAAGCCAAACTTCTATGCAGCCAGGCGCTGCGTGGCTTCCACCCGCGCCCGCCAGACATCGGCCCAGTCCGCACCGGGCTGCTTGGGAATGAACACCTGAACCTGTCGGGGCCCGGTACGTCGTTCTTCCTTCTTGAGGCGGCGCGCCAGCGCGAACGCGAGCGCCTGGCCATCGAAGTCGGCATCGGCGTCGTTGTCGGCGTAGATGCAGATCCGGCGCACGCCTGGCGGCAACCACAGTTTCTCCAGGTTGCCGGCACTCAGGCCCGCCCACACGGGCTTCGTTGTGGCGAGGTAAACGGCCAGGGCCGTCTCGATGCCTTCGGCGATGCCCAGTTCTTCGCCTGGCTCGAACAGCCTTACTGCCGCGCCGTTGATGCCGGCGGACAGCACCTTCTTGGCATCGCTCGTCGTCGCCTTGCTGCCGTCCTTGATGTAGGTGCGGTGCAAGGTGACGGCGTGTCCGTCGGCGCCCTGGATGCACGCCAGCATGGCGGGGAACTCGGCGACCTTGCGCGACTTGCCCGCGCCTTCCTTCTCGTAGTAGCCGAGGCAGGGGTGGAGTCGCAGGACCTTTGGGAAATCGACCAGGGCAATGCCGCGGCCGCGGAGATAGCGGTCCACTTCGTCACCAGTCACCACGGGCCGCGCTTCGTCCCAGATGCGCTGCGCGAGCTTCTTCATGCGTTCGGCCGAGGGCTCGGCCGTTGATGCGCGGCTGGGAGCCGGATCGGTTCCGACGCAGGCCTCGACCTCGCGCAACGCGGCGTTGAAGTCGATGCCCTTGACGGCCTGAAGCAGCTTGAAGCCGCCGCCAGGGCCGCAGCTTCGGCAGTGGTAGTTGCCTTCGCCGAACTTGTCGGTGTACTGGAAGCGATCCGTGCCACCGCACAGGGGGCAGGGCAGGTTGAGCTTCTTGAGGATGCGCTCATCGACGCCCAGGCCGGCGAGGATCTCCGTCCAGCGGCCGTGCGCACGTTGCTTGGCCAGATCGATGCGTGCGGCGTACTCGGGGTTGTTCATCGTGATCTCCATGCGGCTGGCCCATGCGTGCTGGCAGGTCGGTGTGGCCGAATTGCTCTGATGGCTTGCATGGGCGGGGTTTTGATGTGGCGTGGTGCGCCGAAGAACTCCTGGGCTGGCTTATGAACCCATCGGGTTCCAGGTTCGTCACCTACCTGCGGGAACACTCTCCGGAGGGCGCGGCCACCGTTTCCGGCACGCGCTCTGCAGAAGAAGCGCAAGGCTTCCTCCCGATGACAGCTGCTCAATCCACCAGTTCGACCGAGTGGGCGAGAGGGGCCGCACCCACGGTCAGGCGGAACGTCTTGCCATGCAACAGCGGGTACTTCTCCAGCTTCAGTTCTTGCAGCAACGAGTCCAACGTGTCCTTGGGGTCCACGCATCGCAGATGCCGGATCAGGTCGGCCAGGGCCTCGCGGTCGGCGTCGAGATCGCCGCCCATGAACTGCTCGTGCTCGTCCGTGAAGTCGGAAACCTGTCGAACCGGCTCACCGGAGGTTTCGCCGGCAGGGATGTACAAGGTGCCGCCGTGGAACACGCCGGCATCGACAATGTCGACGGCGTCGCCGCCCACATGTACGCGCACGGCTAGGCACAACACGACGTCGAGCCAGACCCATCGACCATCCAGTACACAGCGAGCCTGCTCGGCGACGACCTCGACTTGCAAGGCTTGGTCTTCCGGGTAGCGCACCAGCCGCTGCACCCAATGCTCGTAATGCAGTCCAATGCTGTTGAAGACGATGTGGCCACGAGCTTGCGCGAACATCCAGCGGCTAGCGTTTTCGTCGTTGACCGGATCTAGCGCGACAAGCGTGACGTCGCCGCGTTCGAGAGCCTGACGCGATGGAACCGTGGCCAAGACGCGCACCTAGTCGCGTTCGCCATTCCCGTGCTGGTACGGATAGCCCACGATCTCTTCGCAGATCTCACCCGGAAGCACTTCAACGTCGTTGAGCAGGTAGAGGTGGCCCCAGGACCGCATCGCTGCGTAGTAGGTCTCCACGAACTGCTCAGCTGGAAGTTCGGCCTTCGCGGCCACGAGAACCTCCCGCCACCTGGCCTGCAAGGCCGCAGCGATCCGCCTGCGCTGATCGTCCTCGTCGATGAGCTTGTCGCGGTCCGGCAATCGGGCCACGAATTCGCGCGAGTCGAGGTGCACGATGTTCACCCGGTCAAGGCGGTGGTACGTTGGCTGCATCACGCAGAATCCTTGCAGGAATACCAAGGTGTCGTGATGGTGCTGGCCGTCGCGCGCGCCGGTGAGGAAAACGTCGCCGACCGGCGTCGGCGTCAGCGGCAGGTTCTCGGGTGCAAAAGGGCGCTCCAGCGGCCGACCGTTGAACTCCACCGTGACCGGGAAGCCCAGGCACATGGAAGCGATCCGCGTAGCGAGCCCTGGCAAGTCGACGCCGCGCAACTCGATCACGGTGCCGGTTGGCCCAGCCTGCGCGTCGGTCGGCGGTACCGATATGACCGCTATCGGTGCTTTGGACAAGGCCGCCTCGGTCTCGAAGTCGACACGCTGGCCGCGCGACGTGACGACGCACCGCACCGCCGAGTAGAGGCACTTCGAGAAGCCGATCCCGAAGGGACGTTCTTCGTCGCAAGTTACGGCATCCCAGCCTGACTCATTGAAAGTCAGCAGCTTCTGGAAGTCGTCGATGCCGACGCCGTCGTCGGCGACGCGCAGGCACTTCGTCGCTTCGTCGTGCTGGACCTGGATGCGGGAGGCACCGGCACGCCGCGCGTTCTGCAGCAGTTCGGAGATGAGCGTGAACTTGTCTGAGAAGGCATAGCGTTGGTTGCGAAGCGCACCTTCTTCATTGATGCGAACCTGGATTTGCATGTTGGTCTCCATGAAGGCGGGCTCCCCGTCGGCGGGGAGGCCCGCCGGTTTGGGGGATTGGGTTTCAGCGGCCTTGCGGCTTGAGGGCCACGGGTGCCGCGAACAACTGGCCCGCCTGCAGGGCTTCGAACAGGCTGTGGTCGAGAAACTCGAAGGTCAGCAGGTTCTGCGTGTGCAGTACCTCGCCGTTGACATCGAGTCGCTGCACCTTGAAGTCCTGCGCATGCCAATGCAGGCGGTATGTCAGACGGTCAGCGCCGGCGATCACGAAGCTGCGGCCGGGCAGGCCGGTCAGGATCTCGCTCTCCTTGACCAGGTACTCGATGTCGTCGATACCGCGGACCGCGAACAACGTGGGGGCGGTCTCTGCACGCTGAGCGCCGGTCTGCGTCATGAGGTTTGACATGGGCATTCCTAGTGTTGGATGGAACCCCCGTTTCGGCGACGGCGGTTCCGTGGATGGGAGGTGAGGGCGTCAAGCGAACAGGTCGCCATCGGTTGACATGCGCTTGAGCTGCTCGTTGATCCATTGCGGGTTCTTGGCCAGGCGCGCCTCGATCCACCCGGGGTTGCTGGCGATGGACTCGCGCACCCAGCCGGGGTAACGCCGGACCGTCTCGCCCAGCCACGCCTTCACGCCGTGGCGGATGTGGTCGCGCAGTTCCTCCGCGTCAACCCGCCCGCAGTAAGCGATGGGTGACAGCGGGCTGCAGCCCACCACGCGCAGGCAGTTCACGAACGAGAAGGGCCTGCCGTCCTTCTCGCGCTCGGTGAAGACCCAGCGCAGGGTGTCGAACTTCTCTTCCAGCGGCGTGTCGGGGTTCGACAGATGACGCACCTCCTGAAGCAAGCGCCAATGCAGGAAGACGATGTCCTCTTCGCTCCAGTCGACAGGCGAGGTATCGTCGTCGTCGAGGGTTTCGGCCGCGGTGCGGCCGAGGGTCTTGCCATGCCGCTGCAATGCCGACGCCGTGTGGATGGCGCCATGGACTGCGGAAACAACGCTTGGGTTCAGCATCGATGCCTCCAGAGAGTTGGGGAGGCATGGCGCACCCAGGCAGGGGCGGATGCCCCCTGGGGGTGACGAAAGGCCGGCATGCGCCGGCGCTACGGAAGTGGCTCCAGGGCTGGCTTGCGTGAGCGGCGTGAGCCGCCGGGATCGGTGTGCCAGCAACCGATCAGAGAAAGCTTTCGACGGGAGGGCGGCAGGGCAAGACGTGCCCCCGCCTCGAAAGCCTGCTTCGAGCGCGCTACGCGGCCGACGCCTTCAAGGGCGACGGGCCGGGTGTGTCGCACGAGCCGTGGGCATGCCGCGCGGCAAAGGAACTCCTGGGCTTGCCTTGTTTGAATGCAGGGCCAGCTGCTGCATACCGCACAAGGTAGCCATCCCTTGAGACACGGTCAAGCGTCTATCAACGACGTTGGTGCCCTGATGACGAAAGGGCGTGCAAGTGGCTGTCATTCCGCGTGGCGACGGAGGTAAGCGGTGCAGAAGATGAAGTCTCACTGCTGCGTCTCATCCTCTTGCGCGGAGCTTCAACATGGCGGACATCCAGATCGTCAAGGTGGACCAGGGCGGCGTGAACGCGCGCATCCTGGCCAGGGAGACCAAGGCTGACTTCCGGCGCATCGAAGCGGCCAGCCTGAAGATGCCGGCACGTTTCACCAGCGCCGAGGGCAAGCGCTTCTTCGTGCGCCTGTTTAACACGCAGCAGCTGAACGCGCACTTCATCTCGGTGATCGCGCGCACTCGATTGGACCACGAAGATGTCGCCAAGGTCGAGACCGCCATCCGAACCCAGATGGAAGCCGTGACCGGGAAGCTCAATGAGGCCATCGACGGTGCCGAGGCACTCTTCAAGGCCAATGGCATCACGTCGATCGCGACCTACGACACCGTGCCGCTGGACGTGGAGGTTGGCGTGCTGTCGTCGAGCGGCCGACGCTTCCTCGAAGTGCTCGGCAAGCTCGATCAGCTGATGCCGCTGCTGCAGACGCTGGAGATCCACGAGGTGATCACGACGCAGGCGGTGGACATTCAGCGCGCGACGCTAAAGCGGCAGGTGCGCAACGTGGCCAACGGCACGCGGAACTTCGCGATGGGGCTGAGAAGGCGGATGAATGCGCTGGGCGGAGGCGAGGGCGATGGCGCCGGTGAGACTGACGCCGAGAGGCACTCAGGGGGTCAAGAGGTCGCGCCGCTCCCGGACGCGCTGGTACCCGCAGCAAACGGTGTGGAAGGCAGTGACGACGGGTCGAAGGCCGTTGAAGTAATAGAGCAAGCGTAGTGCCAATGCAGGCGACAGTTGCCACGCACAACGGCAGAGCGCAGAGGGCGATTTCGGCGACTTGTGCCGACACCGCCTTGATAGGCCTTCCGCGCGAGGCTATCGTCTCATTAGGTCGCACGGCGTCGTTCCAGACGCGCGTTGCGCACCGCCCGTCGCGAGCCGACGGCGTCGCAGTCGATACCTGCCCGCCCCATCAGGCCCATGCGCCGAACGCGACTCGGCGATGTGCGTCGAAGCTGGCTGCTCCTCCCGCGGCATGCCCCTGTTTCCCATTCCACACCGCCTGCCCGGAACGCCGGCGGTGTGACGTCGAGCGAAGGCGTTCCTATCGGCCCACGCAACCCTGACCTAGCGAGGCCGCGACAGAGCGGGTCATGTCTTCGAGCGGCGAACGCCGCAGCGAGGCCAGATCGTGCAAGTTTCGACAGCCATTTCCACTGCTGCTGGACAAGCGGTTACTCCCCACAGACCAGCCAACGCACCTGCAATACCGGAGACCGGTTTCATGCGTCAGCGGCAGGTGCTGATGTTTGTTCCAGTCTCCAAGTCGACCTTGTGGCGACGGATTCAGGCGAAGACATTTCCCGCACCTGTCAAGCTGTCACCTCGCGTGACGGTGTGGCGGGCAGAGGACATCCGGGGCTGGATCCTGGCGCAAGGCGTTGCCTCCTGACGTGGTCGGGTTGAGCGGGCTGATTGAGCCACCATCGTTCCGTCTAAGAGTGAACTGTGGCGTTTCGACGGTGTGCTCTACCGCTTGCCGAACTCGAATCAACAGGTCCCAAGCGCTTGATTGTGTGCCAGAGATCAGACTTGACAACATCGTCAAATCTGACGATGCTTCGGCCGATGCGATATCCGGGCGGCAAAGGCAAGACCTACCAGCACATCATCAACTTGATGCCAGTGCATCGGGTGTATATCGAGACTCATCTCGGCGGCGGCGCAGTGATGCGCCATAAGAGAGCCGCCGCTCGTAACGTCGGTATCGACGCTGATAGGCAGGTCACCGACGCTTGGGTTCTTGAACAGTTCGCTGGCGTTGAGGTGATTTGCGCTCGCGCTGAAGAGTTCTTAGCGAGCTACCCGTTTCAAGGGGACGAGATGGTCTACGTGGATCCGCCGTACCACCCGGCTACGCGTCGACAAGAGCGGGTCTATCGCCTGGACTACACCGAAGACGACCACGAGCGTCTAGCACTACTTCTTCGAGAGCTTCCATGCTTGGTCATCTTGTCGGGATATGCAAACCCTGTCTACGAGCGGGTACTCGGGGATTGGCTGACCCGCACATTCGAGGCGAAGACCCACACGGACGTGAGAACCGAGGTTCTATGGTTCAACTTTGAGCTGCCCAAGGTCTTGCACGACAGTCGATACATAGGCGAAGACTTCCGTCAACGCCAAACGAATCGAAGGCGCTTGCATCGCCTACAGGAGCGCGTTGCACGCATGGACTCGGTCGAACGAGCCGCCTTCATTCAGTGGCTAGGCGAGGCTTACCCAAACACCGAGAGGAGTGTCTGGCCATGATTCAGGCCGCTGCAATCTTGACCCGCACGGGCTCAATTCAGGTTGAGTTGCCGAGTGCAGATGTCGAGTTAACGGATGGGGTCCGGTGGGGCGCCGTTGATGCATTTCCGACGCCGGCCTACTGGGCATACCAAGTCGTGGCACGGCGACTCATGGGCAAACCGGCAGGATATCGCTTGGGCCGCACGCTGGCCGAAGAAGTAGCCGCGTGTCCTTTGGGTGGTTACGGAATTCCTGCGTCCGTAGGCCTAGCGGCCTACGGACGTATGCGAGAGCGTGGAATTCTTTCCGGCGCTTCAGTGAGCGAAAGAGAATTCGAGGCTTTGCTGAGGGAGCCGCTCGTCGTCGCAGGCCGGTCCATCCGTTATCGGTTCGCTGCTCAGAAAGCGCGATACCTTGCTGCCGCTCTGCCGCTTGTGCACGCGGCGCCCAAATTTGAGGCGGGCAGGCAACTGCGAGACTGGCTCTTGGCAGTCCCCGGGATTGGTCACAAGACCGCGTCTTGGATTGCTCGGAACTGGTTGGACGCGGATGACGTTGCCATCCTTGACGTTCACATCATGCGCGTAGGGCAGGTTATCGGATTGTTCCCGAGGAATTTGACTGTCGAGCGGCACTACTCCGAACTGGAAGAGCGTTTTCTACGACTGAGTACGTCATTGGATGTGCGGGCGTCTGAGCTCGATGCAGTCATCTGGTGGGAGATGGCGTCCTCGCCGCTGACGGTGCGGCACTTGATTGAACACCTTCGCGGAGCGACCGAGGAGGAGGTGCGCGTGCGAGCCAGGAAACCGGTTCAGACGGAGTTGGTGTTCGCGAGATAGCAGGCGGCCGCCGTTTGGATCTCCGGAAGCACGTTCGGTGCCGCGGACCTCAGGTGCGACCCGAATACTCGTGGCCCAGCTCAGCGTACGTCAACATGTACTTGTTGCATCCGCGACAGTCTCCGCACGCGATGTTGGCCTTGTGGCAGCTATGCGACCAAGCGAGCAGTCCTGGTGGGACCGCGGCAAGGTGGATGAGTTCGGCTGTCGACAACTCGATCGCCGGAGCGACAACTCTCAGCTGCCCCTCCTGATACGCCATGAGGTCGTCCATCTTTTGGACGAAGTCAGGTGTCCCGTCTAGATGGCTCTCGCCGTCCGAACGCACTGTGCCGATGTAGAGCGTTTGTATCCCTCTTGAGATAGCCCTCATGCTTGCCAAGGTGATCAGGAGCTGATTGCGATACGGCCACCAGTCGGATGTCTGCGCAGCAGCAGCAGTAGGCGCACCTGCCATGTCACCGGAGCCGAGTGAGCTGCAGTCGACCGAGACGACCTCGTGGCGAATGCCAAGCTCCGCGCACACTTGAGCAGAAGCATGCTTCTCCGCTTCGGCGGCTTTCTGCCCATAGTCGAGGGTGATGGCGAGCTCCGGCCGCATCCACCACGCGAGGGCGAGCGAGTCCATGCCGCCAGACAAGAGGAGGGCATCCTTCAAAGCTTTACCGCTTCCCAAAGCGCAGAGTACAGAGCGGTGGTGTAGTCGGCACAAATCGTGCAGCCCGACCCTTCCATCATCTTCAGTTGCTCAGCCTGTTGGCGCTCGCTGTAGACGATGACTGGCTTTCCCAATGCTCTTGCGTAGCCGATCTCGTAGACCGTGCCAGCATCCAATCCGTCAGTGATCGCAAACACGATGTCAGACTCTAGGATGGCAGCCAGATCCTTGGAGACCACATCACCTGCTGAACCAAGGCCGATGTCGTGGTAAGGGGAGAAGACCTTCAGTCCCAGATCCTTCAAGTTGGCCTGAGCCTGTTCGACCATCCAGATTTGCATGAGGTCGAAGAACGGACCGGCCAGATAAATCTGGCGCTGCGTTCCCGCCAGGTATCTAGCCGAAAGTTCCACGGGTGAGAACGTATACGCTGAGAGGTTCTCCCTGGTCGGAAAGCCCTGGGTTTCGCAGTAGTAGGCCGTCGCGCGTGAGGCAACGTCCGCCGCTTCGACAGGACTCAGACCGTCGTGCATCCAGGCGTTCGCGAAGTGCGCTACGAAGCAGTCACCGGAGCCGATCTTCCAGACCCGCTTCGTCCTATACGCCGGGACTTGAGCGGTGCCCGCTGCCGTCCAGACGAAGGCACCACGTGGGCCCAACTTGATCACCACCACCTCGGCATTCTCCTGGCGTGCCAGGACGGGCGCGATCTTCTCCGGACGCTCTCCTGGCATGCCAGTGAGTTGAGTTGCTTCTCGAAGGTTCAAAACAAGGGCGAGGTGTGCAGCGGTAGAGCCGTTCGCACCGAAGGGTCTGCCTCCTTGAGCGTTCTGAGGGTCGTACACGGCCCAAGTGGCATTGACGACGGCGTCTCCCTCCATCATCCCGAAGCGCAGAACCTTCTCTTCGGTCAACCGAATGGGAAGGTATGGCACCTCGGGGACACCGAGAACCTGTGGCACGGCCATGTCGTGAAGATACTTGAACGACACCTCGCTCTCGACCGGCGTCGGTGCGATCTCGAAGCCGTCAAGCCACGCGCCCTTTTCCTTGATAACACCGAGCGTCGAGTCTCCCGTATAAGAGTGCAAGACTACCGGGCTTCCTGCGCTCGCGATCGCCAGCGCGGCACGACCGGCAGAGCCGAAGACGTCATACCATCGAGGGTGTACACAGTATTCGCGGTAGACACCGCCCACGACATGGATGGTCATCAAGCGTGCTCTACGTGCACCTTGACTTGTCCGCCGTTCACGCTAAGGACAGTGGCCTTGAAGTCGTGTCCCTGGTCGATACAGTTGCGAAGCTGGCTCGCCTCAGGGCCGGTGAGGCCGCCGGCGGGCTGGCCGTGGCTAAGAACTTGGACAACGACCTGGCCCCTCATCGAAACCACGGCGATATCCAGTACGTCGCCAGGCTTCAAGGTCGTCACCACAGGAGCCTGCGGGCTGCTGAGCTGCGAGTCGAATCTCAGGGCATCGCATGGCGAGCTGTAGCCCGGACCTGCGCTGCTAGAACTGCTGCTGTCTCTTCCAGACATGCCGCTCTCCCCGTGTTGTTTGTATCGCTGAGCAGGCTACCTAGATTCTTTGCCGCGCGCAAGATCAGGATGCGTCGTGGAGGCGGCCGCTGTTGAGTGGTTAGTGGAGCACCCTGGCTTGGCCGGGACTAGCGACGACGTAGCCACCTATGTGGCCTGAGCCGGCCGTAGCCCGACGCGCTGCGATGAGACAATGCGTCTCCTCCTGGGAGCAAGCTAGATGATCCGCATCGTTACCTCGGACGAGTTCGTCACGCTCATTCTTGCCACGCTGAAGTTGCGAGATGAGAAAGCCGAACTGCCCGACGCCGAGCTAGACCGTAGTTTCCAAGAGGCATACGAGGATTTGTCGCTGCATGAGGCCGCGCTGCGGGTGAGTTCAAACTTCACGTTCTTCACGGATCCTCTGCACGGGAACTCAACCAAGCTTCGCAGGGCCATCGTCTGGGCGCGCGATCGCGGCTTCCTTGAGCCTAAGCACGGTAGCAGGGGCGTCAAGTATGCGGTGAACATGTCCCCAGAGCTAGCGCGGCGTTTTCTCGCGAGCTCAGCGATTGACTGCCGCTTCCTAGAGCAGGTGGTGACAGACCACTTCCCCCGCCGTTCGAGCGAGCAGGCCACTGTCTGACATGGCTGACCCGTTGACACTGGCGGACCTGAAGGGGTTGGTCGAAGAGCTGGCGGAAGGGCAGCTGGGAGTCTACACGGCCGCTTTGGAATCCGCACCCAAGGGTCGACGCAAGGATGTCAACGATGCCCTGTGGGGGACACTCTCGTTGACCGCTATGGAAGTAGCGGTCCTTGACTCCCCGCTGCTTCAGCGCTTGCGCTATATCCGTCAACGTGGCGCAGCTCATTGGGTCTATCCAGGGGCCGTTCACACTCGCTTCGAGCACCTGCTTGGGGCGATGCACTTGGCACAGGCGATGGCGGCGGCTCTGAACCAGGCCGCCAAGAGCTCGATGCCTGACATGACCCCTCTGCCCATTGCAGAGTCCACGGTGCAGGTGCTTCGACTCGCGATGATGCTGCGCGAGGCCGCCCAGATGGCCTTCTCGCAGGTTTCGGAAGGGGCAGTTTCAGAGTCGCCAGTTTTCGCGATCCTTCCTAAGTTGCTTTCTGAAGAGTTGCGGTCGCAGGGAGAGGTCCCTGGTGAAGACGTTTCGTTCGCTCAAGTGGTCGGGTATCTCATCGCCAAATCCCCAGCAGTTCGGCGGTTGCTAGCCCTGTTGCTTGATCGCGAAGCTTCTTGGTTGAAACTAAAGGACCGATTGGCGGACAACGTTGACGAGATGGTAAGGTGCGTTTCGCTCGCCATTATCGGCCGCAGGATCGACGACAAGCTGCCGCTGGTTCATGAACTTGTCTGCGGGCCATTCGATGCTGAGCGAGTTGATGCACTGGTGCGCGACGCACGCTTCGCTGGCTTGCCCACCTTGCTGGACGAACAGCGCTTGTTGCAGAAGCTGGCGTTGAAGAAGATGCGTCTAGACGAGATGCCTGATGCCATTCTTCTGGCTATGAACGGTGCGCCGGGCGACGACGCGTGGCTTTTCGGTGTCAAGGCCTCGGCGGCGGCGGTGCTTGATGAATTGCAACTTGCGCGGATGCTCGCAACGGCCAAGATTTACCAGCACCCGAAGGTGCTCGCCGTCGAGCAAATGCTGAGATCGACCATAGCTTCGCTAGTCGACGCCGCCGGCGCGGTCGCAGTGCTGCGCCTACTCTTTTTGTCATCAGACGACGCGTTTCTCGGAATGAGCGCGAGCCGCTTGGCGCAAGAATTACACGTGGACGCCCCCGTTGATGGTGGGCGACCGATGCAGCGAGTGGAAGCTGCAGGGCAACTACTGGTTGCACTACGCGAACGACGCCTCTGGGTGCGCGCGTTTCAGTTTCCTGAATGGCGCTCCGCACTCGATGTGGGTCGCGAAACGCCCGAAGAGTTGGAATCGATGCGCAGTGAGCTGCGACACGTTGAGCGGGGGCCTGTCTTGATGGGCCTGGTGCGTGATGAAGCGCATCGCGTTCTAGGCCTGCTAGGTGAACGCGCCATACAGCGGCCTTCGCTCGATGCCCTCGTTTCTGCGCGGTCGCTTGAGTCGACATCAAGTGAAACCGAAGCGGGTCGCGCCTACATCATTCAAGCGTCGCGGCAGCCCTATCAGTTTTCGCAGTTGATTTCCGCGCGCGGGAGCTGGCTCGACCAATACAACGCGGGCCAGCCGCGTGACCACATCTTCTGTCCACCTGACTTGGCGGATGTTGTCTTTGTCGCGTTCGAGCGAGTTGCGCGGATGGAGTATCAAGCCAAGTTGCCCGAAAGCTCTATCGAGGCGAGTAAGCGACAGCCGGTGAGTGTGCTCAAGCTCAAACGGAAACTAAGGCTCCACGGCTATTGGAGCGATGCGCCATACGACATTAGACCTCTGCCTCAGCGCCTCGATCAGACTGATGTACACCCTAGGCTCAGAGCTTTCTACAAGCTGCGTACCCGCTATCACCCGCCAGTCATTGGGCCGATCGATGGGCAAGAGCCGTCTGTCGACAAGTTAACACGCGATTGGTTGATTCAATTCGATGACGACAATCATGTGAACTGCGCGCTGCGACTGCTCGCAAGCGTCAAGATGCTTGATCGCAACGACCTCAATCAGGCGCTTGCGAAGTTCATTGAGGGGCAGCCCGAATTTTCGGGCGGTTGGGTAGCCCCCTTCGGTGCCGCAAAGGACAGCGGCAGCGTTCAGGCGTACCTCGCCGGCGATGCGCGTCCCCGGGGTCTGATATCAGACCTCGGAGGCTTGGAAGAGTATGTCGTTCGTGGCGCCGGGCGTCCGATCATCTTCGTGGACGATGTCGTTGGTTCTGGTGGTCAAGCTTGCGACATGCTCGCCGCTATGCTGGGTTGTGACGACCTTCGCCGAGATCTTGGCGAGCGGCGCGAGAAACTGCCGGATGTCCAGGCGGTAGCGATGCGCTCGGTGCCGGTAGCCTTCTTGTTTGTCGCCGGATGGCAGACGGGCCTTGACGCGATACGAGAGATTTGTCCCAAGCTAAGTCTGAATGCTTCAGTGTTTGCTCTACTGACAGATGGCGATCTTCCATTTGCCGCCAGTGTTCTGGCGGCCGACGAAACTGTTTC
>Ga0307513_10005111_pt1 | contig 17367 bp, 14 predicted proteins | sample 15_EM_MG_FD_202174 | JGI IMG/M metagenome (GOLD analysis project Ga0307513, IMG submission 202174) | Populus trichocarpa ectomycorrhiza microbial communities from riparian zone in the Pacific Northwest, United States - 15_EM | ecosystem: Host-associated > Plants > Roots > Unclassified | place... | reverse complement strand
GGCACATGGTGAAGACACGTCATGTCGTGGTGATCGGAGCGGTCCTGGCGGCGCTCGCCGGATGTACCGGCGGAGCGTCGCCGGCCGCCGCCCCGGGCTCGGCCGCCGCCTCCGCGGTGCCGGCACCGTCGCCGTCGAACTCCGTCGATGCCGGAACCTTGGCCGCGACGTCGGCGTACCTGACCGCGCTCGGCCGGCTGGACCAGAAGCTGGTCGGCAACCGGCAGGCCGCGCTGGATCACGGCATGGCGGCCTGCGTCGACATCGAGGAGCGCCGGACCGACGCCGAGCTGGAGCAGAACATCGCGACCCGGTTCGCGGTGGACGCAAGTCAGGCGAAGGAGATCCTGGAGCTGACGAAGGCGAACCTCTGCCTGGACTAGGCCGGACTTTATCGGGTCACCAACGGGCGCTCCGGGATCTCGCCTACGACCCGGGCGAGCAGGTCGTGAAACTCATGGCAGCGCACCGTCACGTCCGCCAGCAAGCTGGCGGCGATCGAGTCGAGGGCCCGCCCCAACCAGACCCGCGCCTCCTGGCGGGACACGGTCGCGTAGTTCTCCCAGAGCAGATAGCACCCCGCGGACAGCGCCACCCCGATCGGCCGGACCACGGCCGCCGCGTCCATGGCGAGCCCGGCCAGCGCGCCGGCGCCGCGCAGGGTGCTCACCCCCGCCGTCGACGTGACGAGCAAGGCCTCCTCCGGGGCCACCGCCTCCGCCCGGTGCAGCCCGGCCAGTAGCCGCCGGGTCTGCTCGGCGGTCGGCCGGCGTCCGCACGCAGCCCGCAACACGTCGTCGGCGACCCGGTGACAGACCATGCTCAACTTGGCGGTCAGCCGGACCGACAGGGTGTGCAATTCGCGATCGAGTTCGGTGGGCATCTCGCGGACCGCCTGGTCGTCGCCGGCCGGGCCGTCCGCGATCTGGCGCTGACCGCGTTCCTGGATGATGGCCAACTCCGCGGCGAGCCAACGGAGTACCTCCAGCCGGTGCCGGCCGACGGCCCGGTCCAGCATGGTCCGCCACGGCGTCGAGGCCGCCCGCATCCGGCCCTGGTGCGGCGGCTCGGCCACCGACCGGCGCGGTGGCTCGGCGGCCGACCGGCGCGGTCCCGCGTCGGCCAACCCGACCAGGGTCTGGCGTAGGGCCGCCAGATCGGCCGCATCGTCCAGCCGGAACCACGGCGCCCCGGTGTCGGGCCTGGATCCGCCGTCCGGCCGGCCGGCGACCACCAACACGACCGGCACGGCGCGCCGGACGACCAGCGACAGCAGATCGAACTCCGGACCGGTCGGCGGCCGGGCGTCGCCGGCCACGAACACCAGAACGCCGTCGTCTCCCGCGAGGTGGGCGATCACCTCGCCGTACCTCCGGGTCGCCGGCCGGACGGCCGGGGTGTCGACGAGCGCGCAATGCCGCAGGAACTCCGACGGATGATCGACCTCGATCCGGCGTGGTGGCCGGGCGCTGACCGACAGCAGGGCCGGCATCGGGTACTCGTCGGGATTGTCGGCGAACGAGACGACCCGGGGCTCCCGGAACCCGGGGATGAAGGCTCGCGCGGCGGATCGATCCGCGTGGCGATACACCACGATGGATCCCGGCGCGTCGTCACGGTCGGCGATCCGCCCACCCGCGCTGCCCAGCAAGGCGCGGACCAAGGCGCTGTGGTTGGCGCCGTACCCTCCGGCGATCACCATGTTCGGCGCGGAACTCATGTGCGCAAACTAGGCCCGGCGTTACTCACGCGAGCACCTCGTACGTTGCTCAAATCTGCCACTCGGGCCGGCAACTCGCACACCCTGTCCGTCGCCGGTCAAGCATTGTGGTCGATATTCCAGTCATGCGCGCTCGATGGGGCTTTGTCGGCCGTACCGCCGAGTTCGCGCGCCTCGTCGAGTACGGCACGGGTACCGCCGCCGCCGAGGTCAGGGGACTCGTCGTCGGTGGGGTCGCGGGCATAGGCAAGAGTCGACTGCTGCGCGAGGGCGTGGCCGTACTCGACGGCGACCGGGTCGCCGTGCTGGCGGCCAACGCGACCGCGGCGACCGCCAACCTGCCCTTCGGGGGGCTGGCGCAGGTGCTGCCCGTCGACCAGCCGGCCGGGCTCACCCCGGCCGGGCTGCTGCGCTGGGCGGCGGACACGTTGCGGCAGCAGCATCGGCACCGCTCGATCGTGCTGGCCGTCGACGACGTGCATCTGCTCGACCCGATCTCCGCCGCGCTGGTGTCCTACCTGGTGCAATCCGGCCACGGCACCCTGCTGGCCACGGTACGCAGCGGCGAGACCGCACCCGATCCGATCCGGGCGCTGTGGACCTCGGGCACGGTCGAACGCGTCGATCTCGGGCCGCTGGCCGAGTCGGACACCGTCAGCCTGCTCACCCAGGTACTCGGCGACGACATCGACGCCGCGTCGGTACGCCGCCTGTGGCTGCTGTCGGAGGGCAACGCGCTGCTCCTGCGCGAGCTGGTGCTGGCCGCACACGCCGCCGGCGAGATCATCCACGAGCATGGCCTGTGGCGCTGGACCGGCCGGCTGAAGCTCGCGCCCAGCCTCACCGAGGTGGTCGACGCCCGGATCGGCGGGCTGGCCCCGCAGGTACGCACGGCCGTCGAGTACGTCGCCTTCGGCGAACCGATCGGCCTGTCCCTGCTGGCCGCTGCCGGCCTGGCCGAGGCGATCGAGCTGGCCGAGGAGCGGCAGCTGGTCCAACTGGTCGCGGACGGCCGCCGGACGACCGTGCGCCTGGCACACCCGCTCTACGGCGAAGTGGCCCGCCAGCGCTGCCCGGCCACCCGGGCCCGGCGGCTGCTGGCCCGGATCGCCGGGCTGGTGGAAGACACCGGAGCGCGGCGGAATGACGACCTGCTCCGAGTCGCCACCTGGCGGCTGGACAGCGGCACCGCGCACGATCCCGAACTGCTGCGCCGGGCCTGCCAGCAGGCGTTCGCCTCGTACGACATTCCGCTCGCCACCCGGCTGGGGCGGGCCGCATTGGACACCGGCGGCGGGTTCGACGCCAGCGAGACACTCGCCATCCTGCTGATGTTCGCCGGCCGGCCGGACGAAGCCATGAACATCCTGGACAAGGCCGCTTCGTTGATCACCTCGGACCGCCAGCAGGCCCGGTGGCACACGTCCCGGGGAATCACCCGGTATTGGGGTCTCGGCGACGAATCCGCACGCGACACCGTGCTGGCCGCCGCGGCCGCGCTACCCGACGCCGCGGATCGGGTCCGGGTCCAGGCCATCGAGGCGATGATGCGGGTGCACCACAACGACCAGTCCCGGTTCGCGGAACTTCTCGACGAGGTGCTGGCCTGCCCGGTCGCCGGCGTCGGGCACCGGGCGCTGGCCCTCAGCGCGGCCGGGCACCTGCGGGCCGCCCGCGGCCAGGCGACGCGCACGATGCACGAGATGGCGGCCGTCGAGGCGGACGCCGCGCAGTGGCGCGGCGAGACGCCGTACTTTCAGCTGGCGGTCGAACTGGCTCGCGGTACCGCGATGATCCTCGTCGCCGATCTGCCCGCCGTCGACGCCGTGATCGCCGCCGAGTACGCCGGCATGGCCGAAACCGGCGACTTCCATCTCGGTTCCGGCTACCTGACGGTGGTACGGGCACAGGCGGCCCGGCTCCGCGGCCAGCTCGGCGACGCCGCCCGGTACGCCAGACTGGCCCGGGCCCGGCTCATCGACGGCCGCATCTTCACCGATCTGGCCTGCGCCGAGCTGGCATACGCGGCCGCGCTGTCCGGTGACGCGGACGCGGCGGTGGCGGCCATGGCCGAGGCCGACGAGGCGCACCTGCCCACCATGTCCATCCTGTATCCGTGGCTGGAACTCGCCCGCGCCTGGACGGTCACCGCCGCCGGTGCCCCCAAGGACGGGCTGGACGTGCTCCGGCGGCTGCTGGACCGGCTGCGCGCCGACGGGTTCACGGGCTATGCGGCGTACGCGCTGCATGATCTGGTTTTGCTCGGTGCGCCGCAGGAAGCGGCCGGGCCGCTGGCGCGGGTGGCCGGCCAGGTCGACGGGGCGTTCGCGCCGGTCGCGGCGCGGCACGCGCGCGCCGCGGCCGCGGGCGACCTGAGCGCACTCCTCGCGGTCGCCGCCGAGTTCGCGGCGCTCGGCCTCAACCTCTTCGCGGCCGAGGCGGCCACCACGGCGGCCCGGCTGGGACGCACGAGTCGCTCCGCGCTGACCGGCGAGGCGATGGCCCGGCGCGCCGAATACCTCGGGGCCTGTGACCCCGCCACCCGCACTCCGGGATTGGACCTACCCATGGTCCGGCTGACCGACCGGGAGAATCAGATCGCCCGCTTGGCGGCCGCCGGGACGTCGAGCGGAGACATCGCGAACCGGCTGTACCTTTCCCGGCGTACGGTCGACAACCACCTGCTACGGATCTACGGCAAACTCGGTGTCACCGGCCGCAACCAGCTCCGGCACGCCCTTCGATCCGCGCCGCCGAACGCCACCGGATAGCGGCGCGCCCGGCGGATCGCCCTCACGGTGGATCCATGACGGTGCGAGTCCTGACAGGATCAGCGGATGATCCGACGCGGTACGGCGCTCGCGGCCACCGCCCTGCTGCTGTTGGCCGGCTGCGGCGATTCGGAACCCTCGCCGCTGCCTGCCGAAGCTCCCCCGGCGACCATGGCGCCGGGCCTGACCCAGAAACAGATCGACAAGGCGCTCAACGACGCCGGGATCGTGGCCCGGCCGGACTCGAAGACCGCGGCCGCGTATCTCGCCGACCTCGAGAAGATCGACCCGGAGATCGTCGCGGGGACCGATCCCGACCGGCTGATCGACCAAGGCCGCGACCTGTGCACGTCGATCCGGGAATGGCCGGACGACCGGGCGAAGCAATTGACGGCGGTGCACGCCAGGTTCCGCTCGGCGGTCCATCCGGACGGCTTCGGCAACGTCAAGGCGGCGAAGATCCGGTACGTCGTCCACAAACGGATCTGCCCGCGGTACTGACTCGACCGGCCGGCCCTGTTACCGCCATCACCCCGCCCCTAACATGTCTGACATGGGGAGATGCCCGACCATCTATGACGTCGCGCAGGAAGCGGGCGTGGCGGCCTCCACCGTGTCTCGGGCGTACTCGCGGCCGGGGCGGGTCAACTCGGCGACCGCACAGCGGGTCTTCCGGGCCGCGGAACGGCTCGGTTACCGGTCCGGACGACTGGACCGCGACGGTCGGCAGCCCGGCGGCCGGTCCACGCACAAGGCCATCGGGCTGGTCATCGCCGACGTCACCAACCCGTTCTACGGGGACATCATCAAGGGCGCGTACGAAGCCACCCGCGAGTCCGGGTACCAGCTGATGCTCTCGCACACCAACGAATCCCCCGAGGTCGAACGCCAGACCATCGAGAACGAACTACCCCAGGTCGACGGCATCGTCATCGCCAGTTCCCGGATGACCGACTCGGCGCTGCGGATGGTGGCCAGGCAGAAGGCCGTGGTGCTGCTGAACCGGTCCATCCCCGAGGCGAACTGCGTGTTGAACGACAGTGCGCGCGGTATCCGCCGGGCCGCCGAGCACCTCGGCGCGCTCGGGCACGAGCACATCCTGTACGTCGCCGGGCCCGAGAACAGCTGGCCGGACGGCGTCCGGTGGCGGGCGCTGCGCGAGGCGGCGACAGATCTCGGGCTCTCGGTGCGCCGCGTCGGCCCCAACGAACCGACCATCCTGGCCGGCTTCAGCGCGGCCCGGCGGGTGGCCGAACTCGACGCGACGGCGGTGCTGGCGTACAACGACCCGCTCGCCATCGGTGTCATGAAAGGGCTGCGCAAACTGGGCATCGGCGTGCCGGACGACGTCAGCGTGGTGGGTTTCGACAACATCATCTTCGACGAGCTGGTCGAGCCGTCGTTGACGACGATCGCGTCGCCGCTGTACCGGATGGGATTCATGGGGGTGCACAACTGCATCGCGGTCGCGCTCGGTGCACGGCCGACCGGCCCGCCGCTGGTGCTGCCCGTACGCCTGGTCAAGCGGCAGTCGACCGCGCGGCGCAGGCCGAAGGCCGGATCGCGGTAGCCGGACTCACCCGATCGCCGCCGGAAGGTTGCGCCGGCCCCACTCGAACGAGATGCGGTGCGACTCGAACTTCGACTCCACGCTGGGCTCGTCCACCTCGATCATGAAGTCGCCGTCGTAGTCGTCCGGGATGGCGGCCACGACCGCCGCGAAGTCCACGACGCCCAGCCCCGGCTCGGCCCACAGCCGCTTGGTGTCCTGCGCCGCGCGGTAGCTCATCCCGGTCCGGCTGCCGGGAGCCAGCAGATCGGCGAAGCAATCCTTGAGGTGGATGCCGCCCATCCGGTCGGCGTACCGCCTGATGAAGGCTGCCGGTTCGATCCCGGCCCAGCTCAGATGGCCGGTGTCCGGCCCGAACCCGATGACGTCCGGGCCCAGGTCGTCGAGGAGGCGGACGATCTCGTACTCGGTCTCGAAGACGCCGCCGACGTGCGAATGGTGCAGCGGGCGCAGCCCTTCCGCCCGCAGGACCCGGCAGACGGTCCCGCAGTTCTCGATGGCGCGGTCCAGGCGGCCCGCGTCGAAGTCGGCACCGACGGCGGGGGTGGCCAGCCGGGCCGGGATCGACATCGAGGAGATCATGGTGCGGTCCAGGCCGAGCGCCACCTGGGTGGCGGCGAACCGCTTGGCACGCTCCACCTCGTCGGCCAGGTCGACCGTGGCGTCGAACGGGGAGTTGAACAGGCTCAGCGAGGGCGAGAGGCCGTAGCCGTCGATCCACCGGTGGTATTCGGCCGGGCTCATCCCGTCGGGCACGTCGGCCTTGACCGCCGTGAATCCGATCTCCTGAAAGTCCTTGAACGCCGCGTCGAACACCGCTCGCGACTTGCCGTCGCGAACCCAGTACGGAATGGGATTGGCGGCGATCCGGGCCGTCATCGCAGACTCACCGGCCGCCCGGCGCGCGCCGACTCGTACGCGCCGGTGATGACGCCGATCGAGCGGCGATTGGTCTCCAGGTCGACCCGCAGTTCCTCGGTGCCGGCGAGCGCGCCGAGGAAATTCAGGTACTGCAGCCGGTGGGCGTCGGAGAGCTGGCCGGGATCACTGCCGGCCGTCGGTACGGCGCCGCCCGCATTGGTACCCATCTGCTTCTCCTCCGGGGTGCTGCCCTCCGGGGTCACGTGCAGGAAGGCCAGCCGGTCGTTGTCGATGACGACCGAGCCCCGGTCGCCGTGCACCTGCAGGCGCGCGCTCAGCCCGGGGTAGGCGGCCGTGGTGGCGTGCAGCACGCCGAGCGCGCCGCTCGCGAACCGGACCACGCCGACCGCGACGTCCTCGATCTCGACCCGCTCGTGCGCCAGCGTGCCCGTGTAGGCGAACACCTCGACGGGTCGTCCCAGGGCCGCGACCAGCAGGTCGACGGTGTGCACGCCCTGGTTCATCAGCGCCCCGCCGCCGTCGAGTGCCCACGTGCCCCGCCAGTCGCCGGAGTCGTAGTAGCTCTGCCCCCGCCACCAGTCGATCGAGGCGATACCCGAGGTCAGCCGGCCCAGTTCGCCCCGGCGGATGGCCGCGAACGCGACCTCGGTAGCGGGGTCGAACCGGTGCTGCGAGATCACCGTCACGAGGGTGCCCGCCTTCTGCTGCGCCTCGATGATCTCGTCGGTCTTCTCGACCGTGATCTCGGCGGGCTTCTCGACGATGACGTGCTTGCCGGCGGCGAGGGCCTCGATCGCCGCCTCGCCGTGCCGCCCGGTCGGCGTGCACACCACGACGACGTCGATCTCTTCGGCGGCCAGCGCCTCGGCCAGTGCCACGTACGGCGTCCCGCCGCGCTCGGCGGCGAGGCGTTCCGCCTTTCCGATCTCGACGTCGACCACGGCGGCCAGGATGATCCGGTCGGCGAGTCTACTGATGACCAGCCCGTGATGCTGGCCGATCACACCTGCGCCCACCAGGGCGAACCTCGGTTGTCTGGTCACGGCTGAGCCTCCTTGGGCAGGCCCTTCTGGCCCTCGCCGGCGATGCCGTTGTTCGGTGCGGCCGGGTGCCGCTCGGTGCAGGCGGTCATGCGTACTCGATCTCCTCGGCGGTCAGCATGTCGGTGAAGGCCTGCCAGGCGCTGCGGAACTTCTCCGGGCCGGAGAACCCGCCGAGCGCCGTGCCGGTGCTCAGGTGGGGCTCCAGCGAGAAGAATCCGTCGAAGCCGTCGTGGCGCAGCGCGCGGATGGTGCGGGCGACCTCGCCGTCACCGCTGCCCGCGGTCACGACGATGCCGTCCGCGGCCCGCGCGTCCTTGATCTGGACGTACTCGAGGTGCGGCCGCAGGACGGCGTACCCGTCGGTGTACGGCCGGACCCCGACCTGGACGAAGTTGGCCGGATCCCAGGCCAGGCGCAGATGCGGCGACCCGACGGACCGGACGATGTCGAGGCACCGGCTCGGGACGTCGCCGTAGATCTCCTTCTCGTTCTCGTGCAGCAGGATCAGGTCCGCGTCCTCGGCGACCCGGGCCAGCGCCCGCATCCGGCCGATCACCTCGTCCCGGTGGTCGGCCGGATCCGATCCGGGGCGCAGGAAGAACGAGAAGATCCGCACGTACGGCGCGTCCAGCAGGTGGGCCACTTCCGCGGCGTGCCGCATCCGCTCCAGGTGGGGCGGGAAGTCCTCGTCGATGAAGATCTTGCCGATCGGCGATCCGATGCTGGAGACCTGGAGACCGTACGCCGCCAGCGTCTCCCGCATGACGGCCAACCGCTCCGGCTCGAGGTCGAGGACGTTGACGTCCCAGGCGCTGCGCACCTCCACGTACTTCAGCCCGAGGCCGGCCGCCACCCTGCACTGCTCGGTGAAGTCGGACGAGATCTCGTCGGAGAATCCGGAAAGGGTCCACATCGGCGGCGGTCCTTCTCTCGTGAGTCGTCTGCAATTCAGTCACCGGCCCGCGGCGGCGGGCCACTTGTTGCCATTTGTTGCCGGTACGCCTGTTTGACGACTCGCAACGACTTGGCGCCCTCGGCCGGGCCGATCCAGAAGGCGCCCGGGTCCCGCAGCGTGCGGTAGAAGTCGGCGATGAGCAGCTCGTGGGACGCGCCCCAGTAGGCGCGGCCGCCGGTCTCCACCCGGCGCTCGGCGACGACCTCGGTCCGCCCGTCGGCGTAGCTGACGGTCAGGTCGCCGCGGATGAACAGCACCGCCCGTTCGGTGACGATCTCGATGGTGACCGGCGAGTCGGCGACGTTGGTGACGGTCGCGAAGACGACGCTGCGCGCCCCACCGGCGTGATCGAGCAGTACGTGGGCGGTGTCCTCGACGTCGACCACGCCGTCGAGGACGTACCGCCCGGCGTGGCCGCGTACCCGGGTGACGTCGCCGAGCAGCCACTCCATCAGGTCGAGCGTGTGAATGGCCTGGTTGATCAGTACGCCGCCCGGGATCACGGTGCCACAGCACGGTGGCCGAGCCGCCCCGAAGGGCGCCGAGTTCCCCCGAGGCCAGCAGCGAGTGCGCCGCCCGCACCGCCAGGTTGTACCGGTTCTGCAGGCACACGCCGATCTTCAGGTGCGGGTGTTCCCGGGCCGCGGCGAGCAGCCGGTCGGCCTCGGCGAGGGTGTGCGCGACGGGCTTCTCGACCAGGACGTGCACGCCTTCCGCCAAGCAGTCGATCGCGACCTGGGCGTGCCGGTGGTGCGGGGTGCAGACGTGCACCACGTCGGGGCGGAGCGCCTCGATCAGACTCCGGTGATCGTGGTACGCCGGCACGTCGTACCGGGCGGCGGCGGCCGCGGCCCGGGCCGGATCGGTGTCGCAGACGCCGACCAGATCGACGTCCGCGAGACCCGCGAGGGCGGCGAGGTGCACCACCGACACGTCGCCGCAGCCGATCACCGCCGCGGTGGTCACTACTTGACGCCGCCGGCCGTCAGGCCTCCGACCAGGTAGCGCTGGAAGCCGAGATACAGCAGCACGACCGGCACCGCGCAGATCAGCGCGGCCGCCATCATCTGCGAGTACACCGGCAGCGCGCCGCCTTCCTGCGACGACCCGAACACCTGCAACGCGACGGCCGCCGTCTGCGTCTCGGGCCGGGTCAGCACGGACGCGAAGAGCACGTCGTTCCAGCCGAGCAGGAAGGCGAAGATGCCCGAGACGACGATGGCCGGAAGGCTCAGCGGAAAGACGATCCGGAACAGGATGACCAGGGTGGACGCGCCGTCCGTGCGGGCCGCCTCTTCGAGTTCCCGGGGCAGGCCACGCAGGTAGGTGACCATCACCCAGGTGGAGAACGGCAGGGCGAACGTCAGGTACGCGACGAACAGCCCCCACCGGGTGCCGATCACGGTCAGGCCGAGATAGTTGCCGGCCGACGAGAACAGGACGAACACCGGCAGCAACATGAGCGTTCCGGGGATGCTCTGCAGGCCCACGAGGCCCCGCAGGATCGTCAGGCGGCCGAAGAACGTATAGCGCACCAGCACGTAGGCGGTGGTGGTGCCGAGCAACGCCGAGGCGACCGCCACCAGCCCGCAGACGATGACGCTGTTGAGGATGCCGGTGGACAGATCGGCGGTGGTCCAGATCTTGGTGTAGCTCGTGCCGGAGAACGTGCTCGGCCAGAACTCGCCCGACGCGACGCCCACGTCGGTGTTGAGCGAGGCCAGCAGGATGTACGAGATCGGCACCAGCACGAGGGCGCACAACCCGACCGTGAGGACCGCCAGCAGCGGCCGGGGCAGTAGCCGGTTGGCCTCGCCGGCGGCGGTGCGGCCAGCGCGTCGCCGGTCCGGCCGGGCAGCGGTGGAGAGGGTCATCTCTTGCCTCCGTCCTCGTGCACGTCGAGCCGCACCGCGCGCAGGTAGGCGAACAGCGGAATGGCGATGAGGATCAGCGACACGACGGCCATCGCCGCGCTGAGCCCGAACCGCAGGCTCTGGAAGCTGGTGACGTAGACCAGCATCGGCATCACGTTCACGTCGTCGGGGGCGGGCGCGCCGAACAGCACGAACGGCAGCGAGAAGTTGTTGATGTGGTTGAGCGTGGCCAGCAGGCAGGCGAGCAGCACCGGGCCGCGCAGGTACGGCAGGATCACCCGCCACAGCTTCGGCCACCAGCTCGCCCCGTCGATCGCCGACGCCTCGTGCACCTCGGCGTCCACCGACTGCAGCGCCGCCAGCGCCAGCAGGTAGATGAACGGCCAGGCGGCCCAGATCTCCACCAGGACCAGCGTCCAGTACGAATTCGGACCGCTGAGCCACAGGCCGCCGTCGCCGCCGGCCTTCGCGACCAGCGCGTTGACGATGCCGTCCGGCTGCAGCATCGTGCGCCAGACCGTCGCGACGACGAACGACGGCAGCACGTACGGGATCAGGAACACGGTCCGTACCAAAGCCCGGCCGCGGTAGGGGTTCTGGGTGACCAACGCGGCCGCGATCCCGAGCGGGACGGTCGCCACGGTCGAGATGACCGAGAAAGACACGCTGATCCAGACGGCGTGCAGCAGGCCGGACTCGAAGGACTCGACGTAGTTCTGTACGCCGATGAACGGGGCCTCCACCCATCGGCGCAGCGTGTACTGGTCGAGGTCGATCAAGGAGAGGTAGCTGGCCAGCAGCAGCGGCACCAGGATGACCAGGGTCATCAGCACCCCGCCGGGGGTGAGCAGCCACAGCGGGCGCTGCTGCTGGGTGACACCGCGGCGCCGGCCGCGGTGGCCGCGATCCGGCTCGGGGCCGGCCGCGTCGCGGTCGGCGGCCAGCGTGGCCGCCGATCCGCTCGCGGCCGGCCGGAACGGCGTGCCGTCGTCGGTCATCGGGTCTACTTCGCCCGGTCCAGCGCCGATTGGGCGGCCTTCTGCGCCGTGGCCAGCCGGCTGTCGATCTGCGCGTCGGTGATCGAGCCCTTCGCGAGGTCCGGGATCGACTGCACCACCGCGTTGGTGAGCGCGAGCTGGACGTCGGCCCAGGCGCCCGTGAACGGGGTCGCCACCGACTTGCGTTGCGCGTTCAGCACCTCCACGAGCTTCGGATCCGACTGCAAGCTCTGCGCCGCCGTGGCGTTCGCCGGCAACTGGCCCAGACTCTTGTAGAGCTCCAGCTGGGCGTCGTTGTCGGTGATCAGCTTGACGAACTGGAAGGCCAGGTCCTTGTTCTTGGAGTAGTCGGCGATCAGCAGGTTGTCGCCGGACAGGATGCTCGCGGCCTCGACGCCGTTGCCGGGCCGGCTGGTGGCGCCCGGCGGCACCGTGGGCAGCAGGGCGTAGGCGTACTTGCCCTGCACCGCGCCGGCGTCGAGCGCCTTGGCGGACAACGCCGAGGTCAGCGCCATGTAGCCGGTCTTGCCCTTGGCGAACGCGGCGATCGCCTGCGAGTTCGTCCAGCCGACGGCGGCGGGGTCGACGACCTTGTCGTTGGTCATCCAGCCGAAGTAGGTCTGGTACGCCTTCTTGACGGTCGGGTCGGTGATCCGGGCGGTCTTGCCGTCCGCGATCGGGTTACCGGCCTGCACCGCCATCTGCCAGATGAACTTCCACGGGTCGAAGTTGTCCTTGTACGCGACCGCCAGGCCGTACTGGTCGGCCTTGGTCAGCTGCTTGGCATGCTGCGTCAGCTCGTCCCAGGTGGCCGCCGGCTTGGCGATCCCGGCGGCCTTCAGCAGGTCGGTGTTGTAGGCCATGACGAACGGCCGGCCCACCCACGGGATGCCGACCTGGTTCTGGTCGTCCGGGCCGGAGATGCCCAGCGACGACGGGATGAACTTGTCCTTGCCGCCGAGCTTCTTCCACTCCTCGTCGCCGAGGGACACGAACGCCTTGGTGGAAAAGGCCGTCGGGGTGAACGTCGTGCCGACCGCGTACACGTCGGGGCCGCTGCCCGACACCACCGACGTCTGGATCTTGGTGAGCTCTTCGTTCGCGGTGGCGAACGTCTCCCAGGTGATATTCGCGCCGGTCTGGGTCTTGAACTTGTCGGCGATGGACTTCTGCCACGCCTGCGCTTCCTGCGGGTATTGCGTGTTGGCGGCGATCAGCACGTTGAGCGTCTTGCCGGCGCCGCTGCCGCCTCCGCCGTCGTCGTCGCCGCCACCGCAGCCCCCGAGCGCGGCGGTGACCGCGATAGCACCGGCCAGGGCCACCACCGAACGCATCGTCCTGAAACTCATCGCTGTTCTCCCTTGGCTTGGCATGCCGGTGCGGGGTGATCCACATCACGACAAGTGTTACGAGATGGTTTCCCCCGGGGGTCGGCGTGCGCAACGAGTTGCCAGTTGTTGCCAGCGGCAACAGGTGGCAACCGCTTGCCAGCCGTACGCCCGGCACCCAAGCTCGGGCCATGGCCGCCTTGACTTTGCACCCGGATCGCCTGTTGCCCGTCGAGCCGGGGGTCCGGGACATCGCCCGCCGGTTGTACGAGGCGGTCCGGGAGTTGCCGATCATCTCGCCGCACGGGCACGTGGATCCGCGGCTGCTGCTGGACGACGTTCCGTTCGCGGATCCGACCAGCCTGTTCATCCAGCCCGACCACTATGTGACCCGGTTGCTGCACGCCGGCGGGGTCAGCCTGGACACCCTGGGCGTGGGTGCGGGACCGCTACCGCAGGAGCGGGCGCGCGCGGCGTGGCGGGTACTGTGCGCCAACTGGCACCTGTTGCGGGGTACTCCCGTGCGGTATTGGTTCGACAGCGAGTTGGCCGAGATCTTCGGTGTCACCCAACGACCGGACTCGGCCAACGCGGACGCGCTCTACGACCAGATCGCCGCCCAACTCCCCGAGCAGCGGCCGCGGGTGCTGTTGCAGCGGTTCGGGATCGAGTTCATGGCCACCACCGACGACCCGGCCGACGACCTGGCCGCGCACGCCGCGCTGGCCGAAGACCCGGACATCACCACCCGGATCGCGCCGACGTTCCGGCCCGACCGTTACCTCGAACCCGGCCGGCCAGGCTGGGCGGAGGCGGTCAAGCGCCTCGGCGAGGTGACCGACGCGGACGTCTCCGACTACGCCGGCTATGTCGCCGCCCTGGCTGAGCGCCGCCGGTACTTCGTCGCGCACGGCGCGAAGTCCACCGACCACAGCCACGCCGACGCGATCGCCGCACCCCTGGAGCCGGCGGAGGCGCAGCGGATCTACCGGTGGGCGATCTCCGGGCAGGTCTCCGAGGCCGAGGCCACCGCGTTTCGCCGGCACATGGTGCTGGAGATGGCGCGGATGGCCTGCGACGACGGCCTGGTGATGACCCTGCACCCGGGCATCCGCCGCAACCACCATCCGGACACCATGGTCGCGTACGGGCCGGACACCGGCCACGACATCCCGATCGCGGTGGAGTTCACCGACGCGTTGCGGCCGCTGCTCGGGCGCTACGGCACCCACCCGAACTTTCATCTGGTGTTGTTCACCGTCGACGCCGACGTATACAGCCGCGAGATCGGCCCGCTGGCCGGCTTCTACCCCTCGGTGTACGCCGGCGTCCCGTGGTGGTTCCTGGACAACCCGGCCGCCATCCGCGGCTTCCAGGAGGCGGTCACCGAGATCGCCGGGTTCAGCCGCTTGTCCGGGTTCATCGACGACACCCGCGCGTTCTGCTCCATCCCCGCCCGCCACGACATGTCCCGCCGCCTCGACGCGGGCTACCTCGCCGGCCTCGTCGCCGCGCACCGCCTCGACGAGGACGAAGCCCACGACACCATCACCACCCTCGTCACCGACCAACCACGCCAGGTCTTCAAGCTCTAGCTCGTGTGCTCCACTCCGGTCGCTATCTTGGCCGGTCAGCAGGTGGCGTCGGCGGTGTGCAGCGTCTCGCGGACTGCGTCGGCGTCGGGGTGGTCGAGCTCGACCAGGATGGCCAGGGCCTCTTGCCAGGCGGTACGACCGGCGTCTGGACTACCGGCGTCCCGGTACGCGTCGCCGAGGCTGATCAGGCTGCCGGCCTCCTCGTACCGGTCGCCGAGCCTACGGAGCAGGGCGTGGGCGCGGTGGTAACAGTCGACGGCCTGACCGTGGTCGCCAAGGCGAGCCCGCGTGTAGCCGAGGCTCTCCCAGGTCTTGGCCGCACCGTATTCGTCGCCGAGTTCCTGGTGCATGGCGAGGGCGCGTTCGCAGTCCGCGAGCGCCTGGTGGTGCTCACCGAGCCGGGCCCGGCACGAGCCGACCGCGTTGAGGGCGCGGGCCTGTCCCTGCCAGTGGCTGGCTGCCCGGTACCGGTTCAGCGCCTGCCCGGCGTGGTCGAGGGCCTGGTCGTTGCGACCCTGGTGGCGCAACAGGTAGGTGAGGGCGTGATGCGTGTGCGCCTCGCCGATCAGGTCGCCGGTTCGGCGGCACCGCTCGAAGGCGAGGCCGTAGTGGACGTGGGCGTCTGCGTACCGGCCCAGCCTGGTGTGCGCGCACGCGATGGCGCGGTGGGCGAGCCCCTGCGCGGACTCGTCATCCAGCTTGGCGGCAGCGGACAGGGCGGAGCGCCACACCGCGACCAGGTCGTGCCAGCGGCCGGCCCGGTCCAGGTAGGTGTCGAGGGCCCAGGCCAGGGTCATGGCGTGGGTACGGAAGCCCGCCTCGTCCGGAAGGCCGACCATGGCCAGCAGCACGGAACATTCGGCGGCCAGCCACGTTACCGCCTCCTGGTGGGTGCCCAGCGGTTCCGGCGTCACCTCGGCCGCTACCAGACCGAGGGTGGGGTGGTCACGCTGCGGGTTCACCAGGCGGGCGGCCGAGTACGCGGTGTGCGTGTAGTGGTCGAGCATCCTGGTCAGCGCGGTCAGGCGTTCCGGTGCGCGGTCGTACCCCTGCATGAGGTCCGCGGCGTAGGCACGCAACAGGTCATGACAGCCGTACCGGCCGGGTACGCGTTCGCTCAGCATGCCGGCATTCTCGAGTTCGGCCAGCAGGGTCCGTACCCGGGCCGGCGAGTGGCCGGCGATGCTGGCGGCCGCAGCGGCGTTGACGTCCGGCCCCGGGTGCAGGCCGAGCAACCGGAACAGCCTCGCCGCAGGCGGCGTCAACGCCATGTACGACCAGGACATGACCGTCCGTACCTCGCTGGCCGGATCCCCGGCGACCAGCACGTCGAGCCGGCTCTGCGCCTCCCGCAGGTCCGCCGACACGCTGGCGAGGGGACGACCGGGCCGGCCGGCCGCGCGGGCGGCGGCGATCGTCAGCGCGAGCGGCAGCCTGGCGCAGGCGGCGATGATCTCCTCAGCCGCCCACGGCTCCGCGGCGAGCCGGTCGGCGCCGAGCCGCTGGCCGAGCAGGTCCCTCGCCTCGTCGTCGCCGAGCACATCGAGTCCGACCGGGACGGCACCGTCGATCGCTACCAGCGAGGTCAGGTGGTTGCGGCTGGTCACGATCGTCCGGCTGCTCGCGGAGCCCGGCAGCAGCGGGCGTATCTGTTCGGCGTCCCGGGCGTTGTCGAGCACCACGAGTACCCGCTTGTCCGCCAGCACGCTGCGGTACAGGGCGGCCTGAGCGTCCAGATCCTGGGGTATCCGGTGTGGCGCAACACCCAACGCGTCGAGGAACCCGCGGATCGCCGCGGCCGGGGTCACCGCCTCCTCGCCCGGGCCGAACCCACGCAGGTTTTGGTACAACTGCCCGTCCGGGAAACGCTGCGACACCCGGTGCGCCCAGTGCACAGCGAGCGCGGTCTTGCCGACACCGGCCGTACCGGATACCACCGAAATGGCCACCGTGGGCGCTGCGCCATCGGGAGCTGCCAGGACGGTGTCGAGGTCGGTCAGCTCCCGCACCCGACCGGCGAACGTGCGGGGCCCCGGCGGAAGCTGCCGGGGCACCGGTGACCCGGCCTCCCCCCGATCCAGCGGCACGGCAAGGGTGAGGTCGCTGGACAGGATTTGTTGATACAGCCGCTGCACGTCGGGACCGGGATCGGCGCCCAGTTCCTCGGCGAGCCGGTGCCGTAGCCGTTCGTGGCAGCGCAGCGCGTCGGCCTGCCGACCGTTGCGGTACAGGGCCAGCATGAGCTGGCCGGCGAGGCGCTCGTCCAGCGGATACGCCCGGGACAGTGCGGATATCCGGCCCAGTACCTCGGCATGCCGACCGCGCATCAGCGCGAGGTCGTTGCGATCCAGCTGGGCGGCCAGCCGCTCCGCGACGAGCCCGTCCCGCAATCCGTTCAGCCAGAGCGTGTCCAGGCCGGCGAACGGCTCACCCCGCCAGAGGGCAAGGGCCTCGTCGAATACGCTCTCGGCCCGGTCGACGTCATCGCTCCTCCGGGCCTGTGTCACCAGTTGGCGAAACCTGTGCAGGTCCACACTGGCCGGGTTGACGGCGATGAGGTACCCCTCGTGCCGTCTCACGATCCGGACCTCGGTCTCGGCACACAGAACGGTACGCAGCCGTGACAAGTAC
>Ga0307513_10005110_pt1 | contig 17367 bp, 22 predicted proteins | sample 15_EM_MG_FD_202174 | JGI IMG/M metagenome (GOLD analysis project Ga0307513, IMG submission 202174) | Populus trichocarpa ectomycorrhiza microbial communities from riparian zone in the Pacific Northwest, United States - 15_EM | ecosystem: Host-associated > Plants > Roots > Unclassified | place... | reverse complement strand
AAGAGCAGGAAACACAGGAAGGGCCCCTCAACACCCAGCGGAGGGGCCGCCAGCAGCAAGCTCGATGACGCGAATGGGCCCATTATCGAGGAACGCGCCCCAACAGATGCCCCGGACAGTGTGTTACGCCATGCTTATATTCATCTTTTTGCTGCTCACTTTACTACGCGTAGCACCCGTCCAGTTGAACGAGGGTGATATTGAAAAGCTTCCTCCGGAGGTGCGTTTTCTGGCCTTGGCTATGTGACTCCCTGTCCTCATGAACGCCACAGGAGCGGAATAAGCGTGCTGCCGCACTCAAGATGAAGGGAAACACCGCCTATACGCAACGCCAATTTTCGAAGGCCGCTCAGCTCTATACCCAAGCGATTGAGATAACCTACAAACCTGAAGCTGTCTATTGGTCGAACAGAGCCGCATGTCCGTGATCTATTTTTACGCTACATTATCAACGTTCTCAATCGCTCTACAGGCTATATGAATTATTCCCCACCAATGTGGGATCGGGTGTTGGCGGACTGTGACACAGCTTTAAAGCTCGATCCTATCTATACCAAGGCTCTCAATCGTCGGGCCGAAGCGCTCGAGGCAATGGACCACCTGGAGGATGCTTTGCGAGGTCTGCCTTTTCTTTCCATTTCGCTATCACTTGGTAACTAAAAAGGGTAAAATAGATTTCGTTGCGTGCTCACTCCTCGAAAATATGACAGTCGACAAGACCGCGCAGGCCGTTGATCGAGTCCTTCGAAAGATCTGCGAGCCGAAGTCTCTGGAGATTTTGAAGGAACGGGAAGCCAGGTTACCTAGTCCCGCTATCTGTACCGCTTATTTCAATTCCTATCGTCCACGACCTCTGCCCGTGCTCCCGGAGAATTCGACCATCGCTGACAAACAACTCCTGCTGTCATGCGAGGCTATGCAAGCAAACAACTATGTACACGCCGTTTCCCTTATCAACGAGGCTCTCTCCGAGCCGTTAGAGCCTGATCAAGCCTTATCCAATGGGGTTCTCAAGGCAGAAGCTTTAACAATGAGGGGGTCGTTCAAGTGAGTAACAACGAGCAGTGCGTCGATGGTTTAATCCCTACCTAACCCCGTAGATACCTTATGAACGATACTAATGGTGCCAAGGAAGACTTTACGCACGCCCTGGAGGCGAACCCCGCGTCCATCCATACATGGTTAAAGATGGCGAATATCCACCTCGATCATAGCAATATTGAGGAATCACTCAACTGCTTTGAACAAGCTCTCAGCTACGACCCAAAGGATGCCGATGTTTATTACCATCGCGGCCAAGGTAGAGTGTGTATGCCAAATTCTGAATGGGGCCTAAACCAGTTCTGCAGTCCTTTTTGTCCTCAACCAGCATGACAAGGCAGCAGAGGATTATGCTCGTTCAATGGAACTCGACAACAGCTTCGTCTTCAGTCACATTCAGCTGGCTGTTGCCCAGTACAAGGCTGGAGAGCAAACGAGGAGCATGGCCGAATTCCGCAAAATTATGAAGCACTTCCCTCAACACAGCGAACCGCCGAATTACTAGTAGGTCTTATTGACCAACAAGGAGTGCTTTGCCCTGACCCTCTCCTTAGTGGTGAGGTCCTCCTGGATCAGCAGCGCTTCCAAGACGCTATTGAGAAATTCGATAGAGCCATTGAGCTTGAGAAATCCAAGTTGTAAGTATTTTTTTCGAGTCGATGTTCTTCGAATTCACCAGTACGCAGGCCTGCTCCCATCAACGTCCTCCCAATGGTGAACAAGGCGACCGCCGTGTTCCACTGGAAGAGCGATACGGCTGGTGCAGAAGCTCTCTGCAAGGAAGCTCTCGAGATCGATCCAATGTGCGACGGCGCATACGCGGCCCTAGGCCAGATGTACCTCCAGATGCACGACTACGAGAAGGCGATAACTGCCTTCCGTCAACTTCTTGACATCTCCACTAACATGGGCCAGATTGCCCTAGCCCTCTATCACCACCATGTAAGTCAAAGCCAGTCTACGTTTAAATATTATGACACCGACGCCTGTCCCACTATAGTCGACAGAAGCGCATGTCAAGGCCATAAAGAACTACCCTGTAATCGCTGCTCAGATGAGGTGAGCTGATGGACCTTGATGCTCTCTCCATGCCCTTAGGAGCACGCTGGATCTATACAACCGCACATTATGCATTCATACGTCTTGCGTCACATTTACTGCACCTACCCCTTACTACTTCAGTCATGCCTGTATCCTATCAATGATCTTTACGAAATCTGTCGTCTTACAATAATAAACCCCTGTTCTTGCAACGGAAAAGTAGAATCTGTCCTTCAAATGATTGTACAAGAAATCAGGATATATTTCAACGAAATCCACCACCTTGCTGAGGCAACGTCAATATGGAGCTGGTAAACGAAACAGAGTGGCAAACCTGCTCAACCATTGCCTCGATTTCATCTCCGTCTTCCATGTGGCACTAGATAGCCGTGAGATTCTTCTACCGCGTATACCGTGAGTCTTGCTTACATCCTGGGGAGTATCGGAGGGCTTCAGGCGTCTTCCGTTGTGAAGAAATCGAAAGGTAGCTATGGTATGCGCGTATTAGCAGACGAAGAAACTAGTCCCGGTGGATTAATATACCCATTGGAACATTGAACCGTGTCTAAAGGCGTAGTTAGAAGTAGCCAAGAGGTAGACTAAAAAGAAAGCGTACTGCAGTGTGGTTGAACATCTTCTCCAGCTACGGGAAGAGTCAGCAAGGGAACGGAAGTCTAGTGGCTACCTTGCCTTGGCAGTCGGCTTAAGCGCGAAGCGCAGCTCTGTAAGGTAATGGTCGGATGAGCTAAAGACCTGCAGTGGTGCATATCTCGACTCACGTTGAGTGCCATAGGAGAGCGTCAGGTTGAGCTTTTCTTGTCGGACGGTAGGGCTGGCCGGTGCCTCTTGGCTGGCTTGTTGTTTGAGTTCATCAATATCAGGTTTCACATCCCTTGGAGGCGACGACATCGTAAAAACGCGTGCTGATTGAAGGAAACGCGTTGACGGCGTCAAGAGCAAGTGGTAGGCAAATATTTGCAACGTATTTGAGTCTAAACAATACAGTGCACTATTAGATGCCACAAGATTCTCAAACAAAATAATACGGAACATGAACAAGAGAGTGTGTGAACAGTCGAACAAACGAGCCGAGGAGCGCGAGCGACGCGACAAGGTGAATAAAAGACTGTGAGTAGTACGCGAAGCTAGAACACATCGAGAGAGTGCGGACAATTGGCAGCTATCATGGGCGTTAGTGCCATCAACGGACACTCTAGGACAGTGCTCACCTGTATGGCCGTGGGACTCGCAATCTTCACAATACTCCTCGGAGTTCGAAGCATTTGGCTTCACAGCAGAATTGTCATCATCTTTGAGAATAGGACAAGAGAAGAGATCGTGGCCTGGCTGTTCACAGATCTCGCAAATGGTGGCCGGACCGTCACTTTCTGGCGGAGCTGTGGTCGTGATTGGAGGTGGCGGAGCCCCCTTTTCCCTTTCCTTTTCTTTTACCGCGCCGTCTGTCTTTGAAGATTTCTTGGACTCAGCACGTGACAGCTTCCCTCGGAGTCGTTCAATTTCTCGCTCGAGATCATCCTGGAAAAAGGGGTGAGTCAATGATGCAGACAAGCCCAGACGACAATCAGCCGACCTCTCGGTAGATCTGCGTCATGTCATCAGTCGAATGTATGGGTGGTATTCATCGAGGACATACTTTGGCTTCGACCAGACTCTCAAGATCGCTGACCTCCTTGTTCAGCTATGCGAAAAGTAAGTAAAATCTTTCTCAACCGTCTGTCAACATACCTCAAGAATTGTCCTATTACTCTTTTGTTCTGCCTCAGACATTCTCTTGCGTAACCTTTCGAGCTCGCCCTGAACATCAGTGAGCACAAGGTCTGATATCACAATGTCTCGCTGAACCGACCTCGTATTTGACCTGACTCTCTCGTAATGCGCGTTGCAATCCGGCGACACCTGCATTTGCAGGATCGATAGGTGCTCCCTCGCGCTGTAGGGCCTGCTCTTCTCGAGCAATGCTCTCTTCTAAGGTAGATTCGAGGGACCTCACAGACTTCTACGATGATTGGTTACTTCGTTGCGATATATCAGGATCACGAACCTCTTTCAGTTCTTCAGCTTCCGAGCGGAGCAACTTATTCTCGTTCTCCAGACTCTTGATCTTGGAAACGTGGCCCGAGTTCTCCTTCTGAAGTTCCTGTACGATGTGCCTAACGAATTTCTCAGCAGCAAGACGTGAAAAGTGGATAGAACATACTTGAGGCCAGCAACCTGGTCCCGAAGGTTGTCATCCTTGCCCGATCGAGAGGTACCCGTTCCCACGGAATCCCTCGTACTTTTCCGAAGCATATCAGCTTCCTTGGTACGAGAGGCCTGTAGAGCACTTTCAAGCTATACGGTTGAGAAATTAGTAAGGAGCCCACCGCCGTTGAGCCACTCACATCGGCCTTGTCCTGTTCAAGCGCCTGCATATTCGCCTGAAGACTTTGAACCTGACGAGCAGAGGCCTCCGCTTCCAACCGTACATTTCCAAGCTCATCGTTGATGAGCTTCTTGCTCGCTTTGGCGGCACCAAGAAACTCCTTCATTTGTGTGATTTCGTCTTGTAGCCTTGCACGCTCGTTGGCAGCTCGGCGAGCCGCATCCTCAAGCTTTTCCTCCATTCCCCTAGTGGCTGTGCTAGCATTCAAGGTCTCCAGGTTCTATTGCCGTGCTTAGCGTCTAGAAGGCCTTAATAGGAAAATTTGACGTACCACAAGTTCTACTCTCATGGTCTCAATCTCAGCCCGATGGTTCTCCAAAGTACCAGCGTTTTCTCTGAGGGCTTCCTCGAGTTCCTCAATCCGCGTCCTCGCCGCAGCCTCAGACTTGACAACGTTATCGAGTTCGATCCTTGAATCATCTAGTTCCTTCTTTTGTTGCACATCCCTCTCCTTGTAGCGTAGGATCCGAGCACGAACAGTAGCTTCTTCCTTCTCTGCGGATGCTTGCTGCTCCTCAATCTGCTCCTGCAAGTACTGGATCCGACCATTAAGGTGAGCGACCTGTTCTCGTAACGTCTCATTGTCGATTTGGACCGCCTCGGAAGCCTGCTTGGCAAGCTCTCCAGGGGAGGGCATCTTAGTGGAATTCTTGAGCTGTTCCTCTAGTGTGGCAATAAGAGTCTCCATGTCGTATCGCTGGGCCTCATACTCGCTGATACGCTCTTCGTAGAGTGCAATGGTTTCCTGGTTCCAGCGTGAGCATATGGGAACGGTACTGTTCAGGTATTCTCACCTGACCAGCTTGTCGAAGATCGTCGACCTGGCTGGTCAACTCCTTCCGTTCACTTTCTAAGTCTGCAGACAACCTTGCCGACTTGCCTTGCAGTACTTCAATCTCCGCATTCTTGGCTTGGAGTTGAGCGTTGTTCTCATCAGCAGCTTCGGATTTATCATCAATAACCTTCTTCAGACTGGTTACGAGAGCCTCAGACTCGTCGAGCTTCGCCTGTACGTCCTTTACGCGCGACTCTCCCTCTGCTTTGGCTCGCTTTGTCTCCTCCTGAGAATCTGCGACTGCTCTATCCAGACTATCGACCTTGGTTTGCCGCTCACTGAGTGTTCGCTCATTTCCGCGTAGCTTGTCCTCGAGTTCTGGTAGCTTCTTCGACAAATTATCTAGTTCCCGCTCTAGCTTCTCAACGGTTTCGGAGTTGTCGTCCACCTTCACCACAAGTAGTGACTCTCTGAGGTCCTTGTTCTGACTTTCCAAATTGAGGACCTTTAAGCGAAGCTCTTCCAACTCTATATCCCGAGCTCGTGGAGCCGGCGAAGCTGGGCTCATGGCTTCCATCAGTGATGGTATATCTTGCGAGTTCCTTCTTCCGAACAAGACGTCCCCTACATCTTCCGCAACTCCTCTACTCGCGTCGCTCAGCGCAGAGACGGATCGCACCGATCTTGCTGGGCTAGGTGGAGGGAGCATAGCCCGGTTGAGGGGCACAGGTGGAGGTGGCATATCGTTATTTCTATTGGAATCGAGGGAGGTCCGCGGCGCCTTTGGTGTTGGTGTTAGAGGCAGCGAAGGTCGGGGGCGAGTGGGCAACCCTCCCGGGAGGCGAGAGGCTTTTGGTGTGGATGTTGGAGTCGAATAAGGTTGACCGAGGCTCCTGCGTGGGCTCTCAGCCGGGGCTGCAGTGCTCGCCAAATCGCGATTGGAGAGCTGCTTCGCAGTAATATTCATCAGCTTGCTAGCTTTGGAACCAACAGAGATCCTGGATTCTGCGTGTGCAGCGGCCTCTGCAGATGACACACTCCTCTCCAGTGGGGGAGAACGGACTGCTGACGCTGGGGTGCCGCGACCAGAGGCAGACGGTCCGTTCTGAGAGGAAGCTACCGAAGGTGGTCGTATCGTTAGTACCGAAATTCGGTCTGACGGCACAAATACGCCGCATTGTGGAGGGCATTTGAAGTAGTAAACCCTGGGGTGGCGTTCAATCGCTGATAAAAGGGTGCAATAATACCTCCACTTACCCGGCGACTGAACCATCATTTTTTCCTCGACCCGCAAAAGCACCACTGAGTTCAACACCGGCGTAAGTTCCGGGTTTGCCTGCAATCTCTCCCAAGTAACGCAATTCCCCTTCCACTGCCAGTGAATCTATACGAACTGTATCACCTATTTCAGAGGTGCGAACCTTGGCACTACTTGAGCTCCGTGCGCCAGCATTCGAGGTTCGGCTTTCGGGGCGAGTGGACGAGGGCCGAACGCTGTAAAGGGGACTAAATGGTGGGGGTGGGGGGTGGACTGGGGATGTCATCGTTTGGTAGGAAATCGTATTGGACGTTCGGGGGGTATATCCCGTCGACGAAGTGGTAGAGACGGCTGATGCAACAGAAGACGATCTGGCAGGAGGAGCACGGCTTGAGCCAGCAACATAGCCCCCAAGGGACTTTCTTCCACCCTCGGAGGAGGATGCTCGTGTCACGTTTGGAGGTGAGAGTGACGAGCCCGAAACATCACTGACCCTGCCCTTACGACGGGGATCGTTGGCCTGAACGGCCTCGTTAAATGCCCGGGAGAGTGCTGCGGTGTCTAAACCACCGGTATGAGGTATAGAAGTCCCATTCGTGGTCGGGCGTGCTCTCCCTGGAGCAGGGATTCCACTCCTTCCGGGGGTCGGGAGACCTGAGGTTTTCGGCAGACGGGAACCAGCTGGAGTTGGGAGCTGAGACATTTTGTAGTACTGTGCGTGTCCAAGGCCGTCCTTCCTCGCGCGTTGGTGGCAGCGACCAGGTGCAAGGACGCATCCAGGTCCCAGTCAACTTGGAACCGTTCCACGATAACGGAGCTGCCCGAGATCTTCGACGATGGAAACCAAGCTGTCAGTCACTTTTCTCTGATTGCTTAGCGTGTAATAATTCATCACAGGAAGGCGTTGAAGGTCGCTGAGCTCAAGGATATCCTAAACAAGGCGTCTGTGCCGTTTGACGCGAAGACACAGAAAGCAGGCCTCATCAGGAAAATACAAGAAAGTCCTGCTGCCTTAGCAATTGCGTCAGGCGATGCCAATGCCGAAACAGCTGAAGACGACTTGGTGAGCGACTCGCACGTTTCGTGCAATTTCCACTTAGACTTTCCCTGCAGCTAGCGCCACCCGAGGAGTATGCTCTTATGGCTCGTGTATACTAGTAAAAGCTAATTGTGGACTCAGGGTTGACTGGGACGACGACCTTTCCAAAAGCAAGAAGGTTGAGGCACCCAAGCCTATATCATATGTGAAACCAGCTCCCGCGCCTGCTGCAGCCTCAGCGGCTCCCTCGACTCTAGCTGCTGCCGCACTCAAGCCCGCCACTTCAGGTGTCAAGGACACGGCGCCAGCAGAGACTCCCCGCTTTAGGGCTGACTTGAAACCACTTACGGTCGACGAGGAATTGGAGAGACGGAAAGCACGTGCTGCAAAGTGGGGCACTGAAGTAAAACCACCTGTGGTGGCAAAACCTGACCCTCCTGCGGCACCAGCAAAACCAGCCAAACCGACGAAGGTTGTTCCAGCGGCACCAGCAGCGGATGTAAGTGTTGAGGTATTTAGTAACGGCATCTCACTCACACAACGTATCTATGCAGGATACTGAAAGGTTCAAAGCAAGACAAGCCCGCTTCGGAATAGCCAATGAACCAACCAAACCTATCACTGCGCCGATTGCGGACGAGGCTGAAGTACGGAAGAGAAAGACCCGCGAGGAGAGATTCGGGGCCAACCCAGGAGTACGTGTCGTCTGCTTCCGTTGTCCTCCAACTCTGACGGTGTGTTAGCCCGATCCCAAAAGGCCCCGTACTACCCCTTGAGCTTTCGTTAGGAAGCAAAGATTATATCGCTTTATGTGTTGGTTTTCTCTAAAATGTAGCTCATATATTGCTATCGCTTTAATTCGTGCTCCACCCCTCGCCAACAGCTTCCATCCCCAATAAAGCAAAGCATATTTTAGACCCTCCCACTCCTGACTCTAAAGTAAGACTTAATGACTACTACTGGTATGTGTTGTATCAGTCCCTCGCTCGGCCATCCCTCTCATCCTGGCGCTGTCGCTCTCTCCAGTCACCTGGTGTGTCGTAACTAGGTCTTGCTTTGTCACCCGTCCAGTAGTGACTAACCTCCAATCTACTATACAGCCCTATTTGCGGGCAAAAGGTGCTGGACAGCAAGATTAATGAACATTTGGATAGTAACTGTGGTTCCACGAACGCGACAAAACACAAGGCACCATTCGCTGATAAACCTAGTAACTCTGAGACAAGCAAGGGAACAATGACGCGTGATAACACGCGTACTCCCGTCAATAGCACCAAACTGGCCTCCATATTCAGCTTAGGCAAGCGAGGACCAGAAACTCGGCCCACGTCTTCGCAAGACGGCGTAGAGACGCTCGTAGCGTCGTCGTCCTCACAAGCTCAGCCCATTGATGTTTACGAGGAGCCTCCGCCACCTGCAAAGCGGGCACGACGAACAGGAGGCGAGCCAGGCGCTAATAAGAGAGGGCCAGTCCAAATGGCCTCGATATTCGCCCCGAAGCGACCTTCGGTACAGGCTCCTCCTGGTGGACATACGAAAGCTGCGGCTCCGTTAGCAGAACGACTACGTCCGCAAGACCTAGAAGACTTCATAGGGCAGGATCATTTGACTGGACCAGACGGCCTCTTGTCCTCTCTAATTGAAAGTGGAAATATCGGTAGCATGATCTTATGGGGTCCTCCGGGGTGTGTACGTGTCTCGCGAGAGTGTACGACCCGCGCTCATTCATCGTGAATCAGATGCGGTAAAACTACTTTAGCACGGCTCATCGCAACACAACTGGACACCATATTCAAGGAACTGAGTGCGACAAGCTCCGGAATTAACGATGTTAAAGGCATTTTCGAGGAAGCGAAGAACACATTGAGGTCAACTGGGCGCAAGACGTGCCTGTTCATGGACGAAATACAGCGATTCAATAAGAGCCAACAAGTAGGCGCTTATCTGTGATGAGAAAGTGTGCTAAAGCTAGATGGGCAGGATGTGTTCTTGCCATATGTAGAGTCGGGCGTAGTCTCCCTCATCGGGGCCACAACCGAGAACCCTTCGTTCAAACTCAACGGTGCCCTACTCTCGCGCTGCCGGTATGTTTGTGTTAACTGAGTGTGAGCTGTCCTGAACGCCTCTTCCCAGCGTATTCGTCCTCGAGAAGCTTTCTGATGACCATATCAAGGAGATACTGGAGAAGGCGATCAAACGAGTGACAGGGGTCCCAAAGGAATCACTTCAGGAGACAAGCGCGGATGACGCGGGGACAAGTAGCCTCACCGCGATCCAACTTGTTACAGACACACCGTCCGAACACGAGGCGGGGGGATCCGGGCCATCAAAGCAGGTCCAACGTCAGTGCAGACAAGTCCCGGAGCGAATTTTGAAAACAATCACCAATCTCTCCCTGGGCGACGCACGGACCGCCCTGTCTCTATTGGAACTGGTGCTCTCAGCGCCAGCGAAAGCTTCCGAGTCGGGGTTGATAGCAAATTTACGGAGGAGTGTGTGCAGTCGATATGATCGCTCGGGGGAAGATCGATACGACATGATCTCCGCCTTGCATAAGAGCTTACGGGGCAGTGATGGTGGCGCAGCCTTGTATTGGCTTGCAAGGGTGGTATCTAGGCTTTCACGCTAAATTAGAAACATCTGACACGTCGTATCGCAGGATGCTAACTTCTGGCGAGGACCCGCAATACATTGCCCGACGGCTGATTGTAGTTGCAAGTGAAGATGTGGGACTGGCGGATAACCACGCTCTGCCACTCGCGATCGCCACGATGGCCGCGGTGCAACAGATTGGCATGCCGGAATGCAGGATCAATTTAGCGCATTGCGTTACCTATCTCGCTGAAGCCCCCAAATCGACGCGTTCATACGAGGCGTATAAGCGGGTGAGCTGATTATAATGCGGTGTATTGGATTGCAGCTGATATGTGGGTGGCGCCAGGCCGAGGCTGCTGCGAAGGAAGACGCAACGCTTCCTGTGCCCTTGCATCTCAGGAATGCGCCCACGTCACTAATGAGAGATCTCAACTATGGTGACGGGTATCTATATAACCCTGCGTTTGTGTGCGTCACTTTTCTGCCGCCTGGTTTATTGCCACGTGCTGAGTGGCTGTGTTTTTTTTGGCTGTTTTTGCAGGCATCCCGTTTACCAAGAATACACGCCACCAATGATATCTGGCGCAGATATACTACTACCCGAAGGCGTGGGGAAGGAGTGGGACGAGAAATTACTGTTGCAATGGGAATACCGAGTGAACAAAGGAAGAGAGTGGGAGGGGCGTTGCACGCCACCACGACCACCACTGTCAGGAAAAGAAAAGAAGGATGATTGACATAAGAGGTAGCTGGTCGTTGGCGAGACCAATTCCGGGAAGGCATTGTTCTGATTCAAGAGGGACCGTTGTTGATGAAACCCGGGAGCGCCGACGGGGCGATCGGCGCGTGGATCTGTGGTAGGCTATTGGGTGGAAGAAGAGAGTGTTTGAATGGGACTGCCAGAGAAGACCGCTTGTCCGTCAGCTACAATTAGACGAGCGTGGCTTCGGCCACCTGCCATCTAAGGCAAGTTCGGTTAAACCTAGCGTTACAAATCACAAAGGGTTGCTGCCTTTGGCCACTTGCCCCCTGTTGATCTGGGTTGATGGAGGTGAGAAGGGAGTGGGCCTGGGAGGGTGAGAAAGGAGCCAAGGTGGAGACAATGGGGGAAATGGGGAAATGGGGAGACTGCTGTGGCAAAAGAGTGTGGCGAGAGTGTGAACGAGGAGGGGAAAAGAGGACTAGGGCGAGAGAGTGAGACGGGATGAGACGGAGAACCAGAGGAGGAGAATTGCTGCAACAGACAGCGGCGCCGACCGACACCACGAAAACCAAGGAACCAACCAACGGGGCACGCACACCCGGGGCTAAAAAAACGTATGCTGGTGAAATGTGTGATGTCGAGCATAGAACCGGGTTATTGCGGCCAACACACCCAAGCGCCTATATCAGAATCAAGAGAGGCCCGAAAGTTTGGCACGGTCCAACTTGTCTCTCCTTTCTTCCCCTCCAACTAAGAACGCACTCCTCGTCTCGCTCCTCTTTACAAGCTCGACCACACCATCCACCTCCATGTCAGTCGCCGCTGATCCCGAACAGTACCACGCCTCGGACGGTGACAACAGCGACGCCCCGCTCCAGGAGCCCTTGGGTACGTCCTCTCTCGCAGGTGGCTGACACAAAGACGCTCGAGTAACTCGTCTCCCGCCTCCTCCAGAGCCATCGCTACACTTTTCGCATGTCTCACAGGCCCAAAATCCTTATGCGTTGTCAGCAATCCAACGTGAGTCTCCTATCCTCACCGCGCCCTCCTCGCCTCACCACTCATCTCCCATTCCCCATAGCCGACATGGGCTACTCGTATCCCATGCCGGATGCCCAGATTCTCCCCTCGGCTTATCCTTTGCCCGATCCTGCTCTTCTGAGTCAGACCCGCAAGACCGAACGTCGGAGACCCCCTGGCAAAAAAAACTCGGACCAGCCCCATATTCCCCGTCCACGAAACGTATGTACCCTCTCATTCCTCATTCCTCGCCCTCTCCCCGTGGCCAGACTCTAATCTGCTTCCCCGCCTCTTCAGGCCTTCATCCTCTTCCGTTCTGCTTTCATCGAGCAGAAGAACGGTAAAGAGATCGCCTCTAAACAGCAGAATCTCAGTCGTATCGCCGCGCTCGTCTGGAAGTCGATGAGCGCGACCGACCAAGACCCTTGGTACAAGCTCGCCGCCGAAGAGAAACAGGCACACTACGCAGCCAACCCAGGGTATACCTTTCAACCTACGGGTCGTGGCGAGGTCAAGAGGAAGACTCGCAAGCCGACCACCGAACCCCAAGTCGAGGAGGGATCGTGCAAGCGGATCGCCGATCTAATCATCAGTGGCGTACAGGGTGATGATCTGGTAGCTGCTGCTAAGAGCGAAGGCGTTGCTCCGTTCGCCCGCACCGAGCGCCGCCGTCGCAACAACACGGGGTCTCAGCCCGTAGACATGACGATGACTAACGGGTCTGTTGTCGGTATGACACCGTCGTTTATGGCCGCCCACGGCGTGCTAGGAGACGAAGCCGCTGAGTCGGATGTCGGGGTGGGCCATTATCCTCCTGCTTCCCCGGATTTCGACTATCCTCGCGCCCCGTCGCCCAAGTTTTGAAGGCTGTTTTCTGGTCGGTCCAATGTTTTCGAATGAACTGCACCATCTCATGTGCCTATGGTCCTTTCTTGCTGACAGCTCCTTTCGAATCTGACTGTACGATGATCCGTTTTGTACGCTCCTTTCTCTTCCCTAATAATAATGAAAACCCCATCGGTGTATTTTCCCTCAGTTTTTAGCAAACGTCTCCACTACATTGTCCGTTTCTAAACCCACTGAATAAACTCGGTCATTATGCAGTACCTTCGTTGCGGCCTCTCCAGCGAGGCTGACATTTCCGCACTGCCCACACGTTCTTTCGCGAGTTCGCGTAGACAGTCTTTGCCTCATGCTGAGACAGGGTAGGTTCTTCGCCTCATGCACATATGCATACACACGGTACAACGATCTAATGGGCTGCCAATTTACTCCGTTGTCGAGCCTGAACAAGAATGGCGTCGGCGGCGCTGGCAGGATTCGCGCGCGGTTGCGACGTCTAGCCGACGGATTCTTCTACTTTGCGGGACTTCTACGGTGACTCCTATTATTCCAATTCCATTAATCCGAGAGCGAGCTTAAATATAAAATCACTTACACAAGCGATACTACTCGTCTCTCATTTCGCATTCACCCTAATTCCAACCGAATCCAACCAGCTCGCAAGGAATTCAACACATGCCCTCGACCCAGGGAAACGGCTTGTGCATACTCAAAGGGGGCTCAAAGCAGATTCCCAAACGCCACCGCGGCCCTGCCTCCCCCAGAGGCAACTCGCTCCTCTTGTGCACTCCTCTCACGAGGTACAATATTTCACCTTTCACCGTCCACTTTGGCGTATATTGTTGCCAGCCCGCTATCGCGTCTCTGGGCCGTTCGCCCAATTCCGAGGCGTCCAGCCACTCAGCAGAGGCTTCGCTCATACCGGTATCTAGAAGCACTGTACAAGCTTACCCGTTAGAGGTGATATCTCCCTGTTTCATTCGTTTGGCAGGCTTCTGATGCATGACCAGCCTCGCCCGCAACGTCTCAGTTTCAAGCTGCACATGTTCGTCCGTCTACGAGGCATTGAGAAATCCATATACTCTTAGTGAATACATATGAGTTCATTTCCCTGCCTCGTTTCTCACCGATCGTGTGTACCGAAGCGCAGCCAAACTCTGCCCCGCATGAGCAATGGTGCAGGCACTAGCTGCCCGCAACTGGCATATCTGTCCACTTGTACACCCGGAAATAAAGCGGTCGAATCAACGTGTTCAGGCCGGAGGAACCCTTGCGTCATCAGTCCCGACGTGTTTGCCGCCCTTGCGTTGTACCGAAAGGTGGACCCATCGTCTCCATCGTCTTTTGCATCCATCAACCTCTTTTGAGCGTAGGCTTAGTAAGGATTTAATTAGTAGTTTACTTACCGGCGCAGTCAGAGAAATATGACACGACCCCGCTGGATTCTCCATGTTCAAGCCACGCTATGGCGGTTCCTTATGGAAATAGGGATGATTCTCCATCGTCTAGCATACCCTCGACCCCGCAAACCGGCATTCTGGAGATCTATTGACGCCTCCGTCTCCCCAAATCAAGGAGAGATCGCCCTCGCGTTCTACGTACCAAGGCACTACAAACGACATACCAATATACACCGAAACGTTTACGATGTCAACGCCGACCCCAATGAACGCGGATATCCCGTGGTTGTCAACTTCCACGGCGGTGGTTTTACTCTTGGCGGACCCGAGGACGACGCGCGGTGGGCAGCTGCGGTCGTCTCGAACACCCACGCTGTCGTGTGCAGCGTGCATTACCGGCGTGCGCCCGAGCACCCCTTCCCCACTGCGGTGGAGGACGGGGTGGATGCGGTGTTCTACCTCATCGACCACGCCGAGGAGCTGGGCGTCGACCCCCACCGGATCGCCGTCTCCGGGTTCAGCGCAGGCGGGAACATGTCCTTCACCGTGCCCCTGCGGCTGGAGGAGGAGCTGCGCCAGCGAAGGATCCGCAACAGCGGGCTCGAGAGCGACATGCGCCCCGAGGCGAGCGCTGCCCAGCCTGCACGAGTCGCGATTCAGCATGCGCAGGAGCCCGTCACGGTCACGATGGCCGCGCCGACTCGCAGCCCTCGCGGGGCCATCATCGCCATTTGCGCGTTTTACCCCAGCTGCGACTACACGTCGACGCGGGAGGAGCGACGAAGGACGAACCTGCGCCCCGACAAGGAGCTCCCCCGATTCTTCACCAACCTCTTCGACAAATCGTACCTCGCGCCGCCGGGCGGCATCGACCTGCAGAACATTTACCTCTCACCCGGACTTGCATTCGATGATGTGCTGCGTACTGACTTGCCCGGTGACATCGTGCTCTTCACCTGCGAATGGGACGGGCTCAGGGCCGAGGCAGAGAGGTTCAAGGAACGGTTGGGTTCAGAGGGTCTGGGTAAGCGATTGCTATACCGGAATATCAAGGGTGTCATGCATGCCTGGGACAAGAGCCCAAACCCGTTTTGGACCGATAAGCAGGCGGAGGAAGCATACAAGGATGCATGCGCAGTCTTGAGGGAGGTCTTCGAACAGGGCAAGCTCCAGGCCATCCAAGAGTAAATTTAATTGATATGCAGTGTAGCGGATGCGGATCCCGGCCCAGAAGATATTGAGAAGATCGAAAGTACGGATGGGGCATGCTCCAATGGAACGCTCGGCACACTATTCGCATACAGTACCTGCTTAGATATAGAACCTGGTCTGCATTGTGATCCACCTGGATAGCCTCGTGGAATAGCATTGAGGGAGTTTGCTCGTTGGACCTGGGTTGACCCTGACATCGGCGGATAAAGGAGCTGGCTCAGAAGGCCACGGTTTCATGAAATAGAAACAAGTTGTTGTGGGTTGACAGACCGGGGGCCGCGATTCCGTGACACGTCACATTGCTTTAACACTGGCTTGAGACACGGTTTTTTTCTGCGAGAGGATTCTGCGAAAGGAAAGAGAGTTTCATTGGTCCGATCAAGGGGACTCGTCTATACAACAGCCGCACGTCTAGACGGACTCTGGAAGCAATATATGTGAGTACATGTAAGGGCTGGAAACAATACAAGGACAACCTACCCTTCAGCAACGCGTTAAGCTTGTTCACCCGTGAGGAGACGCTCAAATCAATGGTCTTGTCCCCAAAGTCGACCACAATACCTCCCAAAACTCCCGGGTTGACCTAGCAAATATGATGCACATATTAGCATGCGTCCTCACCACAGATTCTGTGAGGTGCGAAATATGACGAAAACGGACCTTGTTGGTAACCTTAACGGTCTTAGCCTTTTGGGCCGTCTGGGACGCCTTGAGGCTGTTCTCAAGGCGAGTCATAATATCCCTCTGGAGAGGTGCGGCCGAAGTGACGACGACCTCGAGTTCGCCCTTGTATTTGCTGACGAGCTCTTGGAAGGCCTGAATCACGCCGTTTGTCTCTGAAAGGCGGCCATTTTCAGAGAGAACGATGAATATGTTTTTGGTGATCTCGGAGAGGGGCGTTTTCTTCGCTCCGGTACCCTCTGCAGCCGCGAAGAGACCCTGCAAGGCGGCAGCGCGGTCCTTGGCGGAGATGGTCGGGTTTGTTACGAATGCAGAGATATCAGGAGTGTTCTTAATCGTGGTCGAAATAGTGTTGAGTTCGCCAGCGACCTTTGTGAGCGTCTGGGGCGACTGTGCCAGCGACGCTCCATATGCGGCGTAGGCATACTTGAGGGCAATCGACGATGCAAAGCGTGTGAAGACTGCCCGAGAGCAAGCTGCTGCTGATACTGTGCTCGCTGCCTGCCGCGTCAACATCGTCGAATAGTCAAGGAGAGGTCGAAATAATTTCTGGAAAACGGAAAGAAAGGCACACCAAGCAAACCCAAACCTTGGCCACCAACCATCAATAATAATGTCTCGCTTTTTCAGGACTGTTGCAGACTCAGACTCATCATCCTCATCCGATGAGGAGGAACTTATGAGTTCCGGCGACGAAGCCCCTAAGCCAGCACAACCGAAGACTCCGATGTCCCGCTTTCTCAAGACTGGCAGCGGCTCGGCCTCATCGACGAGCAGCAGCGACGATGATGACGAGTCGGACGATGATGATGACGATGACAGAGGAGGAAACGCCGCCCCCCAGACCAAAAAGTCGCGTTTCATCAAGGGAGGTGCAGATTCTAGCAGCGACGAGTCATCGGACGATGAGAAACGAGTCGTAAAGAGTGCAAAAGATAAACGACTTGAAGAACTCCAGGCGATTGGCCAAAATATTGAGAATAAGCTCAAAATCGGGGACTGGGTCGCTACTTCAAACGGTAAGCGCTTGTCTCTGCCACTCCCTGTGCATACTATGCTGACTTGGTGGCACAGAGTATGACAAACTAGCACGCCTGGTTGAGAAGCGGATCAACGTCTCTGAACCTGTCCCACCCTTCTGGATTAAAACACTCCTCAGCCTCGATGCATCGCTCGCGGATAAAAAAGACAAGGACCCCAAAAAGAAAACAAATGCCAGTATCGCTAAGGCACTCAATGGTATGAAGAACAAAGTCAAAAAGGCGACCAAGGAGTTTGAAGATCAGATTAAGCGCTACCAGGAGGTCAGGCACTCC
>Ga0307513_10005109_pt1 | contig 17369 bp, 16 predicted proteins | sample 15_EM_MG_FD_202174 | JGI IMG/M metagenome (GOLD analysis project Ga0307513, IMG submission 202174) | Populus trichocarpa ectomycorrhiza microbial communities from riparian zone in the Pacific Northwest, United States - 15_EM | ecosystem: Host-associated > Plants > Roots > Unclassified | place... | reverse complement strand
TCTGCGCACGGAGGGCGGCCAGGTGTTCCGCGAGTCGAAGTCGCTGACCTATGGCGCACTCGCCGATGCGGCCGGGCGGCTTCCCGTACCGGAGAAAGTGACGCTCAAGGATCCTTCCACCTTTCGCTATCTGGGCAAGCCGCAGAAGCGCCTCGACTCGCCGATGAAAGTCGATGGTAGTGCGAAGTTCGGGATCGACATGCGCGTGCCGGGCATGTTGTTTGCCGTCATCGCGAGGCCGCCGGTGGTCGGCGCGAAGCTCGGCAGTGTCGATGACTCCGCCGCGCGCGCGATTTCGGGCGTGGTGGATGTGAAGGTGGTGCCCGCCGGCGTCGCTGTCTACGGCACCAATACCTGGGCGGCCAAACGCGGCCGCGACGCGCTCAAGATCGCCTGGAACGAAGGCGAGCATTCCAGCTTCTCGAGCAGCGGCCTGCGCGCCGAATACCGCCGCTTGTTGAACCAACCCGGCGCGGCGGCTCGCGACACCGGCAAGGTGCAGAGCGCGCTGTTCACTGCGGCCAAGTTCATGGACGTGGAGTACGAGCTGCCCTATCTCGCGCATTCGCCGATGGAGCCGCTCAACTGCCTCGCCGACGTGCGCGGCGACAGTTGCGACCTGTGGCTCGGCACGCAGATGCAGTCGCCCGACCGTGACGCGGCTGCGCGCGAGCTCGCGCTCGATCCCGCAAAGGTGCGCGTGCACACACAGTTTCTCGGCGGCGGCTTCGGGCGGCGTGCGCAACGCCATTCGGAGGTGGTGGTCGAAGCGGTGCAGCTCTCGAAGGCCATCGGCAAGCCGGTCATGAGCGTGTACACACGCGAGGACGATGTGCGCGGGCTGTCCTATCGTCCGTTCGTGATGTCGCGCGTGCGCGCCGGCGTCGACGCGAACGGCACGCCCGTCGCGTGGTCGCAGACCATCGTGAGCCAGGGCGTGCTGCGTGGCGGCTGGACCGACGCATTCATTCCCAAGGGCCAGCCGTACGACCAGTCGAGCGTCGAAGGCGCGGCCGACATGCCCTACAGCATTCCGAATGTCCGCGTGGACGCGCACGATGGCACCGGTCCGATACCGGTGTTGTGGTGGCGGTCGGTCGGCCATTCGCACACCGGGTTCACCGTGAACTGCGCGATCGATGAGCTCGCGGTGCTCGGTGGCCAGGACCCGGTCGAGCTGCGCCGCAAGTTGTTAGCCGGAAAGGCGCGCTACCTCACGGTGCTGGAGGCCGTGGCCGCGGCGTGCAACTGGGCCGGCGGTGCGCCGGCGGGCCGCGGGCGCGGCATCGCGTTGCAGGAATCCTTCGGAAGCATCGTCGCCGAAGTGGCCGAGGTATCCGTCGAGGGCGGTTCGGTACGCGTGCACAAGGTGTGGTGCGCGATCGACTGCGGATTCGCGGCCAATCCCAGTGGCGTCATCATGCAGATGGAAAGCGCCATCAACTATGGCCTCACGGCGGCGATGTACGGCGAGATCACGTTCGTCGATGGCAAAGTGGAGCAAAGCAACTTCCACGATTACCCGATGCTGCGTCTCAACGAGGCGCCGGAGATCTTCGTGACCATCGTGAATTCCGGCGGACCCATGGGCGGAGCCGGCGAGCCCGGTACGCCACCGATCGCACCCGCGGTGGCCAACGCCATCTATGCCGCCACCGGCAAGCGCGTGCGACGGCTGCCGATTGCCAAGAACCTGACTTGAAGGGAAAAGGGGACATTCCTATTTTTCACGCCACGTGAAAAATAGGAATGTCCCCTTTTCCCTTCACTTCATGAGGTAGTCGGTCGCGACCGCGATCAGCGCGCGCGTCGCCATCGGCAACGCCGTCTCGTCGAGGTAGAACAGCGGTGAGTGGTTGGCCGGCGCCGTGAGCACGTCGGTGCCCTTCGGCGTCACGCCCACCATGAAGAAGAACGCGGGGATCTTCTGCCCGTAGTAGGCAAAATCTTCGCCACCGGTGATCAGCGGCATCTGCTTGACGTTGCCCGCGCCGGCGACTTTCCGCAGGCTGGGTAACACCCGCTCGGTGAGTTCCGGATTATTGAACGTGACCGGGTTGTGATACGGCTCGAACTCGATGGTCGCGGTGGCGCCGCTGGCCGCGGCAGTTTTCTCCACGATGCGCGTCATCGAGTCGAGGATCTGCTGCTTCTGGTCGGGGTCGAACGTACGGACGGTGCCGATCATCTCCACCGAATCCGGGATGATGTTGTCGCGGACGCCGCCCTTGATCGCGCCGACGGAAACGACGGCGGGATTCTGTGTGATGTCGACCTGGCGACTCACCACCGTCTGCAGGGCATTGATGATCTGTGCCGAGACCACAATGGGATCGACTCCCTGCCAGGGACGTGAGCCATGGGTCTGCTTGCCGTTCACCACGGCTTTCCACTTCTGCGAGTCCGCCATGAACGGCCCGCTGCGATAGCCGATGGTGCCGGTGCTCAATGACGCCCACACATGCAGGCCAAAGGCGACCTCGGGCTTGTACTTCTCGAAGATGCCTGCCTTGAGCATCTCGGAAGCCCCGCCGACTTCTCCCGGCGGCGCGCCCTCTTCGGCAGGCTGGAAGATGAACAGCACGTTGCCGCGCAGCTGGCTCTTCGACTTCGCCAGCACTTCGGCGATGCCCATGAGGATGGCGGTGTGCGAGTCGTGACCGCAGGCGTGCATGACGCCCACCTCTTCTCCGCGGTAGCTAGACCTGACCGTCGACTTGAAGGGCACGTCGGTGCGCTCCGTGACCGGCAGCGCGTCCATGTCGGCGCGAATGGCGATCGTGGGGCCCGGTTTGCCGGTCTTAAGCAACGCGACCACGCCGGTCTTCGCGATGCCGGTCTCCACCTCGAGGCCGAGCTTCCGCAAATGCTCGGCGACGATTCCAGATGTGCGCACTTCGCGGTTGGAAAGTTCCGGGTTCTGATGGAAATCCCGGCGCCACGCAATGACCTTGGCGTCGATCGCCTTGGTCGCAGCTTCGAAATCATTTGCAGACGCGGGGGAAACCCAAAGCGCTGCCAGCGCTACCCACGGTAGCAGCTTGTAGGTGTAAGTCGACATCGGGAACCCAGTCTGCGCTGACTGGTCGCAGTACTGCAACGCCCGGATACTAGCCAGAGCAAAAAGAAGCAACCCAATGCACGTCGTCGATGCCACTCTTTTTTACTCGCCCACCAGCGGCGGAGTGAAACGGTACCTGCTCGCCAAGCACGAGTGGATGCATGCGCACACCAACTGGCGGCACAGCATCCTGGTGCCCGGTGAAGAACGGACGCACGCGCCCGGCGATATCTCGACCGTGGCGGGTTCGCTGGTGCCGGGTGCGTTCAACTACCGCCTGCCGCTCAATCCTTTGCGCTGGTCGCGGGCCATCGACGCGCTCGAGCCCGATCTCATCGAGATCGGCGATGCATTTCATCCGGCCTGGGCAGCGGCCAATGTCGCGAGCCGCCGGGGCATTCCGCTCATCGCTTTCTATCATTCGAATTTTCCGCAACTCGCCGGCCGGCGCCTGGGCAAGGCCGTCCAGAAATTCATCGAGTGGTATGTGCGGCTCACCTACGAACGCTGCGACCAGGTGCTCGCGCCCAGCCGCTACATGTGCGAATACCTGCACAGCATCGGCGTGATGAACGCCACCTGCCAGCCGCTCGGCGTCGACGTCGACATCTTCACTCCCGAGCGCCGAAGCCGCGACCTCGTGGGCGAGCTCAACCTGCCGCGCGGCACCCGGCTGCTGGTGTTCGCCGGGCGATTCTCCGCCGAGAAAAATATTCCCGTACTGACCGAGACGTTCAGAAAACTCGGCAATCCCTATCACCTGCTGCTGATAGGCGGCGGTGAAGCGGGCCGCGAGGGCAACATCACGCGCATCCCCTATTGCCGCGACAATCGCGAACTCGCGAGCTACTTCGCATCGGCCGATGCTTTCGTGCATGCGGGCATCCACGAGACTTTCGGGCTGGTGGTGCTCGAAGCCATGGCCAGCGGGCGGCCGGTGGTGGCCGTGCGCGCCGGGGCGATCCCCGAGCTGTTGCATGAGGAAGCGGGAATTCTCGCCGAGCCGCACGCCGATGCCGGCCAGGCGGCGGCGAATCTCGCCGCCGCCATCGACAGCCTGTACAGGCGCAACCTGGATGCGCTCGGCGCCGCCGCGCGCCGCCACGTGGTGTCTAACTACAGCTGGTCGAGGGCGTTGCAGTCGGTCATGAGCCGCTACCAGTCGGCGGTGGCGGCGCGCCGCTTGCCGGCGAGGGCCGAGGGCATGGCACGCGCGGAAACCTCGCAGTAGCTTTTTGTCTGGTGCCAGCAGCCGGTCAAGTCCAGCCGGACCATTTTTGTAGATAGTCCTGCGCCCACCTGAGATCGTCGATGCCCGCGCCCACGCGCATCTGCGCCACGTAATTTTCGAACGTCTGCCGCAGTGCTTCGGGACCGCCGAAGCGCCGCTCGAAGACCTCGATGACTTCGGGCGGGCCGCCGATCACGGAATAGTTCATCTGCGAGTCGATGATCAGGAACACGTCGACCGTCGATGCGAGCAGGCAGGTCGGATTGGACACCAGGCGCGTCCGGATCCAGCGCGCGAGTTCGGCATCGAGTTTTCCGGTGTGGCGAAAGTGCGGTCGGGGCGCGCTCAGGTTCGCGACATAGAATTCTCCGCCGCCGCAAACGCCATTCAGAAATCCCAGCAGCCGCACCGACTCGTTGAAACTGTCGTCACCCTCGGGCGGAAGAATGCCCTCGGGAAATGCTCGCCCGTCGAGCGGCGCCTTGGGCCACCACACCTCGTGGCGCGGTTTCTTGGGCATGGGCGCGAAGCGTTTGCTGGCGAGCAGATCAAAACGCTGCTGAACTTCCTTGCGTTCATCGGGCGTCAGATCGCGCAGTTCGACGGTCATCGCGCCACCAGCTCGAACACGCTGAGTCGACCTTTTTTCTCGCCCACCGCCAGTCGCTTGCCATCGGGCGACCAGCGCGCCACGCTGATTTCCGAATCGAGCATCTGCACGTCGATGGGTTGTTTGGCCTTGGCCGGACGCCACAGCGTCAGCCGCCAGTCCCGGCCCGCGGTCACGAAGTGCTCGCCGCCCGGCTGCCAGGTGAAGCTGTCGATGCGGTCGGTATGGCCGTTCAGCACGATGGGTTTGGTGCCCTCCGGACCCTTGCTGCCGAAGTCCCACAGCACGACGTCATTGCCCGCGCTCGAGGCGAGGTAGCGACTGTTGTCGCTCCAACCTACCAACTCGAGCCTGCCGTCATAACCGCGCATCTGCGAATCCTTGCCCGTTGAACGATTCCAGAAGTGCAACGTGCCATCGGCCATGCCGCTAGCAAGGAAACGTCCATTGCCGCTGAAGTTTACCGTGAGACAGGCGGCCGGCCACTTGTAACGCCGTGTTTCATAGCGGGAACTGTCGACCCGATGCACAACGAGTTCACCATTCAGGGCTACCCCGAGGTCCGTGCCGGGACGGTCGAAAGCCAGCGCCGCCGCAGAGGTCGCGGCGGGCGCGAACGCATGGACCTTCTCGCCGAGCGCGGACCACAGCGTGACCACCTTGCCCGCGGCGCTCGCGAGGATCTCGCCGTTCGGCGCGAACGTCAGGGACTGTGTGGGCGTGGGCGCGGGCCTCCAGCGTTTGAGTTCTTTGCCGGTCGCTGCGTCCCAGAGCACCACCGCATTGTCCTGGCCCGACGTCGCGAACGAATCCGCACGCGGCCGCCAGGCGATGCTCAACGTACCTAACAAGTGCTCGCCGATCACTTCGAGCGCGAGCGAGTCGCCGGCCGTGCGTGCAAGGGCCACCTTGCCCTCGCCGCCGGCAACGGCTATCGACTTTCCGTCCGGGCTCCAGACGCAATCGGCGACGTAGTCGTCGAATGCGGTCGCGGCACGCGGCTCGAGCGCGAACGAAAGCGACTGCTTCACGGCCATCTACTTTGCAACCGCGGACTCAAATCCGGCTTCGAGCTCGGCGCGGTCCAGACCGCGACCGATGAACACCAGGCGGTTCTCGCGCGGCGCCGTACCCCACGGGCGTTCCGCCTGTGCGTCGAACATCATGTGCACGCCGTGAAACACCTGTCGGCGGTCTTCGCCTTTCACGTTCAGCACACCCTTCATGCGGAAGATGTCCTGCCCGCGGGTCTTGAGTAGATAGTCGAGCCACTGGTTGAGCTTGACCGGATCGAGCGCCCGCGGATCGCTGATGCCGATCGAGCTGATGTCGTCCTCGTGGTGATGCGAGGCGAAGCGGCGCTCGGCAGCGGGCTTCTGGCCTTCGAGGCGCAACCCGAACTCGCCCGGATGATGCTCGCAGAACAGCGCGTAGGCGCCAACCTTTGCGATGGTGAGCTTGAAGTCGGCGCCCGGGTGCGAAATATCGATGGCGCTGTGCGAGGGTGCCGCCTCGAGAGCTCCGTGACACTCAACAACAGTGGCGGGCTCGGCAAACGCGCGCACCGCTGATTCGATGGCCGCCTCGAGCGCCTCCGGAGTCGCCGCGGTCACCGGCAGTACGACGACGTCCAGATCTTCGTGCGCATGGTGGTCGTGATCGTGCCCGTTCTCGCGCCCATCCTCGTGATGATCGTGGTCGTGATGATGGTCGTGATCATGCTCGTGAGCGCCATGATCGTGTTCTCCGGCGGTCTTCAGCAGATAGCCGCCGGGCGCGAGCTGGTACACGCCGCCCCACTCGAACGGATACTCCGGCTCGAGGAACGAGCCGTCCACCGCGAGCGCGCGCTGCAGGTCGAACGCGCCGACGTTGAGCACCTTGTCGATGGGCGCGTCGGCATTTTTCGTGCGCAGGATCTTCGCGGTGCCGTTGATGCCGCGGATGCGGCTCTCGATGCGCTCGAGGGCGGCGGCGTCGACCAGGTCCGTCTTGTTGAGCAGCACGAGATCGGCGAACGCCACCTGCTCGGCCGGCTCGTTGAGCTCATCGACGTGCTGCTCGAAGTGCTTGGCGTCCACCATAGTCACGATGGCATCGAGCGAAAACTGGTTCTTGAGCTCGTCGTCGAGAAAGAACGTCTGCGCCACCGGGCCCGGATCGGCCATGCCGGTGGTCTCGATGATGATGTAGTCGAAGCGGTCGCGGCGCTTCATGAGCTGGCCGAGGATACGGATCAGGTCGCCACGCACCGTGCAGCAGATGCAACCGTTGTTGGTCTCGAACAGCTCTTCTTCCGCGCCGATCACGAGCTGGTGATCGACCCCGACTTCACCGAATTCGTTCTCGATGACGGCGATGCGCTTGCCGTGCTTTTCGCTGAGGATGCGGTTCAGGAGCGTGGTTTTACCGGAGCCAAGAAAGCCCGTGAGTACCGTGACCGGTACACGTGAAGGTGTGACTGACATGGGGCCGAATTATAGGCGTTTGCGGCCTATCCAGTCCTGTAAACCCACTCGATCAGCGCATCGTGTGCGCCGGTTCCGCGCCCGGCGTTGGGATGGTTGATGATGGCCACCACGACGTAGCGCTTGCCGCTCGCCGCCAGCACGTAACCGGCCACCGCGCGTGTGTCCTCGAGCATGCCGGTTTTCATGTGCGCCACGCCCGGAACGACGTTGCGGGCTTTCATGGTGCCGTCCACGCCGGAAATGGGCAGGGACGCCATGAGCTCCGGCATCCACTGGCTCTTCCAGGCATCGCTCAGGACGTTGCCGAGCGTGGCGGCGGTGATGCGCTCGACGCGCGAAAGTCCGCAGCCGTTTTCGAGCACCAGCCCGGGCACCTCGATGCCGCGCGCGGACAGCAGGTTGCGCACGGCAGCGCCGCCACGCGCCGGATTGCCGGGTTCGCCCGATGCCGCTCCCATGGTCAGGAAGAGCTGCTGGGTCATGACGTTGTTGGAGAACTTGTTGATGTCGCGGATGAGCATGGCGAGAGGTGGCGACTCCTGCACGGCGATGAGCCGCGCGGTGGCCGCGACCGCGCCCTCGCGCACCTTGCCGTTCCACGCGCCGCCCTGGCGCTCCCACAGCGCGCGGAACACCGCGGCGAAGTAGTTAGTGTGCTCGAGCGCGCCCAGGTAGATGGCGTGCTCGCCGCAGGCGGCCGGATAGCTGCCGCGCAACCTGATGTTCATCGGATCATTGATGTCCGCCTGCAGGCGCCCGCGCCAGTCGCCGCAGCCACCCTCGGTGAGCGGCACGCTGCGCGGCACTTTCATGCCGGCGACCTCGGGCACCACCATGACGCGTGCGACTTTGGCCGCCGTGTCGGGCACCAGCGTGATGGCGACGGACTTGAAGTTGACCAGCAATGCATCGGGGCCGACGTTGTAGGCGCGACCCTCTTCTCCATCGAACTCACCGGGATCGTGCTTGATGGGCTCGAAGAAGCTCTTGTCGAGAACCAGGTCGCCGCGAATCTCGCGGATGCCAAAGCCACGCAGCCGATTGACCAGCAGCCACAGGTCCTCGATGACGAGCTCCGGGTCGCCGCCGCCACGCACGTAGAGCTCGCCGCGCAGCACATCGCCCACGACCGGGCCGTCGGCCAGCACCTCGGTGCGGAACGTGAAGGCCGGCCCTAACAAGTGCAGCGCCGAATAGGTGGTGACGAGCTTCATCGTGCTCGCCGGATTCATCGGCTTGTTCTCATTGGCCGACCAGCTGAGCGCGCCGCCGTCCAGCGGCTTGATGACCACGGCCGCGGCTTCGCTCGGGATGCGCACTGCCGCCAGCCTCGCGAGATAGGCACTCGGCACCGGCGCACCGGCGGGCGCGGGGTCGGCGCCCATGGCGAGATTGCAGGGCATCGTGGCGATCGCGACGATCAGGGCGATCGGGGCGGCAATGAACATTTTCATGACTCTCATCATGAGAGATTACTGCCGTGCCAGGTCGTAGATCATCTCCGCGGGCACCCATTTCTGGCCCGGCGCCGCCCATGGCAGCGGCTGCTGGAAGTTCCACATCAGTCGTTCCCAGGCCTGCACATCATTGTCAGCCGCGTCCGCCGCGGCCTTGGCGGCGGGCGAAAACAAGGGTCCAACCTCCATCACCATGAACAACCGATTGCCGCACAGATAGATCTCGAGCGACTCGATGCCGGCGGCACGAATTGCACGCGTGACGGCGGCGGGCGGCGCGCCGGGCTCGTGCCACTTTTTATAGGCATCGATGGTTTTTGGATCGTCCTTCAGGTCGAGCGCAAAACATAGGCGGCGCATGTGATCACCTGCTTGATTATTTAATCGAGTGTAGCGACATGACGCGGCGGCTTCGGGTAGATTCCGCACTCAAATTGACGAAGGGGAATTTCATGCGGAACTTGTCGGTCTTGGGAGTGGTTCTGATGGGTGTCGCCGCCGCGGCCTGTGCAGCCTCGCCGCCACCGGTTCCGACAAAGATCGCGGAAGCGACGATCGATCGCTGGGACCCGGCCATGGACGCCATCGTCCCCAAGGACTGGAAGATCGAGAAGCTCGCCGAAGGTTTCGGCTGGGCCGAAGGGCCGATCTGGGTGAAGTCCGGCGGCTATCTACTGTTCACCGACGTTCCCGGCAACAAGATGTGGAAATGGTCGGAGAAAGGCGGTCTCGAGAAGTTTCTCGATCCCTCCGGCGCCGTCAGCCCCGACCCGGCCATCTGGCGTGAAGCGGGCGCCAACGGCCTCGCGATCGATGGCCCCAACAGCATTCTGATCGCCGACACCGGCAATCGCGGCATCCAGCGCCTCGACCTGCGCACGAAGAAGAAGACGCCGGTGGCGATGAGCTTCGAGGGCAAGAAGTTCGCAAGTCCGAATGACGTCACGCGCATGAAAAGCGGAGTGCTGTTCTTTACCGATCCGCCGTACGGCTTCAACAAGTTCGACGACGCGCCGCAGATCGAGATCAAGTTCAATGGCGTGTACCGCATGGGCACGGACGGCAAGGTCACGGCCATCGAGAAGGAGCTGCACCGCCCGAACGGCGTCGCACTCTCGCCGGACGAAAGAACGCTGTACGTCTCGCAGTCCGAACCCACCAAGGCCATCATCCTGGCGCTTTCACTGGATGCGGCCGGCAACGTCACCGGCAAGAAGTTGTTTGCCGACGTGACGGACCTGGTGAGCGACAAGTCGCCGGGCCTCCCCGATGGCCTGACCGTCGCGGCTGACGGCACCGTGTTCACCAGCGCGCCGGGCGGCATTCTCGTGCTGTCGAAAGACGGAAAGCGGCTGGGACGCATCAACGACGGCAAACCGACGGCGAACTGCAAGTTCGGCGACGACGGCAAGACGTTGTACCTGACTTCAAAAGACATGCTGGCGCGCATCCGGTTGAACGTCTCGGGCCAGGGCTTCGACAAGAAGTAGCGAGGAGTACGCATGGAACTCGCGTACGTATTCGCGTCGATCGTCCTGCTGGTGCTGCTCATCAGCTGGGGCAAGGTGCAGCCATTCCTGGCGTTCCTGGTGGCTTCTTCGGTCGCCGCGATCCTGCTCGGGCTGCCCATCGACAAGGTGCCCGGCGTGCTCGAGAAGGGCGTCGGCAACATCCTCGGTGGCCTGCTGGGCATCGTCTGCATCGGCGCCATGTTCGGCAAGCTCGTCGCCAACAGCGGTGCCGCGCAGAAAATCGCCCTGGTGCTCATGCGCATCTTCGGCGAGAAGCACCTGACCTGGGCGCTCATGTTCACCGGCTTCCTGGTCGGAATCCCGTTGTTCTACAACGTCGGCTTCGTGCTGCTGGTGCCGCTGGTGTTCTCGGTGGTGCAGCAGACGAAAGTCCCGCCTATCTACCTCGGCATTCCGCTGTTCGCGTCGCTGTCGGTGACGCACGGTTTCCTGCCGCCGCATCCGGCACCGACCGCCATGTTGCCGATATTCGGCGCCGACATCGGTACCACGCTGTTCTACGGGCTCATCGTCGCGCTGCCGGCCATGATCATCGCCGGCCCGTTGTTCGCGCGGCTGTTCCGCAACGTGAAATCGAACCCGATCACGCTGTTCGTCGCGCCGTTGCGTCCGGAGAGCGAGTTGCCCGGCGCCTTCAACTGCTTCGCGAGCGCGCTGCTGCCCGTGGTGCTGATCGCCTGCTCGATGGCGGTTCCGCTCGCGCCGCCGGACTGGCAGCCGGCGCTCAAGTTCTGGACCAACCCGCTCATCGTCATGCTGGTCGCGCTCGCGATTGCCACTTATTCGCTCGGCCTGTCGCGTGGCATGAAGATCCAGCCACTCATGGACGACTACGGCAATTCGGTGAAGGACATCGCCGTCATCCTGCTCATCATCGCCGGCGCCGGCACATTGAAAGAGGTGTTCGTCGCGACCGGTGTCGACAAGAACATATCTGCGGCGCTCACGGGGATGTCGATCGATCCGCTGGTGTTGGGCTGGCTGATCGCCGGCGTGATTCGCGTGTCACTCGGCTCCGCCACTGTCGCCGGCATGACCGCGGCCGGCCTGATGGCTCCGGTGGTCGCCAACGGGCACGTCGATCCGAATCTCATGGTGCTCGCGGTCGGCGCCGGCAGCTTGATGTTCTCGCACGTCAACGACTCGGGATTCTGGATGGCCAAGGAATACTTCAACCTCTCTTTGAAGGAAACCCTCCTGAGCTGGACTCTCATGGAAGGCATCGTCGGCATCGTCGGCATCATCGGCGTGCTGATCCTGGAAGCCGTGATCACCTGAGACGCGGGTCACACCGCCGCACGCCGCGGCGGATGAGTCTTGCCACATTGCTATTGGCCCCTACGGGCGCCGGCCGCGATCGCCACCGCGCTTGCGACGCTCCTCACCGACAGTCGCGTGCGCGCTGTTCAACATAGCGTGATGTCGGAGGCGCCGAAACGCCGCAAGAGCATTCATCCCCTGCGCGACGCCGTGCTCGCGGGGATATTCACGTTTGTCACGTCGGCGGTCGGGCTGTTCATCATCTACTTTCAGGCGCGTGACGCGCAGCTCGATGCCGTGCGCAGCGAGATGCTGCAGCTCGCGCGGTCGATGGCCGCCGAGGTCGACGGCGATCTTCACAAGACAATTATTTCATCCGCACAGGCGGGCAGCCCGGAACACGAGCGTCTGCTCGCGCCGCTGGTGCGCATGCATCGCGCCGCGCATGACGTGTGGTACGTCTATACAGGCATCTTCCGCGACGGCCGCATCTATTGGGTGCTCGACACCGCGTATCACTACCGCGTGCCGGGCAACGTCGCGCCGGTCGACCCGCTCATGATGCTGTATGCCGCGCGCGACGCGCCCTACGAGCGCGCCTTCCGCGACGGACTCGAGTTCACGGACGTCGAACCTCGGCTCGACGACGGCCACTATTACCTGAGCGCCGCCGTGCCGATCCGCGACAGCCATGGAGCGGTGGTCGCGATGCTTGGTATCGACATGGTGCTCGATGCACTCGATGCGCGCATGGTGGTCGTGCAGCGCGCGTTGATGTCCGCGCTGGTGGTGGTGCTGCTGATGTCGATTGCCGCCGGCGCCGTGACGCATCGACTGCGGCAGTTCGCCGCCACGTTCATCTTCCAGTTGCGCAAGGCGCGCGCGGATGCCGAACGCAACGCCGAGGCTGCCGAAAGTGCGTCTCGCGCCAAGGCGCAATTCCTCGCGATGATGAGTCACGAGATCCGCACGCCGATGAACGGAATCCTCGGCGTCGCCGATCTGTTGCGCAACATGGCGCCGAACCGCGAGCAGAAGCGGCTGCTCGATATTCTGGCTTCGAGTGGCGGCTCGCTGCTGCGGATCATCAATGACATCCTCGACTTCTCGAAGATGGAAGCCGACCGTCTCCAGCTCCAGGCGAGCCCGTTCGAGCTTCGCTCGCTGATCGATGAGCTCGAACATCTGCTGGCGCCGTCGGCGCGCGCCCGGAACGTCTCGTTCGTGATCGAGCTCGACCCAACGCTTCCCGCGGGCGTCGAAGGCGATCGTCAGCGACTCGCACAAGTGCTTCTCAATCTCGGCACGAACGCCGTCAAGTTCACCGATCAGGGTGAAGTTCGCCTGACGCTTCGCGCGCATGCGGCGGCGGCCGGTATGGCGCGCATCGGCTTCTCCCTGAGCGACACCGGCATCGGCATGGACGAGGAAGCCATGGCGCGGCTGTTCACGCCCTTCACGCAGTTCGCGGATTCGCAGCACCATCGCGGCGGCGGAACGGGCCTGGGGCTGGTGATCGCGCGCAAGCTCGTGGGCCTCATGGGTGGACAGATAGAGGTCAAGAGCAGTCCCGGCAAAGGCTCGACGTTCTCCTTCACAATCGATCTGCCCATCGCGCAGGTGTCGAGCGGGACGACCACCATCAAGGCACTGCGACTCGATTCACTCAGCGTGCTCGTGGCCGAGGACAATGCCGTCAATCAGACGATCGTGGCGGCGATGTTGCGACAGCTGGGTCACGTGTCGACGCTCGTGACAAACGGCGGCGCCGCACTTGAATCGTTGGCGCATTCCGATTTCGACCTGGTGCTCATGGATTGCAACATGCCGGTGATGGATGGCCTTACAGCAACCCGGCAACTGCGCAGCGGTGCGGCTGGCGTGCGCAACCCCGCGATTCCGGTGATTGCCTTGACCGCGAACGCAATGGACGGGGACCGCGAGTCGTGCCTGGCCGCGGGCATGGACGAATTCCTGTCGAAGCCCGTCACGCTGGATGCGCTTGCCAAGGCGATCGAGCGGGTGCGTGAGCGGGCGGTGGAAAATGAGGGCATTCCCCGTCGTTTGAAGTCCGACGGCGTGGCTTAGCACGTCCTCTCATTCCCTACTTCAGAATCGTCTCGATCGAAGCGAGCTCGCTGGCCGAGAACTCGAGGTTGTTGAGCGCGCCAACAGCCTCTTCCACGTGCGCCACCTTGCTGGCGCCGATCAACGACGACGTCACCTGCTTGTGACGCAGCGTCCACGCCACCGCCATCTGCGCGAGCGACTGACGACGCGTCTTGGCGAGCTCGTTGAGCTTCTTCACTTTCTCGACTTTGGCGGGCGTGATCGCCTCGGGATCGAGCGATGTGTGCTTCGCGGCGCGTGAGTCTTCGGGAATGCCGTTCAGGTATTTGTTGGTCAGCAGCCCCTGCGCCAGCGGCGAGAACACGATGCAGCCCATCTGCTGTTTGTCGAGCTCGGCGATGAGGCCGTCTTCGATCCAGCGATTGAACATGCTGTAGCTCGGCTGATGGATGAGGCACGGCGTGCCGAGCTCCTTCAGGATTTTCGCCGCCTTCGCCGTCTGCTCAGGGTTGTAGCTCGAGATGCCGGCGTACAACGCCCGGCCCGAACGCACGATGTAGTCGAGCGCGCCCATGGTCTCCTCGAGCGGCGTCTCCGGATCGAAGCGATGGCTGTAGAAGATGTCGACGTACTTGAGTCCCATGCGTGTCAACGACTGATCGCAGCTCGCCACCAGATATTTGCGCGAGCCCCACTCGCCGTACGGACCGGGCCACATGAGATAGCCGGCCTTCGAGGAGATGATCATCTGGTCGCGGTACGGATGGAAATCCTTGCGCATGAGCGCGCCGAAGGTCTCCTCGGCGGAACCCGGCGACGGACCGTAGTTGTTAGCCAGGTCGAAATGCGTGATGCCGAGGTCGAAGGCGCGCCGCGCGATGGTGCGGCCGTTCTCGAAGACGTCGACGTCACCGAAGTTGTGCCAGAGGCCGAGCGAGATCGCCGGCAAGCGCACACCGCTGTGGCCCACGCGGTTGTACTTCATCGATTTGTAGCGCGCGTCGGCGGGCTGATATTCCATGGCGATCTCTCTCGTCGTTCTTGCGGGGCTTTTCGGCGGGCGCGTAACATCGCGAACCCCGCCGACAAAATCAATAGATCAGCGCGTGATCAGCCAGACGCCCGCGCCCAGCAGCGCGACCCCGGCGAGGCGCGTCAGCGTGATCGGGTGCTGCGCCAGGCCCAGCCAGCCGTAATGGTCGATGACCAGCGCCGTGGCCAGCTGGCCGAGCAGCGTCAGTCCCAGCAGACTGGTGGTGCCCAGCGATGCGGCCACCACGGTGGAAATCGCGACATAGAACGCACCCATCAGGCCGCCGAACCAGGCCCAGACCGGCACCGAGGCCAGCGTGTCGCGCGAGGGCATGGAGGTGCGCGTCGCCACCAGCAAGGCGACGAGGCCCGCGGTACCCACGAGGAAACTGATGAGCGCAGCGGTATTGGCGTTCTGCAACACCTTGCGCAGCTGGGAGTTCATGCCCACCTGCACGGACAGCCCGAAGCCGGCGGCGATGCCGAGCAGGTAGGCGAGACTGCGCATGCTAACTACCTCGAAGCCGCTTCATGAGCCGCACGCCCATGGGGAACCGCGCGGCGAACAGCGCGATGCGCCAGAACAAACGCTTGCCCAACGGCGCGCGCCGCTGCGGCACGGCCGCGAACACCTCGGAACGAACGTCGCGGTGCCGGGCGTCGCCCCGGGCCGCGTCGACGGGAAGTAGGGTGTCTGGCATGGCGCGCAAGGATACCGCGCGCCCGTCAGATTGCGGCGGTTTCCATTTCCCAGGTGGTCAAGGGGGCGCCACGCCGGACCCAGAACCCCACGCCGCTGGGGCGGAAGTCCTTGCGCAGTCGCGTGGAGTACCAGCTTGCGTCGCGCAGGAACACATCGCGGTCGGTGCGCGTGCGGTCGCAGTTCTCGCGCCAGTCTCGCGAGGTGAGCGCCGACAGGTACAACACGCCGCGCGTGAGGCGCCCGAGATTGGCAATGGCACGCGCCGCCGTGCGGTCGTCGAGGTATTGCAGCACGTCGTAGCAGACCACGAGATCGAAAGGATCCGCCGACCAATCGGCGAGCGAACCTTGCGTCCAGCCAAAGCGCTCACACAGGTATTCGCTGTATTCGAGGCCCGTGTATTCGGCGCGCGGGAAGGCACGCACGAGCGGCGAACGAAGCATGCCAATGCCGCAGCCCGCATCCAGCATGCGGCGCACCGGCAGCCCGATGTGTTTGGCGTAAGCCGCGATGAGACTCGCGCGTGCCTTCATCTCGGCGCGCGAAGTCACGGCGGTGCGCGAATTGAAGTAGAAGCGCTGGTAGTAGTCCTTGTCGAAGCGCGTACTCATCGCGTCCTGGATATCTCGCGCTGCACGGTCCGCCGCACGAGGAATCCGCCCGCCATGCCCACGAGCCCGATGACGGCGGCGATGCAGGCCCCTAACCAGTTGTCCTGGAACGACGCCACGCGCGCATTCGTGGGATCGCGCGCCTTGTAGACCACGGGGACCTGCTCGCCGACCCTGAAACGTTCGGTGGTCGTGGCCATCTGGCTGTCGAACTGCACGATCTCGCCGCTCGCGGTCTTGAAGCGCAGGCGCGGGCGATGGCGCGTTTCATCGCCGTCGCGCACCTCGCGGTAGCTAACTACCTCGCCGGTGGCGCGTTGCGCGTCGGTTTCGAAACTGAGCGTGCGCCATGACAGATAAGCCGCCAGCACGAGGCAGCCGAGCCCCAGCGCGAACAGCAGCCGGGCCGAGAGGTCCAGAAGTCGTAATGCCATTTGCACGATTCACGGATTCACACTAGATTCCCAGTCTATTCGATGTGGGGAGAACGATGATCGAGCCGGAGAAGAAAGGGTCCAAGTGGCCATGGATTCTGGTGCCCATTGCGGCCTTCAGCCTGTTTTTCGTGTTACGCGAATGCCAGCACCGGTTGCCCCCCGCCGAGCATGCGACGCCGGCCGATCCGGCGCCGCAATAGCGCCTCCTTACTGCTGATTCAGCTTGAATGTGACGCGCAGGCGGTGCCACTGCGCGACCGGAACTCCGTCGCGCGTGGCCGGCAGCAGGCGCCAGTTGCGCTTCGCCTCGGCCAGAGCTGAGCGATCCAGCGAATCGAATCCCGTGCTCCTGACGATGCGTGCGTCGCCTACGCGTCCGGTTGGCAGCACGTAGACCTCGATATCCGCTGTTCCCTTGTTGCCCGCGCGGATGTCGCCAGGCGGATAGGGTGGCTGCGAGAGCGGGTAGCGCGTATCGGGTCGGACGGCGACCACTTCCGGCACCCGGAATGTTTCACCGGTCTGTGGCCGCGGATCTTCAGTCGGCGGCGGGCCGGTGATGGTTTCCTGCTCATAGGTGAGCGGAGGTGGCGGTTCGATTGGTGTCACGATGGTGTTCTGCTGGATCAGCGTCCGGTCGTCGATCGGTTGCGGCGGGTCTTCAATAGGCATGGGCTCGTCGATGAAGGTGCCTTCAAGCGGCTTCTCCTCGGGTGCCTTGGTGCCAATTCCCAGGCTTCGCGCGATCACGAACAGCACGCAGACGTGCAGCGCCGCGACCACGCCCATTCGACCTAATGCGCCATAAGGGTGGCGCTCCGCCGTGCGAGTAACCATGAAGACCTCCTGCGGCAGCTGGATTTCAGCCGCCTGAATGGGTCAACGCTGCGAATC
>Ga0307513_10005108_pt1 | contig 17370 bp, 19 predicted proteins | sample 15_EM_MG_FD_202174 | JGI IMG/M metagenome (GOLD analysis project Ga0307513, IMG submission 202174) | Populus trichocarpa ectomycorrhiza microbial communities from riparian zone in the Pacific Northwest, United States - 15_EM | ecosystem: Host-associated > Plants > Roots > Unclassified | place... | reverse complement strand
TCGCTCACCTGCTTGGAAGAGCGGGTCAGCCCCTCGGTCAGGCGCGAAAACCAGCCACGTTTGGGTTCGGTCATGGGGCGGGCTTCTAGAGTGCGGGCAGCAAAAGTGGAAACCGGTTTTGCGTTTACCCGCACGTTCTTGAGGAAAGACGCGCCTTCCGGGCGGCGGACCGGGTCCCACTCCGCCTGAAGGCGCGGCGGATGGGCCGCCGTCACGCCTGCGCATCGAACCCGGAGCCGCGCGCCGGCGTTTTGCGAGTCCACGACAAGGAGCAGCCCATGGAACAGCTCACCGCCCAGGTGTCGAAGCACGTCGACGCCACCCCGGCCGAAGTGTTCAAGGCGATCACCGACCCGGCGAAGCTGAAGCGGTTCTTCTTCGGCGCGGACGTCGAGAGCGGCTGGAAACCCGGCGATCCGATCCGCATGCGCGGCGAGATCAAGGGCAAGGCCTATGAGGACAAGGGCGAGATCCGCGAGGCCGTGCCCGGCGAGCGGCTGAGCTTCTCGCACTACAGCCCGCTTTCGGGCGCGCCCGACGCGCCGGAGAACTATCACCTGGTGGCCTTCGACCTGGCGCCGGACGGCAAGGGCTCGAAGGTGACGCTGAGCCAGAGCAACCTCGACGGCACGGTGAAGCCCTCCGACAAGGAGCACCGCGCCGACTACGAGAAGAACTGGCAGGGCGTGCTGGACGGTCTCGCCAAGGAATTCGCCCACTAGCGGACCCGCTTGCGCGGAATGGCCGCGCTGATCAGGGTGGGGCCCCATGACGGGCCTCAGCCTCTCTCTCACCGTACTCGACTATGCGGCCGTGGCGGTGTTCGGCGCGACCGGGGCGCTGGCCGCCGCACGGCGCAAGCACGACATCGTCACCTTCGGCTTCTTCGCCGCGGTGACCGGCGTGGGCGGCGGGACCCTGCGCGACCTGCTGATCGGGGCCCCGGTCTTCTGGGTGGCGCGGCCGGAATACCTGCTCGTCTGTATCGTGGCCGGCGCGGCCGTCTGGGTGCTCGGGCCCAGGCCGTCGCGGCTGCACATCCTCACCTGGCTCGATGCACTCGGCATGGCCGCCTATGCGGTGGTCGGCGCGCTGAAGGCCGGCGCGCTGGGCGTCCCACCGGTCTCCGCCGTGGTGATGGGCGTGCTCACCGCGACCTTCGGCGGCGTGATCCGCGACGTGCTGGCCCACGAGCCCTCGGTCCTGCTGCAGCGGGAGCTCTATGTGACGCCGGCCCTGGCGGGGGCGGCGGCGTTCGTGGTGCTGGGGCTGTTCGGCGCGCCGGCCATGGTCGCGGGCCTGGCCGGCTTCGCGGTGGCCTTCACCATCCGCGCCGGCGCGATTCTCTGGGGCTGGTCCCTGCCGGGGTTCGGCGGCGGCGTCCCGGAGGATTAGCTACTCGGCGGCTTCCATCACGGGCAGCTTCGCCATCACCCGCTTGCCGTCGTGCCCTGTGACGATGAGGTCGACGACGCCGCCGACCGGCGCGTCGCCGGTGAAGGCGATCTCGGTGAAGTCCTCGGCGCGGGCGAGGCCCGGGCGCTCCACCAGGCCCGCCAGGGTGCGGCCGACCTGGCGGTCGAGGTGCCGGGAAAGGGCGGCGTCGCCGGCGGCGCGCAGGCGCGCGGCGCGGACCTTGACGACATCGCCCTTTACCGCGGGCATCCGGGCGGCCGGCGTGCCGGGGCGGGCGCTGTAGGGGAAGACGTGCAGGAAGGCGAGGCCCGCTTCCTCGACCAGCGACAGCGTGTTCTCGAACATCGCCTCGGTCTCGGTGGGGAAACCCGCGATGAAGTCGGCGCCGAAGGCTACATCGGGGCGCACGGCGCGGACGTCGGAGATGAGCTTCAGGGCATCTGCGCGCAGATGCCGGCGCTTCATGCGCTTCAGGATCATGTCGTCGCCGGCCTGCAGCGACAGGTGCAGGTAGGGCATCAGCCGCGGTTCGGTGGCCAGGCACCGCATCAGGTCCGGGTCGATCTCGGCGGCGTCGATGGACGACAGCCGCAGGCGCGGCAGCTCCGGAACCAGCTTCAGGATCCGCGCCACCAGCTGGCCGAGCGACGGCTGCCCCGGCAGGTCGGCGCCCCAGCTGGTCACGTCGACGCCGGTCAGCACCACCTCCTGGTAGCCCTGGGCGGTAAGCCGGCGGACCTGTTCGACCACCTCGCCCGCGGCGGCCGAGCGCGAGTTCCCGCGGCCGTAGGGGATGATGCAGAAGGTGCAGCGGTGGTCGCAACCGTTCTGGACCTCCACATAAGCGCGGGCGCGATCCTTCAGCCCGTCGATCAGGTGGCCGGCGGTTTCCCGCACGCTCATGATGTCGTTGACCCGCACGCGGCCAAGCTCAGGCTGGGCGACGTAGGCGCCCGCCGCGCTCTTCTCGGCATTGCCCAGCACGAGGTCGACCTCGGCCATGCCGGCGAAGGCGGCGGGGTCGATCTGGGCCGCGCAGCCGGTGACGATCAGCCGCGCGTTGGGCCGTTCGCGCCGGGCCTTGCGGATCGCCTGGCGCGCCTGGCGCACGGCCTCGCCGGTCACCGCGCAGGTGTTGAAGACGATGGCGTTGGTCAGGCCGTCCTCGGCCGCCCGCTTGCGGATGACCTCGCTCTCATAGCTGTTCAGCCGGCAGCCGAACGTCACAATGTCCACGTCGTCGCTCATGGCAGCTCGCCCGCGAAGTCGACGGCGGCGGGGCCGGTCATGATCACGTGGTCGTCCTTGGCGCGCCACTCGATGAGCAGTTCGCCGCCGTCCAGTTCCAGCGTCGCGCTCCGGTCGGTGAGGTCGCGGCGGGCGGCGGCCACGAGCGCCGCGCAGGCGCCGGTGCCGCAGGCCTGGGTCAGGCCGGCGCCGCGTTCCCAGACCCGCAGGCGGATGCGGTCGCGGGCCTTGACCTGGGCGAAGCCGACGTTGACGTGCTCGGGGAACAGCGGATGGCGCTCGACGACGGGGCCCGCCTCACGGATCGGGGCGGCCTCGATGTCGTCCACGAAGAACACCACGTGCGGATTGCCTATGGAGACCGCGCCCGGCGGGACGCTGAGCGCCGGGTGGTCATAGAGGGATGCGTCGAGGGCGCGGGTGTCCTGGTCCTGGCTCAACGGAATCTGCGCCCACTCGAGGCCGGGCTTGCCCATGTCGACGCTGACCAGCCGCTCGCCGGCGCGGCTGGCGACCAGGAGGCCCGCGCGGGTTTCCATCACCGCATGGTCCTTGCCGCTCGCCTGCATCAGCAGCCAGCCGACGCAGCGCGTGCCGTTGCCGCAGGCCGAGACCTCTTCGCCGTCGGCATTCCAGAAGCGCACGCGGGCGTCGACGCCTTCGCCCGGCTCGATGGCGATGAGCTGGTCGCAGCCGATCCCCGCCGCGCGGTCGGCGATGGCGCGCACATCCGCGGCGCTCGGTGCGAACGGCGCGGATCGGGCTTCGACCACGACGAAGTCGTTGCCGAGCCCGTTCATCTTGAGGAACGGACGGCTCATGGCGCGCCATATAGGCGAAGATGGCCCCGAAGGCACGCGGCGGGAGACAGGCTCGTTCCGCCGAGCCGGGAAACGCGGGCATGAAACCTCTGTTTCCCGCGGTCGCAGCGATGGCCGTTCTCGGTCGAAACTGGCGGCGCGGTCAGACCCGCTTGAGGGTTTCGGCGATCAACTTGGCTTCCACGCCGCGGTTCGAACCGGCGCGCCAGGCGACCACGATCTCGCGGCTGGCGTTGACCGCACCGATCGGGCGGACCGCGACGGTGCGGGCGTCGGTGAGGCCCGCGTCCACCGCCATGGCCGGTAGGAACGTCAGACCGAGGCCGGACGAGACCATCTGCACCAGGGTCGGCAGCGAGGTGGCGGCGAAGCTCTCCTCGCCCGACAGCGACTTCTGGGGCTTCAGCCCGCAGGCGGCGAGCGCGTGTTCACGCAGGCAGTGGCCATCCTCCAGCAGGATCAGTTCCTCGCGCTCCAGGGCGGCGATGGTGGCGACCTTCTCCTTCGCCATCGGGTGGCCGGCGGGCATGGCGGCCAGCAGTTCGTCGTCGGAGACATGGGCCCAGTTCAGTCCGGCCATGTCGAAGGGGAGCGCGATCAGGGCGGCGTCGAGCTGGCCGGCCTTCAGCGCCGCGATCAGCCGTTGCGTCAGGTCCTCGCGCAGGAAGAGCCGGAGCCTGGGGAACTTCTCGCGCAGCAGCGGCAGCGCGCGGGGCAGGAGGAACGGGGCGATGGTCGGGATGACCCCCAGGCGGAAGCGGCCGGTCAGGGGCTGGCCGGCGTTCTTGGCGGCCTCCACCAGCTCCTCGGCCTCGTTGAGGATAATGGTGGCGCGGCGCAGCGCCTCCTCGCCCACCGCGGTCAGGATCACGCCGGAGCGCGCCCGGTCGACTACCGGCGCGCCCAAGGTCTTCTCCAACTCCTGGATGCCGGAGGAAAGCGTGGGCTGGGTGACGTGGGCGGCCTCGGCCGCGCGGCCAAACCCGCCGTGCTCGGCGAGGAGCTTCAGATAGTGCAGCTGTCGGAGCGTAGGGAGCATGTTTCAAAGATAGATAAAATCTATCGAAATTCCATAGCTAATCGATTGGCTATTGGCCGGTTCGGCCCCTATCTCCCAGTCCGACGCCGCGGACCTCCCCGTCCCGGCGGACTTCAAATCGGAGAATGCACCCATGCTCGGCGTTGGCGAGACCCTGCCCGACTTCAAGATCATCGGCGTGAAGCCCAAGTTCAACCGCCACGAGGAGAACGGCGAGAGCGCCTTCGAGACCCTGACCAAGGACAGCTTCCCGGGCCAGTGGAAGGTGATCTTCTTCTATCCCAAGGACTTCACCTTCGTCTGTCCGACCGAGATCGCCGAGTTCGCCAAGCTGAACCCGCAGTTCGCCGAGCGCGACGCGGTGGTGCTGGGCGGCTCGACCGACAACGAGCACGCCAAGCTGGGCTGGCGGCGCGAGCACCCGGACCTGAACAGCCTGGCCATCTGGAACTTCGCCGACAACTCCGGGAAGTTCGCCCGCGCGCTCGGCGTGTTGAACGAGGACGAGGGCGTCGCCCTTCGCGCCACCTTCGTGGTCGATCCCGACAATGTGGTGCAGCACGTCTACGTCACCAACCTCAACGTCGGCCGCAATCCGCAGGACACCCTGCGGGTGCTGGACGCCCTGCAGACCGACGAGCTCTGCCCCTGCAACCGCTCGGTGGGCGGTGAGACCCTGAAGGCCGCATAGGCGACCCCACGCCCGCGATCCTTCAGCCGTCCGGGAGGGGTTTCCCCGCCTTCCAGAACCCCTCCCGGACACCCCTTTTCGAAAATGGAGACCACCATGTCGCTCGACGCATTGCGCGAGACGCTGCCGGCCTATGCCAAGGACCTGAGCCTGAACCTGTCCAGCCTGGCGGCCGAGACCCTCCTCACCGACCAGCAGAAGTGGGGCGCGTTCGTCGCCGCGGCCTATGCCGTTGGGACCCCTGCCGTGGTGAAGGCCGTCGAGGCCTCGGCTATCGAAGCCGGCCTCTCGCCCGAGGCGCTGAACGCCGCCAAGGCCGCAGCCGCGATCATGGGCATGAACAATGTCTACTACCGCGCCATCCACCTGCTCTCGAACAGGGAATACGCGACGCTCCCGGCGCGGCTGCGCATGAACGTGCTGGCCAACCCCGGCGTCGAGAAGGCCGATTTCGAGCTCTGGTCGACGGCGGTCTCCGCGGTCAACGGCTGCGGCATGTGTCTCGACGCCCATGAAGCCGAGTTGAAGAAGCACGGCGTCACCGCCCAGCAGGTCCAGGCCGCGCTCCGCATCGCCGCCGTGGTCAATGCGGTGAGCCGGGTGATCGCCGCAGACGCCGCGGCGGCTTAGAGGGCGCCCCCATCGGGGAGCAGCTGAGCTACTCCAGCTTGCCGGTCTCCAGATATTTCCTGAGCCGGCCGACCTGCTCGCCCAGCACGCCATCCACCGGCGCGGCCCATTGCTCGGCGAGGCCACCCTTGGCGTAGCCGCCGACGTCATAGGTGAGGGTGAGCTCGGTCGCCTCCCCGGCGGGCTTCAGCACGAAGGCCAGGTGGCCCGAGGCGCCGGTGAACTGCAGGGGGCCGAGACCGCCGAACAGCCGCAGCGTCGTCTTGCCGTCGGCCAACACCACGGTCATGTGCCGCACATGGCCGTTCGGCAGCTTTTCGCAGAAGCAGCCGGCGGCGAGGTCGATGGAGAGGTTCTTCGCGCTGCCCGACCAGCTGTGCTGGCTGCTCCACCAGGCGCCGGGGGTCAGCAGGGCGGCGTAGACCTTGGCGGCGGGCGCCGCGATCGTGGCTTTTTCGGTGACTTCGAATCCTGCGGCGGACCTGTCGGTCACCTCGGCGCCCGCGGCGCCGGCCAGCATCGCCGCGGCGAGCGCCATGGCCATCAGCAATTTCATCGGACCATCCCCTCAAGCCGGCTCGAAGCTTAGCGGTTCTCCCCAGAAGGCTTCAACCAGGCTCGACTGCGATCCGGGGCGACCGGTGGTCAGAAAGCGACGAACGGCGCTGGAGCCGATGTCGAACTCCGGATGGCGCTCGAAATACCGGACCAGCGCATCGGCGGTGGCGTCCGGCTGGTGGATCAGCGGCGTGCCCGGCGGCAGGGCGGCGCGGAAGAGGTCGGCCACGATCTCGTAGTGGGTGCAGCCCAGAATGGCGCGGTCGGGCGGGCGGCCGATGCGGGTCGTGATGGCTTTGACGTGGCCGTGGATGGCGGCGGCCAACTCGTCGCCGGGCGCGCCCGCCTCGATCATGGAGGCCAGTTCGGGGCAGGGCTGGGAAAAGACCGCCACGTCCTGCCGGCGCTTGTCGATCTCAATCTCGTAGACGCGGGAGGCGGTGGTGGCCGGCGTCGAGAACACCGCCAGGATGTCCACCTTCTCGACCTTTTCGCCGTGCCGGTCGGCCTCGTGCTCCCAGGGCAGGCCGGTGGCCGCCTCGATCGTCGGCACGATGATCCCCAGCACGTTCACCGGCCGGCCGAGCTCGCGCCGGTAGCCGGGAAGCCAGGTCTGCTGCAGGCGGCGCAGCGCGATACCGGAGGCGGTATTGCAGGCCAGCACCACCAGGTCGCAGCCCTCGGCGAACAGCCGCTCGCAGCCCGCCCGGGTCAGCACCACGATCTCCTCGCCGGCCCGCCCGCCATAGGGGGTGTTGGCCTGGTCGGCGAGGTAGACGAAATCCGCGGTGGGGAAGCGCTCCACGAGCCTGTGGTGGACCGAAAGCCCGCCCACGCCGGAATCGAAAACGCCGATGGCCATGGACGGGTGTTAGCGGGCGTCGCGGGGGCTGAACAGGGGCCGGCGCGCAGTCCGACCTGGCGCCACGGCCCGCGCATGCCGAGCGGCCGGCGAGGTTACAACCGAAGGGTGCGGCGACGTGTCATCGCGACGCTCGCCACGGCCAAGCTTATGGAGCCGCCATCCTGGGCCATTCCGACCGTCCGCGGTCGCAGGCGTAGCTGGACGAACCGATGCCGCTCATGACCGCCGACGCGCCTGCTGGCGACAGCACCCAGGCGCTGGCCACCGATGTGGACGTCCAGACCGCGCTCGCCCTGACGCGCGCGGTCGCCCGCACGCTGATGTCGTTGTCGCCTCAGATCCAGCAGGAGATGCAGGCGGCCCTGCACGACGAGATCGCCCTGCAACAGGCGCGGGGCGGCCAGGTCCCGGACCTCGTGGCGGCGCTGCTCCGGGATCACCTGCGCGAGGCGGCCTGACCGCCCGCCGACGCCGACCCTGAAAATCCGGAAGTCGGCCCGTAGTATTACGTGGCCGTCATGTACGCGCGGGCCGGACTTGCCCTAAGATCAGGGCTCCTCACGTTTCTTTTTCCGGAGTCACCATGCAACGGCGCACGTTCCTTGCAGCTTCCACCGCCATGGCCGCAACCACCGCCCTGCCCTTGAGCGCGCGCGCCGAGACCACGGCCAATCCGCTGACCAGGCCCTGGACCGGTCCCTACGGCGGCGTCCCGCCCTTCGACCAGGTGAAGGTCGCGGATTTCAAGCCGGGGCTGGAGGCCGCCATGGCCGAGGAGCTGGCCGAGGTCGACGCCATCGCCCACAACCCGGCGCCGCCGACCTTCGAGAACACCATCGCCGCCCTCGATCGCACCGGCCGGGCCAGCGAGCGGGTGCAGACGGTCTATTCGATCTGGAGCGGCACGCTTTCGACGCCGGAGGTGCGCGCGGTCGAGACCGAGATGGAGCCGAGGCTCTCGGTCCACAACGACAAGATCCAGCAGAATGAGGCGCTCTTCAAACGCATCGAGGCGGTCTACGAGGCCCGCGACAAGGCGGGACTAACGCCGGAGCAGAAGCGGCTGACGTGGCTGCGCTGGAACGGATTCGTGCGCTCGGGCGCCAAGCTTGCGCCGGCCACAAAGGCCCGCATCGGCAGGATCAACGAGGAGCTCGCCGGGCTCTTCACGAAGTTCAACCAGAACCTGCTGGCCGACGAAAGCGACTACGTCCTCTTCCTCAGCGCCGACGAGGTGAAGAGCCTGCCGGGCGACGTGCGCGACGCCGCGGGCGCGACCGCCACGGAGAAGGGCAAGCCCGGCCAGTTCGCGATCTCGAACACGCGGTCCTCGATGGACCCGTTCCTGACCTATTCCGACCAGCGGCCGCTGCGCGAGAAGGTCTGGCGCACCTACTACAGCCGCGGCGACAATGGCGACGCCCACGACAACAACGCCATCATCACGCAGATTCTGAAGCTCAGGGCCGAGCGGGCGAAGCTCCTGGGCTATCCGACCCACGCCCACTGGCGGGTCGAGGACGCCATGGCCAAGACGCCGGAAGCCACCATGGACCTGATGATGCGGGTCTGGCCCTCGGCGGTCGCCCGCGTCCACCAGGAAGTGGCCGAGATGCAGGCCGTCGCCGACAAGGAAGGCGCGAACGTCCGGATCGCGCCGTGGGACTACCGCTACTATGCCGAGAAGGTGCGCGGCGCCCGCTACGACCTCGATATGAATTCGGTGAAGCCGTACCTGCAGCTCGACAAGCTGCGCGAGGGCATGCACTGGGCCGCGGGCCAGCTCTATGGCTTCGAGTTCACGCCCGTGACCGGCCTGCCCGTGCAGCATCCGGATGTGAAGGTCTGGGAGGTGAAGCGCGCCGGCCAGCACGTGGGCCTCTGGTACTTCGACCCCTATGCGCGGACCGGCAAGCGCTCGGGCGCCTGGATGAACGCCTATCGCGCCCAGGAGAAGATGGACGGCAAGATCACCACCATCGTCTCCAACAACGCCAACTTCGTGAAGGGCGCGCCCGGGCAGCCGGTGCTGGTCTCCTGGGACGACGGCATCACCATGTTCCACGAGTTCGGCCACGCCCTGCACGGGTTGAACTCCGACGTGACCTATCCGGGCGTATCGGGCACGCGGGTTCCGCGCGACTATGTGGAATTCCCCTCGCAGCTCAACGAGAACTGGCTGTCGACGCCGCAGGTGCTGGGCAAGTTCGCCCTGCACTATCAGACCGGCAAGCCGATCCCGCCGGAGCTGGTGGCCAAGATCAAGAAGGCCCACACCTTCCGCCAGGGCTTCGACGTCACCGAGTACCTGTCCAGCGCACTGATCGACATGAAGCTACACCTGGCCGGCGACGCCGACATCGACCCCCGCGCCTTCGAGAAGGACGAGCTCGCCAAGCTTGGCATGCCGGCGGAGCTGCCCATGCGCCACCGCACGCCGCAGTTCGGGCACATCTTCGCGTCGGACGGCTATTCGGCGGGCTACTACTCCTACCTCTGGTCGGAGGTGCTGGATCACGACGCCTTCGAGGCCTTCGTCGAGGCGGGCGGCCCTTACGACAAGACGATCGCCAAGCGGCTGCACGACAAGATCATGAGCGTCGGCAACACCGTCGATCCGGCCGACCAGTACCGCGCCTTCCGCGGTCGCGACCCGGACGTGAAGGCCTATCTGCGCGACAAGGGCTTCCCGACCTAGCCGAACAGGTCGGCCTGCGGCGAGGCCTTGGCGCGCTTGGGCGCGGGCGGCGGGGCGGTGGCGGTGGCGATGGCCGCGCCTTCGATGGTGAGCAGCTTCAGCTTGGTCGAGGCGCCGCCGCGGGCCGAGAAGCCGCCGAGCTTACCGCCGGCCGCGGTGACGCGGTGGCAGGGCACCACGATGGGCCAGGGGTTCGCGCCCATGGCCGCGCCGACGTCGCGGGCCAGCAGCTTGTCGCCGAGCCGCGTCGCGATCTCGCCATAGGTCAGGGTCTCGCCCGGCGGGATGGCGCGGGCGATGGCGTAGACGCGGGCGTTGAACTCGGGGACACGGGCGATGTCGATCTCGACGTCCAGCAGGTCGACGGGCTTGCCGGCCATCAGCTCGCCGATGTCGGCGATGACCTTGGCGACGGAGGGCGTCGGTTCGGCCTCCGTCGCGTCCGGGAATTTGCGCAGGAAACTGCGGCGCGCGAGCTCAGGATCGGCGTCGGGAAGGTGCACGCCCACGAGACCCTTGTCGCCCCAGGCGACGCCGGCCCAACCGATGACGGTTTCGAACAGGGTGTATTGGGTCATGGGGCGAATATAGGGGAGATCGCGGCAATCGGCTCGCGGCTTTCGGACATGGTGCTTCCGCTTCGCGGCAGCGAGAGCGGGAAGGGGTGGATGGTGCAAGCCACGCCAACCAACCCGTGTCATCCCGGAAAGCGCGCAGCGCTTGTCCGGGATCCATCAGCGCCCGATGGAAGAGAATTCGCGCCGCATTGCCACCATGCCGGGCGACGGCGCAGATGGGTCCCGGTCTTCGCTTCGCGAAACCGGGATGACACGGAATGGGGTGGGCGGAGGCGGCGGACCCCCGGCTTAAATCTCATGGCGGCTAGTCTGCCTGTCGGCCCAGGCGTCTCAAGGACGCGCGGAACGCGCGCCGCGGCGCGGCCGGCCAGGGGCCGGTCCTTGACACGCCTGGACCGGCAGGCTCGCATCTGACCATGAGGTTTAAGGGCGGGAGGCATCTGACAGATGCAGGCAAGATCGAAGTTTATCGTAGCTGCCGCGATCTTGGTTGGCCTCGTGCTGCTTGCCCCATTTGTCGCAATTCAGCGTGAAGGTTGCTTTGCCGCCCGCCGACGCGAGCCCGCCGCCGTTGAGTACGGCTATGGTTGTCTGGTTCGTTGCATTGATTTCTCTCGCCCTGATCGGTCTGGCGACGGTGTGTGTGTTCGCGTGGCGTCTCCTGAGGCGACTCCTTCGACCCCCCCTTCCTTGACCTAACCCTCTCCTAAGCGCATAAGCGCGCCCTTCCGGCGCAACCTCGGTCAGCGCCCTCTACCGCCACGACCCCCAGGCCTTATCTGGGACGAGGGCGGCGAGGCCCCCCGTCCACGCAATCGTGCACGGGGGCTGACTGCGTTTGGGCCTCCGTGTTTTCGCATTCGCGAAAACACAAGGAAGCAAAAGAGACGCAATTCGCCTTTGCGAATTGCTGGTGGAGTTCGAATTGTTCGACGCGCTGACAGATCGGCTGTCCTCAGTATTCGACCGGCTCTCCGGTCGCGGCGTGCTGTCCGAGAAGGACGTCGCCGAGGTGATGCGCGAGATCCGCGTCGCCCTGCTCGAGGCCGACGTGGCGCTGCCGGTGGTGCGCGACTTCATCGCCAAGGCGACCGAGGCCGCCACCGGCGAGGCGGTGATCCGCTCGGTCCGGCCGGCCGACCAGGTGGTCAAGATCACCTACGACGGCCTGGTGGAGATGCTGGGCGGCGAGGGCGAGCCGGAGGGCCTGAACCTCTCGCTGAACCCGCCGACCGTGATCCTGATGGCCGGCCTGCAGGGCTCGGGCAAGACCACCACCGCCGGCAAGCTGGCGCTGCGGCTGGTCAAGGAGCGCAAGAAGGTCCTGCTGGCCTCGCTCGACACCCGCCGGCCCGCCGCCATGGAACAGCTGGCCATGCTGGCGACCCAGGCCGGCGCGGAGAGCCTGCCGATCGTCGCCGGCCAGGCCGCGCCCGACATCGCGCGGCGCGCCATGTCGGCGGCCAAGCTGCAGGGCTACGACATCCTGATCCTCGACACCGCCGGGCGCACCACGCTCGACGAGGCGATGATGAGCGAGGCGTCCGAGATCGCGAAGATCTCCAACCCCTCTGAGACCCTGCTGGTCGCCGATGCGCTGACCGGCCAGGACGCGGTTCGCACCGCCAAGGCCTTCCACGAGCGCCTGCCGCTGACCGGCCTGGTGCTGACGCGGGCCGACGGCGACGGGCGTGGCGGGGCGGCGCTCTCCATGCGCGCGGTCACCGGCCTGCCGATCAAGTTCCTGGGCGTGTCCGAGAAGATCGACGGCCTGGAGCTGTTCGACGCCGGCCGCGTCGCGGGCCGGATCCTCGGCCAGGGCGACATCGTGGCCCTGGTGGAAAAGGCCTCCGCCGAGTTCGACCAGGCCAAGTCCGAGGCCATGGCCCGCAAGCTGGCCAAGGGCCAGTTCGACCTCGACATGATGGCCGAGCAGCTCTCCCAGATGAAGAAGATGGGCGGCATGGAAGGCCTGATGGGCATGCTGCCCGGCGTCCAGAAGATCAAGAAGCAGATCGCCGAGGCCAACATCTCCGACAAGATGGTCGACCGCCAGGCCGCGATCATCTCGTCGATGACCAAGGAAGAGCGCAAGAAGCCGGACATCCTGGCCGCCTCGCGCAAGCGCCGGATCGCGGCGGGCTCCGGCGTCGACGTGGCCGAGGTCAACCGGCTGCTGAAACAGCACCGCCAGATGGCCGACGCCTTCAAGATGATGAGCAAGGGCGGCGGCCGCGGCTTTGCCCAGATGGCCCAGATGCTGGGCGCCGGCGGTGGCGGTCCCGGCGGCGGCATGGACCGCATGAAGACCATGGGCGGCGGAAAGATGCCCATGCCTTCGCAAGCCGAGATCGAAGAGATGGCCGCCAAACTGCAGGCCGGCGGCGGCCCGAAATTACCCGGCCTGGGCGGTCTCCCGCCCGGCTTCAACCCGTTCAAGAAATAGCGAAATCCAAAGAAAGACCCTGACATGATCAAGATCCGTCTCGCCCGTGGCGGCGCCAAGAAGCGCCCCTACTACTCCATCGTCGTCGCCGACAGCCACTCGCCCCGCGATGGCCGCTTCATCGAGAAGGTGGGTTCCTACAACCCGCTGCTCAAGAAGGACGACCCGAACCGCGTCGTCCTGAAGGTCGAGCGCATCCAGGAGTGGATGAGCAAGGGCGCCCAGCCCACCGACCGCGTGGCCCGCGAACTGTCGCTGCAGGGCGTGGTGAAGTGGGAACACGGCAACAACCCCACGAAGGGCCTGCCGGGCGAAAAGGCCAAGGAACGCGTCGAGGAGAAGGCCAAGCGCGAAGCCGACCGCGCCGCCGCCATCGAGGAAGCCAAGAACCGTCCGGCGCCCGAGCCGGAGCCGGTGGCGGAAGAAGCCCCCGCCGTGGAAGCTGCTGCTGAAGAAGCCCCGGCTGCTGAGGAAGCGCCCGCCGCTGAAGCGGTCGCCGAAGAGGCGCCTGCTGCTGAAGCGGCTCCGGTCGCCGAAGAAGCTCCGGCTGCCGAGGCCGTTGCTGAAGAGGCTCCGGCCGCTGAAGCCGCCGCTGAGGCGCCCGCCGCCGAAGCCGGCGAAGAAACCACCGAAGCCTAAGCCGGCGCATGGGCGACGCGCTGATCCTGGTCGGGCGCGTCGCCGGGGCGTTCGGGGTGAAGGGCGAGGTGCGGATCACCGCCTTCACCGCCGATCCCCTGGCGCTGGTGGACTACAAGACCCTGCTGCGTGAGGACGGAAGCCCCGGCCTCACGCTGGCGGGCGGCCGCGTCGCCAAGGGCGGCGTGGTGGTCCGCGCCAAGGAGATCGAGACCCGCGAGCAGGCCGAGGCCGCGCGGGGCCTGAAGCTCTACATCACCCGCGACCGCCTGCCCGAGCCGCAGGACGAGGACGAATATTACGTCACCGATCTCGTGGGGCTGGACGTGGTGGATTCGGCGGGCGAGCCGCTCGGCCGCGTGAAGTCGGTGCACGACTTCGGCGCCGGCGACCTGCTGGAAGTCGAGCCCGCCCAGGGCCCAAGCTGGTGGCTGCCCTTCACCCGCGAGGCCGTGCCCGAGGTGAGTATCGCCGCCCGCCGCATCGTCGGCGTGAAACCGGAAGAGACGGAATAGCGCGATTGCCCTCCCCTGCGGGGTGGGGAGGCGTCACCCCTTCGGCTTGCGCAACCGCATGAGGCCTTCCTGGGCGCAGGTCGCGACCAGGGCGCCGTCGGAGCCGCGGTAGACGTAGCCGAGGTTGAAGCCGCGGCCACCGGACGCCGAGGGGCTGACCTGGTGGTAGAGATGCCATTCGTTGAAGTCGGTCGGCCGGTGGAACCACATGGCGTGATCAAGGCTCGCGGTCTGCAGGCCCTCGCGGCCGAAATCGAGCGCGTGCGCCCGCAGCGCGGTGCCCAGCAGGCTCATGTCCGAGGCATAGGCCAGGATCACCTGGTGCATGTGCGGATCGGCGCCGATGGGATCCCTGGCGCGGAACCAGACGTGCTGCTCGGACTCACGGACCGCAGCCTCCACCGTGTCGAGACGCCCGCCGACGGTGCGCGTCTCGATGGGATGGACGCGGTCGATCCAGTGCAGCGTTTCCGCGGGTTCCGGCGGCAGCAGGCGGCGACGGCGCGCCCGGTCGTCCTCGACCTCCTCCCAGCCCGTGGCGCCCGGCATCCCGGACTGGTGCTCGAGCCCCGCCTCCTCGACCTGGAACGAGGCGGCGAGGTTGAAGATCTGCTGGCCGTGCTGGATGGCGACCACGCGCCGGGTGGTGAAGCTGCCGCCGTCCCGGGACCGATCGACGTCGAAGATGATCGGCACGCTGGGGTCGCCCGGCCGGATGAAGTAGCAGTGCAGCGAGTGGCAGACCCGCGCCTCGACGGTCTCGTAGGCCGCAAGCAGCGCCTGGGCGATCACCTGGCCGCCGTAGATCCGCGCGCGACCTCCGCCATCCGGGGTGATCCCGCGGAACAGGTTCACTTCCAGCCGCTCGAGTTGCAGCGTTTCCGACAGGTTCTGGGTGTCCATCGGCGATCCTAGCTCTTCGGCTTCTTCATTCGCATCAGGCCTTCCTGGGTCACGGATGCCACGAGCGCGCCGTCCTCGGCGAAGACCGAGCCGCGGATGAAACCGCGCCCGCCCGAGGCGGAGGGGCTGTCCTGCGAATAGAGGTGCCAGTTGTTGAAGTTGATCGGCTTGTGGAACCACATGGCGTGATCCAGGCTCGCCGACTGGAAACCAGGCGTCTGCCAATGCACCTTGTGCGGGCGCATGGCGGTGGAGAGCAGGTTCATGTCCGAGGCATAGGCCAGGATCACCTGGTGCATGTGCTGGTCCTCGCCGATCGGTTCACAGGCGCGGAACCAGACCTGGTTCTTGGGATCGGCCGCAACGCCGGCCTGGAAATAGCTGGGGGCGTCCAGCGTGCGCATCTCGATGGGCCGGGGCCGCGACATCCACCGCTTCGCCTCCTCGGACAGGTCCTTCATCCTGGCCATGGCTTCACGCTGGACCTCGACATCGTCGAGAAGTTCGTCCCAGCGCTTGGTCGCGGGCATCTGGGCCTGGTGCTCGAACCCGTCCTGCTCCTCCATGAAGGAGGCGGCGAGGTTGAAGATCTGCTGGCCGTGCTGAATGGCGACTACGCGCCGGGTGGTGAAGCTGCCGCCGTCGCGCGACCGGTCCACGTCGAAGACGATCGGCACGGTCGGGTCGCCCGGCCGGATGAAGTAGCAGTGCAGCGAGTGGCAGAGCCGTGATTCCACCGTCTCGTAGGCCGCCAGCAGAGATTGCGCGATCACCTGGCCGCCGAAAATCCGGCCCGGCGAATTGTCCGCCGTGACGCCCCGGAAGAGGTTCACTTCCAGCCGCTCCAGTTGGAGGGTTTCGCTCAGGTTCTCGGTATCCATGGCGACCGCCGGCATGTTGCAGGTGCGAAGGCGGCTGAATTACGCGCCACTGGAGGCTGCGGCAAGGCTTGACGCCGGAGCCTCCGCGGCCCTTTGAAGCGGCCATGCCGTTCGACGCGTCCGTCCTGACCATGTTTCCCGAGGCCTTTCCGGGCCCGCTGGGCGTCTCGCTGATCGGGACCGCCTGGCGCGAGCAGGGGCTCTGGTCCTTGGAAACAGTGGACATTCGGGCCTTTTCCACAGATAAGCGCGGCTTCCTCGACGACACCCCCGCGGGTGGCGGCCCTGGACAGGTGATGCGAGCGGACGTCATCGCCTCTGCACTCGACAGTGTGGAGCGGCGGGGACGGCCGCTTTTGTACATGAGCGCCCGGGGCAGGCCCCTGACCCAGGCGCGGGTAAGAGCGTGGGCTTCCGGGCCGGGATTGATCGTCTTGTGCGGTCGGTTCGAAGGGGTGGATCAGCGGGTGCTCGACGCCCGCGGGTTCGAGGAGGTCGCGGTCGGCGATGCGGTCCTGGCCGGTGGCGAGGCGGCGGCGCTGGTGGCGATCGAGGCGTGCGTGCGGCTGGTCCCGGGTGTGTTGGGGCAAGCCGCGAGTTTGAGTGAAGAAAGCTTCGAGGTCGGGCTCCTCGAGCATCCGCAGTACACGCGACCGCGGACGTTCGAAGGGCTGGATATCCCCGAGGTGCTGTTGGGCGGCAACCACGCGCACGTTCGCAAGTGGCGGCAGGCTCAGCGGGAACAGACCACGCGGGAAATGCGGCCGGACTTGTGGGCGCGTCATCCCGCCAATCAACAGCTAAAGGGCGATTAAGCCCAGAAGGACCAAGACCATGAATATGATCGAGACCCTCGAGAAGGAAGAAGCCGATCGCCTGCTGGCGATGCGCAGCGTTCCCGAGTTCCAGGCCGGCGACACCGTCCGCGTCAACGTGAAGATCAAGGAAGGCGAGCGCGAGCGCGTCCAGGCCTACGAAGGCGTCTGCATCGCGCGCGGCGGCCAGGGCATCAACGAGAGCTTCACCGTCCGCAAGATCAGCTTCGGCGAAGGCGTCGAGCGGGTTTTCCCGGTGATGAGCCCGATGATCGAATCCATCGAAGTGAAGCGCCGCGGCGTCGTGCGTCGCGCCAAGCTCTATTACCTGCGCGATCGCCGCGGGAAGTCGGCCCGGATCGCCGAGCGCCAGATGGCGCGCCGCGACGAGACGGCCGTGGCTCCGGTCGCAGAAACCACCGAGAGCTAAGAGCCTTCGCTCAATCTGCGAATTCGACGGCGGCCGCAGCGATGCGGCCGCCGTTTTGATTCCAGGTGCTCCCCTCAGGGGGAGGTGTCGGCGAAGCCGACGGAGCAACCATGTTCAGGTGGCGGTTTGCTTGAGCCAGGGCTGGCCGCGTTCGAGGACGAGGTTTGCGGCCTCGATCAGCTTTCGCATGACGGCGA
>Ga0307513_10005107_pt1 | contig 17372 bp, 13 predicted proteins | sample 15_EM_MG_FD_202174 | JGI IMG/M metagenome (GOLD analysis project Ga0307513, IMG submission 202174) | Populus trichocarpa ectomycorrhiza microbial communities from riparian zone in the Pacific Northwest, United States - 15_EM | ecosystem: Host-associated > Plants > Roots > Unclassified | place... | reverse complement strand
TCCATCAGGGCCAGCGGCCATCAGCGCCGCGCCAACAGGCCGGACAGATGACCGCACCCCGACAGATCGTCACCACACACCAACTTCACCCTTGCAGAGAAGGGGCCGTCCACAGATGACAGCACCGTTTTTCCACGCCGCTGCACAATCTTGCGGTCAGAAAGCAACGCCAGGAAATGATCATTGCAAAGACAAGGTGATGCGCTGCCTGGCCTGGTTGCGCATGATCGCGAGATCGACCGAACTTCGCCAACGACGGGCCTGCGCGGAGGCCATGAAATCCTCCACGTCCGCTGTCTTGCTCTGCTGGGCATAATCGTCATCGAGGATCTCGAGGATCACGTCCCCCGATTGCAGGCCGGCTTTTTCCGCCGGGCCGCCATGCTCGACGAAAAGCACCATCACCCCTTCCAGCGAAGGCAGTCCGGCGGCGGATTGTTCACCCAATATCTCGACGGACTTGATCCGCATCCCGAGATAGTCACGCGGTGGTTCGCCCGCGGTATTTGTGGCGTGCGAAAGCGGCGCGGGGAAATCGGGGCGCTCGGCCCGCGCTTTCAACCATTCGGGCCTCACGCCGAAGGTCATCGGGAAATTCCTAAATCCCACCCGCAAAGCGGGCGACGTCGGCGCGACCGAATAATCTCCCGCCGCCGGATTCACGAACTGGGGATTTCCGGAAAGCGAATGCGCGTCGGTGCCGTTGGCGCGCGCACGCGCGAGTGCCTGTTCGGAGGAAAAGAGGTTCCCATCGACCGAGCGACCCCATTGGTCGACCCGGATCGGCTGGTAAGGCGCCATCACGATATTGCGTTCGAAAGCATCCCGGCTTCCGTTGAACCAGACATGGGGATGAAAGGAGTTGTTGAGAATGATGTTGTTGCGAGCGATCCGGTCGAAACCCTCGCGGAATTTTAGCCCCCCCGAGAGCAAGAGATTGTCCTCGATCAGATAGTTGCTCGATCCATCATCCAGATCGATGTCCCAGCCGTGGTCCGAGCGGAAGCGATTGTGGCGGATCACCACCGTTTCGAGCGCGTCGAGCCTGACAAGGCCAGGTTCGGCCGCGACACGCCGATCCATTTCATGGCGGTCGGGATGCCAGAAGCGATCCCTGCCCCAGCTGTTGAAGGCGCCATGATCGCCTGTTTCCAGCACGGTGTCGAAGACGTCGTTTCCGGTAAGGAGATGCCCGCCCCAGGCGCCGTCGCCGATATTTATGCCGGCACGCGGCACCCGGTAGACACTGTTGTACGAGACGGTTATCCGCGCGGCCATCGCGATCTCGATTCCGGCGGCCTGCTTTTCGATCTCGCCGATATCGTGGATCAGATTGTCTTCGGCCGAGCTGTCGGCTGGATATTCATCGGTGGCGGGCCCCGGCGTGCGATCGATATCCTGGAGCGGCAAGCTCTCATTATACTCGAACAACGGCGAGCGGACCGCTTCCGGCCGGCCAACAAAGGCGATGGCCGTGGCGCCGACGTTTCGGATTTCGTTCTCCCGAACCAAAATCCCCCGCGCGTGACCGCTCACGACGATCGCGTTGCCTCCAAGCTCGGCGAAATCACCGCCGGAAACCTCCACGCGCTCCGCTCTTTCGATGAAAATCGCACCGCCGCGGTAGAATTTCCAATCGGAGCGCAGCAATGGCTCCGTTGAAAGCAGATAGGTTGGCTCGGTATAGCGAATTTGCAGTCCTGTTATCCGGATATCATGAGCCTGCGCGCGCTGCCCGCCGATCCGGATGAGACTTTGAAGATGGCTTGCCACGAAACCGGTGCGTGGTGGCCGGCCGGCGGCGAAGGGCTTGAAGTAAAGCCAAGCCTCCTTCGCATCGAAGAACCATTCACCCGGGGCATCGAGCTCCTCGCGAATATTCTCGACAAAGCGCTCGCTCTCGCTGGCGCCCCCATCATTGGCGCCCTTCTCTCGATTGTTGCCGGTCGGCGCGGCCAGCTTCAAGGTTCCGTCGGGATTCTTTCCGAGTATCGCGATATGCATGCCCCCCCACTTGCCGGCGTGCAGCGCGTGAATCACACCCCCGGCAGGGTCTGCCCAGCGAGCAATGCGGGCGGGCGAGGTCGAAGCGGCAGAGACCCCGCCAAACGGCCGCACCGAGGGATCGTAGTTGGGATAGCGTGCACGAATGAGCCGGCGGTCATCGAGCCACAGCATCGCGAAAGTCGGGCCCTGCAGGCGTGCGCGCCAGATGCCGTCGGGCTGACGTTGCCAATCGAGCGGCGGCAGCACGCGACCGCCGCTCAACGTGACCTTCGCATCGGCCCGAGGCCGCAGATCAAAGGGGGCGCCGGCCACACCTGAGAGAGATTCGTCGAGAACGATTGGCCGCGTGAGCGAATAGATGCCCGCAGCGAGTTCAACCACGATGGGCTCGGCCGGGTTGGCGGATCGAAAGCTGCGCGCACGGTCGAGCGCCGCTTCCAACTCGGCGACATTGCTGACCCGGAATGTTTCCGCCAGCGCCTGAAAAGGCATCGCCAATACCAACGCGAGGCAGGCCACGATCAAACGGTAACGGCATGACGGCCTCATTGAGCCGCTCCCCCCAACATTCGTATATGCTAGTCGATTTTATATGTGAATTACTCCCTTGTCGCAAGGGCCCGAGCCTGTACACTCTCTGGCGTCGATCCGAAGCGTTCTAGGCGCATAGCTGGATCAGGAGGGGAAATGCCGAGCGATGTCGACGCCCACGAGATAGTGGCGGCAAGCCGACCACCTCTGGTAGACCGGAAGTACATAGTGGCCTTCATGTTGGTCACGAGCCTATTTCTTTCTTGGGCTCTAGCAGCATCTCTGAACGATGTTCTGATCCGACAATTTCAAAAGGCCCTCGACATCAATCGGACGCAAGCCGGGTTTATTCAATTCGCCTTCTATATTGGATATTTCTGCGCCGCCCTACCTGCCGGCCTATTGATCCGCCGCCTCGGTTATAAACGCACCATGCTCGTCGGGCTCTTGCTCTATGCGCTGGGCGCGTTCCTCTTCTACCCCGCCGCTGAAGTACATACCTACGCGTTCTTTCTGGTGGCGCTTTTCACCATAGCCTTCGGATTGGCCTTCCTTGAAACTTCGGCGAATCCCTATGTGTCGATTCTGGGAGCATCCCGAACTTCATCGGCTCGACTCAATCTCGCCCAGTCCTTTTATGGAATTGGAGCGATCCTCGGCCCCCTCATCGGCGGTGCGTTCATTTTCTCGGGGGTGGAGCTTTCGAAACCCCAGTTGCACGCGATGACACCATCAGCAATCGAGGCATATCGCGCGTCGGAAGCCTCCGCGGTCCAAATTCCATATTTGGTCGTGGGCGTGCTCATGTGCGTCCTCATGCTTATCATTGCAAAGACACCATTCCCGAATCTCGAAGAAGCGACAGCCTCTCCCACCAAAAAAGGGGGCGCCTGGACTGTCTTGAGGCACAGGCGTTTGCGCTGGGCCATCATCACCCAGTTTTTCTATGTGGGCGCTCAGGTTGGCATCTGGAGCTTCTTCATCGACTTTGCAAAGGAAGCCGTCCCCAACATGCCGGAGAAGACGGGCGCTTATATGCTCTCGCTAAGCCTTGGCATGCTGATGATCGGGAGGTTCAGCGGCGCCTTCATTCAACGTTCGATTGCGCCTCAGCGCCTTCTGGCGCTCTACGCGGTCGTGAACATTATTCTTTGCATCATAGCTTCGGTTGTAGGCGGCGCTCCGGCGGTCGCAGCCCTTTGGGCAACCAGCTTCTTCATGTCCATCATGTTTCCGACCATTTTCGCGCTCGGAATTGAGGGACTGGGGGACGAGACTCAATATGCTTCGTCCTTTCTGATCATGTCCATCATAGGCGGAGCTATCCTGCCGCCCGCCATGGGCCTGCTTTCCGATCATCTCCGCAGTGTCCAGATAACGATGTTAGTTCCCGCCGCCTGCTTTGGCATGTGCCTGCTGTTCGCTCTGCGCGTTTCGAAGATGACGTCAGTATCGCAAAGGTCTCGCGCACCGCGCTGATGGCCGGCGATATCGCCGAGGTCGTCGGGCGGAAGGCGGCGCGGCGATTTTCATCCACCGTGACTGTGTTTCTGATGTGTTGAAGGCCGTTAGCTGACCAAGGTTGGGGAAGCACTGACTGGCACGAAGCGGCGCCGGTCGAAAACAGGAGGGGAAAGTGAAGCCTGGGTTATTTGACGCAACAAAAATCGTACGGGCAGTCTTATCAAATCTGAGGCGCGGCGTGATCGCCTTCGCCTTTGGCGTGAGCATGCTGGCGATGCCGGCAGCGGCGCAAATCTCGACGGAAGATTTCCTCGAGCTCAAAACGGTGCGAATCTACCCGAAAGACGCACCAGGCGCCAAGGGAACGGAGCCGAGCGACGTGCCATCGGTCACAGCCGTCCTGCCATGGGGTGATGCCAATGGTGTCGGCGTCATCATCGCGCCGGGTGGCGGCTATGTGAACGTCGCCGGCAATATCGAGGGACGACAACTTGCGGATTGGTTCGCGGCGCGCGGCGTCACCGCCTTTGTCCTCAACTATCGTACCGGTCCCAGATATCTATACCCTGTCCCGCTCGATGACGCGCAGCGCGCGATCCGGTTCGTGCGCGCCAACGCCGCCCGCTGGGGACTGCGGCTCAACAAGATCGGATTTGCCGGCTTTTCGGCTGGTGGCCATCTCGCGGCCATGGCGGGTACGAGCTTTCATCCCATTGACGCAAGCGCCGTCGATCCGGTCGAGCGATTCAGCGACCGCCCGGATTTCATGGTGTTGGCATATCCCGGGATACTGATTTTCGATCCAGGCAAGTCGCACAAGCCCGATGGCACCGGTCGCTCGGACTATTGTATGCTGATGCAGCTCAACCCATGCGATCGGCGCTTCGAACAGTATGCGCCTTATAAGCTGGTCAGAGCCGATACACCGCCGACGTTCCTCTACATGACCAATGAAGACGTGTTGGGTCCGCAGAACCTGACGGTGATGTATGAGGCGCTGCGAGAAAAGAAGGTGCCGGTGGAGATGCATATGTTCGGCCGCGGCGGACATTCGAGCGGGGTCGGCGGTATTTCGCAAGCGCTCAGCGTCTGGCCCCTCCTGCTCGACAATTGGCTGCGCGGCGAGGGTTTCCTGGGCGGCGATAACACGCCCGCACCGCATAACTGATGGCATCGCAGCGCTTGTGCGAAAGTCGCCGCCGAGCGGCCATGGCGCCTATATTGAGGAAAACAGGATGGCTGAACTCGACAGTCCAATCCCCCGGCGGCGCCTGGGCAAAACCGACCTGGCCATCAGCGAGCTGGGCTTCGGCGCTGCGTCGCTCGGCAACCTCTACCACGCCATGGATGACGGAGACGTCGACGCGACGGTGAAGGCGTCGATAGCTGCCGGCATCAACTATTACGACACGGCGCCGCATTACGGCTTTGGGCTGAGCGAGCGCAGGCTTGGTGACATTTTGCGCGACCGTGACGGGATGGTGCTCTCGACCAAGGTCGGTCGCCTGCTACACCCGCTGCCGCATCATCGCGGCACGCGGCAACGGTCGGGCTTTTGCACGCCCATGCCTTTCGAGCCGGCATTCGACTATCGATATGACGCGATCATGCGCTCTTACGAGCACAGTCTGCAAAGACTCGGCTTGGCGAGGGTCGACATCCTATTTGTGCACGACATCGGCCAACTGACCCATGGCGATCGCCACGACGAGACTTTTGCGCAGCTGACCCGCGGAGGCGGCTTGCGCGCGCTGGAGGAGCTCCGCGCCGGCGGCCAGATCACAGCATTCGGACTGGGCGTGAACGAATGGGAGATTTGCGTCGCGGCGATGGATCATGCCGATTTCGACGCAATCCTCCTTGCCGGCCGCTACACGCTGCTCGAGCAACGTGCGCTGGACGTGTTCCTCCCGGCATGTGAGCGCCGCGATATTTCGGTGATTATCGGTGGCGCCTATAATTCCGGTATTCTTGCCACCGGCACGCGCCGCGGCGGCACACTGCACTATGACTACGAGCCGGCTCCGGCCGATATCGTGCGACGGGTCGCCCGAATTGAAGCGGTCTGCGACCGGCACAATGTCGCTTTGCCGGCAGCCGCGCTGCAATTTTCTTTTGCCCATCCGCGCGTCGCCAGCGTCATCCCCGGCCTTGGTCGGGCCGATCGGGTGCTGCAGACAGTCGAGCTTTATCGCGCGTCAATTCCAGCCGCCTTCTGGGCCGAACTCAAGGCCGAAGGCTTGTTGCGGCATGACGCGCCCGTCCCCGAGGAAGCAGCGTAGTGCGGATCGATGCGCATCAGCATTTTTGGTCGCTCGGACGCGGTGACTATCATTGGCTGACGCCTGCGTCCGATTGCCTCTATCGCGATTTCGAGCCTGGCGATCTGCAGCCATTGCTCGCGCGCAACGGCATCTTGGGGACGGTGGCGGTGCAGTCGGCCGCAACCGTTGCCGAAACCGAATATCTGCTCTCGCTGGCCAATGCTCATCCGTGGATTCTAGGTGTTGTCGGATGGATCGATATCGACTCTCCGGACGTCGCTTCCCACATCGATGCACTCGCCCTCAATCCCAAGGTCGTCGGCGTTCGGCCCATGCTTCAGGACCTCGTGGAGGTCGACTGGATTCTTCATCCCCGTCGCGCTACAGTGCTGAAAGCCTTATCCGAAACAGGGCTGGTCTTCGATGCGTTGATCAAGCCGGCGCATCTTGCAGTGGTCGCAACGCTGGCGGCGCGATACCCAAATCTGCCCATCGTGATCGATCACGGCGCCAAGCCGCACATTGGCGACACCGAAACCTTGTTTGCCTGGGCTCAGGGCATTTCGATCCTTTCAGACCATCCGCAGATTTCCTGCAAGCTATCCGGCCTGCTCACCGAGGCTCCGGCCGGTGCAGATGCCGATGATCTCAACCCTTATGTAGACATCCTGCTCGATCGATTCGGCGCGGATCGACTGATCTGGGGTAGCGACTGGCCGGTACTGGAGCTCGCCAGCGACTATGACGGCTGGTCGCGGATGTCCGACGACCTGCTGGCCGGACTCACGGACGAGGCGATCGCGGCGATCCGTGGCGGCAATGCACGGCGCATTTACAATCTCAACGTGTAGTGACGAGGGTGCAGCGAGCGGTGCGCCGCGCGCGCGGCGATCGCGGTGCGATCACGCGCGGTGATCCGAGATATGCAGAGAGGAGGAGATATCCGCCGCGCTCGCGCAGAGATGCTTGATGGCTTCATCAATAGGTATTACCAATTGGGAGGAATGCACGAAGGGCACTGTCAAGGCAGCCGCCGCAATGCGCCCGCGTAACACCGGCGCCGCGAGATCGGTCACGCCATTGACGAATTCGCTCTTGGCACGCTCATAGCCCCGCGCTCGCACGCGCTCAGCGCGCGAAATAAATTTCTCCAGCTGTTCAGCTGTAACTTCCGAGGGGACCTCCTTTAGCCATTTCTGCTGGTCCCGCTCCTGCTGGAACGCGAACAGAACCGACCCCGATCCACTCAAAATCAGAGTTTTTCGATAACCGACGCGCACCGTGAAACCAATCTGTTCCGCCGATTCCATTCGCGCCACCACGACGATGTCACTGCCGGATCGCAGCACCAAATGGCACGATTGTCCGATCGTGACCGATAGCTCGCGCATGACGGGTAGCGACACCTCGAGCAGGTTTTTTACCGGCGCCTGGTCCATACCCAGCGCGAACAACTTGTCGGTGGGAACGAATCCTTCCCCGCTTTCCGCTTGGCGAATGAAGCCCCGATATTCCAGCACCTGCACCATACGGAAGAGTTCGCTAATCGATCGCCCCAGCCGTTGGCCGATCATCGAAATGGTGAGCGGGCTACGCTCCTTTGCCAGCAACTCAAGAATATCGAGGCCCTTGTCGAGAGCGGGCGCCCGATAGCGGCGTTCCTCGATCTTCGCCTCGTCGTCTTTATCTTCACTATCGGGCATTTTACGATTCTCTCCGGTCAACGCGGCGACGTACTGTCCACCCCACGGAGCCTTTCCGCCAGATCGAGCAGAGGTTCTGAGCCGCGGAGGAGGAAGAGCAACGGGATGTGAACGCAGCCCTCCGGATCCGCCGCCAAGGTGTTTGCCGCGACCGGCTGGCTGCGAGCGAACGCGCGGCTTGCCCGGACGCTAGCGGTCGATATGTTCGCGCCCGACGGTATCAACGGACTATCATCGAACTATCGATCTGGTCGATCCGCGCGACGCCCGACAGCGTCATGGCGACGCGCATCTCGTGCTCGAATAAGTCCAAGAGCTCCTCGATTCCGACGCGCCCCCGTGCGGCCAATGCGTAGACCCACGCCCTTCCCAGCAAGACTCCCTTGGCGCCAAGCGCGAGCAGTCGGATCACATCAAGCCCCGAACGAACGCCGGAATCGGTTAGGATGGTCAGCTGATCGCTAACGGCATCGGCGATGTCGGGCAAGGCGGATGCCGATGATCGCGCGCCATCGAGCTGGCGCCCACCATGGTTTGACACAACGATGCCGTTGGCGCCGAGCGCAGCAGCGGCTCTGGCGTCTTCGGGCTCGAGAATTCCCTTAAGGATGAGAGGCCCAGGCCAGCGTTCACGGACCCATTCAAGGTCCTTCCAGGCGATTGAAGGATCGAAGTTGGCTGCGAGCCAGCCCATGTAGTCCTTCATGCCGCCGCCTTTTCCGATGACGGGAGCGAGATTGCCCAGCACATGCGGGCGACCGCGAACACCGACATCCCAGGCCCAACGAGGATGCGCGAAGGATTGCAGGACGCGTCGCAATGATGCGTTGGGCCCAGACATTCCGGAATGTTTGTCGCGATAGCGAATGCCCGGCACGGGCATGTCGACGGTGAACAGCAACGCACCGGCGCCCCCCTCACGTGCGTGGTCGAGCAAATCTCGCATGAAGCCGCGATCCTTGATGACGTAGAGTTGTAACCAAGGCGCGACGCCTGAGGATGTCTTGACTTCATCGAACCCGCACAACGAAACCGTCGACAGGCAAAACGGAATACCGCGCGAACGTGCCGCGTCCGCGGCCTGCACCTCGCCCCTTCGGGCGTACATGCCGCCGATACCAACCGGCCCGAGGATGATAGGTAGTGACGATCTCCGTCCGAAAAACTCAGCTTCCATCGCGACGTCGGCGACGCCCGTCATGACACGCTGCCGAAGCGATACCGCCGTCAGGTCTGACAAGTTGTTGCGAAGCGTCGTCTCGAATCCTGCTCCACCGTCCAGGTAGTGAAAGAGAAATGGCGGCAATCGGCGCCTGGCGGCTTCCCTAAAATCGAGCGGCGATGAAATGATCATTCCCGTCTCTCCTCACCTTGGGATACTCGGGAGCCGAACGCAAATCCCTGATCCACCCTGATTGCCGCAGGATGTGCAATCTCGCCGCTAGACGCGCTCCGGCATCTCGATCTCTTCCAGCGCACGGTAGTTGACCGCCCAACGATCGCCGACGAGAACGGGCTGAGAGAATCGCCGACGGTCGGGACGTGCGGCTTTGCTATCATAACCGAATTTCCAAATCATATATAAAAACCACTTGGCGCTGATCAGAACCCTCGGGCCCAGTCTCAGAGGCGGAGGGGCGGCCTTCACGATGTGACGGGGGCCGGCCAGCTCGATCCCTTTTGGCTCCGCTCGAACCGGTAGGCCACGCCGGGATCGAAGCTCTGCGGAATGAAGACTTCGACCGGGGCGCGTGCTCGGCCGGTAGGCCCGCACGAAGTGGTGCACGCCGTGTGGGCGCCGTCATGGCCGCGCCCGCGTAACTTCTCGATCAGGCGCGGCTGGTGCGCAGCTCGCGCCTTGGCAGCTTGGCCTCAGCCTCCAGGGTCTCCAGCCAGGCGCCCAGCTTCGGCTACGGCTAGACCGTCCGCTTTTAGCGCTCGCTTAGGATCTGGGCTTTCCGCGCTCAACGGCCCAAATGTTGGTCCAGATCGAAAATGCAGTGCATTGGCATCCACTTCACCTGCTCGGGCGCGAAGGGAAGACGTCTCTGATACTTGTCCATGGCGCTTTCCCAGCGGTCGCAAATCTCCCTCATAGCGTCATTCCGGGAGCCTCTCGGGAAGTCATCGGCCACTTCGGCCACCATGAACAGGCGGTTTCCCGTGCGCCATATTTGCATGTCCAGATACCCCTCAGCACGGATATCTTTGATTATCTCAGCCCAAACCGCGCCGACGGAATGATGGCGCTCATAGGCCGCAATCATTGTCGGGTCATCCTGGAGGTCGAGGGCGAAACAAAGGCGCCGCATGAACTGCTCCTTTTTCGGCGCGTTGAAACGAAAGTACATTCGTTTATCGCGACTACGCATATTTTCGAGAAGTCATGATCATCTCTAATATATTGTCATGACCACAAAGTTATTTTATCCTTTTCAATACTTATGTTAGGTTATATTTGGTCACATCCAAACTGGAACGCTTTAAGCGTCTCCGGCTTCATCTCGATTGAGTAACCGGGCCTCTTGGGGGGCATATAGGCCGCGCGCCGGATCACGCACGGCTCCAGAAAATGTTCGTGCAGATGATCGACATATTCGATCACGCGATCGTCCATCGTGCCAGAGATGCAGAGATAGTCGATCATTGAGAGATGCTGGACATATTCACACAATCCGGCGCCGCCCGCGTGCGGCCAAACCGGCAGGTTAAACTTCGCAGCCATGAGCAGCACTGCCAGGACTTCGTTCACGCCGCCTAGTCGGCATGCGTCGATCTGGACGACATCGATCGCCCCCGCCTGCATGAACTGCTTGAACATGATGCGGTTCTGACACATCTCACCCGTCGCGACTTTGATGTCGCCTATGGCGCTGCGGATCGCCCGATGGCCGAGCACATCGTCTGGGCTGGTCGGTTCCTCAATGAACCAGGGGTTGGCGAAAGAAAGCGCGTTGACCCAGTCGATCGCCGGGCCGACGTCCCAGACTTGATTGGCGTCGATCAGCAGCTTGCGATCCGGGCCGAGGACTTCGCGTGCGATACCCAGCCTTCGAATGTCGTCGTCGAGATTTCTCCCGACCTTGAGCTTCACATGGTTGAAGCCCGCGTCGACCGCTTCCTGCGTCAACCGCCTGAGTTTGGCATCGTCATAGCCGAGCCAGCCCGCCGAGGTGGTGTAGCAAGGATAACCATTGGCCTCGAGGTTTGCGATTCGTTCGGGCTTCCCCGCCGCTCGCTCGGTCAGCAGCGCCAATGCCTCTGCTGGTGTGATCGCATCCGTGATGTACCGGAAATCGATGGCCCGGACCAACTCCTCTGGTGTCATGTCGGCAACCAGCCGCCAGACAGGCTTCCCCATGCTCTTGGCCCATAGGTCCCAAATCGCATTGACCACGGCTCCGACGGCCAGGTGGATCGCCCCCTTGTCCGGACCGATCCAGCGCAGTTGGCTGTCATTTGTCAGGTGGCGCCAACACCGGCCCGGGTCGTCCGTGATCCAATCGAGGTCCAATCCGACAACCAGGTGTCGCAGGGCTTCGATCGCCGCGACGCAAATCTCGTTCCCCCGCCCGATCGTGAAGGTCAGGCCATGCCCTTCGAGCCCTTCAGTGTTGGTTTCGAGGATGACATAGGCGGCCGAATAGTCCGGATCGGGATTCATCGCGTCGGAGCCATCGAGCGCTTCGCTGGTGGGGAAACGTAAGTCGATTGTGCGAAGGCGCGCTATTGCCGTCATCGCGCAGCCACCACTCTTTGGGTCTGTTCTCCGAGGCCATCGATGCCAAGACGGACCGTTTGTCCTGGACGGAGATAGACGGGCGGCTCCTGGCCGAGTCCCACGCCGGCCGGCGTTCCAGTCGAGATGATGTCGCCCGGTTCAAGCGAACAAAATTCGCTGACATAGGAAACGAGTGTCGCGACGTCGAAAATCATGTTGGCGGTGTTGCCGTCCTGGTAGCGATGGTCGTCGACCTCCAGCCAAAGCCGCAGGTTCTGCGGATCGGCGATTTCGTCGGTGGTCACGAGCCACGGGCCAATCGGCCCAAAGGTGTCGCACCCCTTGCCCTTGTCCCATGTGCCGGCGCGTTCGAACTGGTAGGCGCGCTCACTCACATCGTGCACGACACAATAGCCGGCGATGTGGGAAAGAGCCTCCGCCTTCGCCACATATCGCCCAGGCTTGCCGATAACGACACCGAGCTCGACTTCCCAGTCGGTCTTCTCGGATCCGCGTGGGATTTCGACATCGTCATCGGGACCGACAATCGCGCTTGTCCATTTTCCGAAGATCACGGGCTCGCCCGGCACCGGCAGGTCGCTCTCCGCCGCATGGTCGGTGTAGTTGAGGCCGATACAAATGAACTTGCCGGGCCGCGCGATGCACGGTCCGATCCGCGGACTGCCCTCGACCAGTCGCATCGCCCTGATGTCGAGTGCGGCGATTTCCGCCAGACCCGTGGGCGTCAGGCGAACGCCGTCAAGGTCGCCCAGCGTGTCAGGGAGCGCACGAATGCGCCCGACCTCGTCGAGAATGGCCGGCTTTTCCTGACCCTTTGGACCATAACGCAGCAGTTTCATGCGCTAATTCACCCAGCCGCCGTCGATTATGTGCACGGCGCCGGTGGTGAAAGCCGCCTCGTCGCTTACTAGGTAGAGCGCCAGCGCCGCGATCTCCTCGGTGCGTCCGAGGCGCCCCATGGGCTGACGCCCGACGAAGTTCGCTTCCGCCTCCTCGATGGTTATTCCCTGCTGGATGGCCTGCGCGGCCATTCGTCCGCGTAGCGACGGAGATTCCACCGTGCCCGGGCAAATCGCATTGCAACGGACACCGTTGCTGACGAAATCGGCAGCGATGGCTTTTGTCAGGCCGATCACGGCCGCCTTGCTGGCGCCATAGGCGAAGCGGTTGGGAACGCCTTTCACGCTTGAAGCGACGGAACTCATATTGACGATCGCGCCTGCGCCGCTTTTCAGCATGCCTGGCAAGAACGCACGCGACATTCGGTACATGGCATGGACATTGAGATCGAACGACGCCGCCCAGTCAGCCTCACCGCAGTCGAGGATCGTACCCGCGTGGACATAGCCTGCGACGTTGGCGAGTATATCGACCGGCCCTATCTTGTTCGGTAGCGCGGCGATGGCGGTCGCGTCGGTGAGATCGATGACGGCCGCCTCGACTCCGTCGATTGTCGAGAGCAATTCTGCGTCTCGATCTAGCGCGATCACGCGAGCGCCCTCATCCCGAAAGCCAAGGGCGATTGCGCGGCCGATGCCTTGTGCGGCTGCCGTGACGATGGCGACCTTTCCTTTCAGTCTCATAGTGGGTTCATACCGAGCATCCGCCCTCCGGTTCGTCGCATTGCGCTGCTCCTCTCGCGCCAGTTGTCGTCAGGTTCAGGTCAGTTGAGTGATGGCCGCTCGTAGTGCTCAGGCGCCCGGTGGTCGCATCGCTCCAGAACCAGGTTTCGTGGAACGAGGGGTCGATGCGTCTGAAGCAGCTGCCTCGAATGTGGCGGCGACCACCCAAGCCGGGCAGCGCTTCAGATGCCGCCTCCTCTTGTGCGATCGTCGCGCTGCGTCGAAGCATCTAATAAGTCAGGCGAATACCTGCGGCGATGCGCCGTTCACCCTCGATGAAGGTTTGGGGGTAATCGGTAGCCACCCCGCCGTTGGCCACTCTCATCAAGAAGACCGAGGGCGTGCGCATCAGATTGTTGCCCGCTGCGAACACGGTCAGGGACTTTGTTATGGCGTAGCTCGCTTGAAAATCGAGAGTCGAGAAAGATTTGCCATAGGCCGAGGTGCTGCCGATACCGCGCACGTTAGGATCGAACAAGTACTCGCTTCGATAGTTGTAGGCGAGCCGCACATCGGCGCCATGGGCGGAGTAGAACACGGAGGCGTTGGCCGTCCACTTCGACAGATTTTGAAAGTCGTGCGCTTTCAAACCTGCGGCAGGGTCAGCGTCTGTCCGGCCTTGCGACCACGTGCCGTTCGCTTGCACACCGAACCCGGACCAGAATGACGGCAGGAACTTGAACTGTTGTGTATAGCCTATTTCCACGCCCTCCACATAGCCACCCGACGAGTTGACCGGCAAGGTCTGATCGAAAGTCACACCTTGAAGGACAAGCGGCCTGTGCTCGGTTTGAATAAAGCTTTGGACATTCTTGTAGAAGACTGCGGCGGATAGAAGGGACCCTGACTCGAAGTAGTATTCAAGCGACAGATCCAGCTGCCATGCCCGGAACGGGTTGAGATCTGGATTTCCGCCGGTGATTGTGTTTGTGGCTCCTGCAGATACGGAGTAGCGGGGCACCAGGCTGTCCAGCGTCGGGCGCGATATCACTTTGGCCGCCGCGAAGCGAAGTAGAAGGTCGTCCCTGAGATCCATTGTGAGATTAAAGCTAGGAAGCACGTCGCTATAGCTGCGAGAAAGCGTATACTGGCTTCCAGTAGGTACGATTACTGACGGAGCAGGCGGCTGGGGTGTTGGTTTGATGACCGTGATTGCGCTCAGATCCACCGCCGTATTGGTGACCGCCTGTTTCGTGCGGACGAAACGCACCCCGAAGTTTCCGTGCACGGGGAAGTGCAAGTCGAATGCATACCGCGCCATCGCGTACAAACCGAGGCTCTTTTCCGCGACCGTGTAGTTGTTGGCCGGGTTGGTGATCTGTTGCGTCGTCGGCGCATTGAACCAGGTATCATAAGAGCCGCCATACAAGGCGTTCAAGTAGGTCTGGGTATTGAAGTACGGGTATTGAAGCGGCACCTGGGCTGCTCCATGGTATCCGCTCAACGTAGGTGCAGATATCGGGGAGGCCGTGACATAGGGCGCAACGCTCTTGTTTGCCTGGGTTAGATCATATTTAAACACGTCCGCGTTGCTGCTACGCTCGTCCGCGTAACGTGCTCCCACCTTGATTTGGTCTATGATGCCTCCGGGCAGATCGTAGGTTACGTCAACCTTTGCGGACTTGACTTCGTCCTCGCGGCGCAATGCTTCACCGCCGACAATTCCGATGAAAAAGTTATTTGGACTCGATGTATTTAGCGTTGGGTCAAGGACGAATGTGGCGATCGGGTCTCCGGGAATTATGCGATAGCCACCACTATAGGCTGGCCCCAGCCCAAATGCGCCCGACTCCGCCCCACTTATGATAAAATAATTGGTCCTCGACACCGACTTGCTGTAGTCTATGGCGCCATTAATGACAACATTTCCCACGCTCCAATCCGACTTTAGAGTCAAATTGTCGAGCTTATTGGCATCCCGGTGCGTATAGGTCGCCGCTTGGAAGTAGCTGTTGTCTCCCACTTGCGTAGTCAACACATTGTTCGCGTCTGCGACCAAGCTGGAGTATGTAGGGGAGAAAGATGGCCTGACGCCGAAGGACGAGAACTGCGCGTGATCGACCGTATTTGTGTGGACCGCGATCATGCTGAACGTCAAATTACTTGTCGGACGGTATTGTAGAGCGCCGTAGGCGGTTTTCGTGTCAAATATATCTTGTGTATTCAGGATGAAATTGCTGTCCAGAACAAGATAGTTTTTTCCGGACACTGTTTGCGGATTGAACTGAAAATCGGTCGTGGACGAACTATCATATTGGCGCTTATTCCAGGCCAGGCCGAAAGTGAGGCCCACTTGGCCATCGGCAAAAACATTGCTGTAAATTGCAGATAGCTTGGGCTGGACGGCAGTTGCTCTGCTGTTGGATTGACCTTCGATGGACGCCTTGAAAACCTGCTTGCCGACATCGAACGGCAGCACGGTTTTCACATTGATTGTGGCGGCCACGCCGCCCTCGGTGAAGTCCGCTCTCGGTGACTTGTAGACTTCCAGCGAAGAAATGAAATCAGGCGCCAACACGCTGAAATCAAAGTTGCGCGCGGATGTATAGGCAATGAGGTTATTGCTCGCGCTCGCCACGCTCTCGCCATTGAGCCCGACGTAGTTGAAGTCGGCAGGAAGCCCCCGGACGCTGACATGCTGGCCCTCATTCGCCGTGACCCCGTCAGGGCTTTGGCGAGTGATCTGCACACCGGTGATGCGTTGCAGCGACTCAGCCAGGTTGCGATCGGGGAATTGACCGACGGCTTCCGCGGAAACCGTATCGCTGACGATATCCAGTTTCCTTTTGATGTTGATGGCGTCCTCGAGACTCTTGCGTGTTCCGGTGACGACGACTTCGTCAACATTCGCCTGAGGAGCCGCCTCAGCAGCCTCGAGCGGAGCCGCGTGGGCCATCGGCGCAAGAGCGGCCGCTATCCCGGTGAGTACCAGACTGGAAAATTGCTTTCGCATGATCCCCCCTGCCCCCTACAGCCTCCCCGCCTTTCGAGGAGGTGTCGTTGAGGCTGTTTTATTTTATTAATGATGTACCCGTTTATGGGTAAATTATCCAGCTGAGGCGTGGTGTCAAGTAGCGGTCGATGTGCGCGCAGGGTCGCCGACTTGCCGTCGGGCGCCATCACCTCGAAGCTGCCGTCCTCCGTGTAGAGATCGGCGGCCTCGGGGCAGTGCGCGCGAGTCACGGCGGCGGCATAGCGCGCCACCAACTCGCGGATTTCCGCCCGATCCTCCAGCGCCACAATCCGCGACCGCAGCTCCTCGACCAACGGATCCCGAAGATTTTCCACGAAGCCTCCCTTTCACCGCGACCCTTCGGCGGCTCGCCGACTGAGGCGGCGGCATTCGATGGCGCGGCGCTTATCGCGATGCGAAAGCCATTAATAGTATTCTATTTGAGCCAGTCAGGAGAGCACCGCCCGGCTCGATCAGTCCAACTCCAGCCGCTCGAAAGGCGGGGCGCCCGTAGCGTCGGACTATGGCCAGATTGACCAATGCGTCCGCTACGTCGAGAGACCGCCCCGGGTTTTTCCGCCTGGCGCTGGTGATGCACCTGAGTCGCCCGCGGTCGCTGCGCGACGCGGCGGGCCCGCTCCACGCGCATGCGGATCCACATCCGCCATGAGACGGGGAGGCCGTGACGGAACCGATTTAGGCCTATGTTAGCCACGAAGAACCGACGCGAGCGCGCCAAACGGATGCGGAGCCACATCCCCTGGAGGTGGGGTCTCGACGAGACCTAGGTGAAGATCAACGGCGAGATGCGCCACCTCTGGCGCCTCACGAAGGCGAAGCCCTGGAGTCCCTTGCGACCAAGGAACGCGACAGGGCTGCGGCGCTGAAGCTCATGAAGAAGGTGACAGAGCGCTGCGGTCGGCCTGAAGCCGTCGTCAACTCCGCCGGCCGGAGACGAATTCGCGTTAGACTGATGGTGTGGACGGCCCCTGTGTCCGGCGTCTGAGCGCCATAGGATGGTCGTTGTCGAAGCAACCTCCAGCAGGAGCCGTCCACCATGCAGATTACCACCATCGGTCTCGATCT
>Ga0307513_10005106_pt1 | contig 17373 bp, 14 predicted proteins | sample 15_EM_MG_FD_202174 | JGI IMG/M metagenome (GOLD analysis project Ga0307513, IMG submission 202174) | Populus trichocarpa ectomycorrhiza microbial communities from riparian zone in the Pacific Northwest, United States - 15_EM | ecosystem: Host-associated > Plants > Roots > Unclassified | place... | reverse complement strand
GTCTCCGCACTGGCGACGGCTTCCATGATGGCGCTGCTGCGGGCATCGAGCGCGCTGTCGAAGCGGCTCTGGTTATCATCGAGCGAAATGGCGAGCGCCATGGTCTTTTCGTCGAGCGTATCGGTGAGCCGGTCATGGCTGGCCGTGACGGCGCCGACGATCGCCGCCGTGCGCTGCCCCAGCGCTTCCTCGAAACGGGTCTGGCCCTCGTTCAGCGAAGCGGCGAGTGCTGCGGCCTTCTGGTCGAGCGCGCCGTTCAGCCGCTCGTGCGTGCCGGAGACCGCATTGGTGATGGCATCGGCGCCAGTCGTCAGCGTATCCTCGAGACGGCTCTGGCTCTCGTTGAGCGAGATGGCGAGCGCCATCGCCCGGTCGTCGAGCGCTTCGGACAGGCGATCATGGGTGCCGGAGACCGTATTGAGGAAGGACTCCGAGCGGGTCTGCAGCGTGTCTTCCAGGCGGCTCTGGCCCTCGTTTAGGGAGGCGGCGAGCGCGGATGCCTTCTCGTCCAGCGTTTCGGACAGGCGGTCATGGGTGCCGGAGACGGCGTTGAGCAGCGCCGCGGAACGGGTTTCCAGCGTATCCTCGATGCGGGCCTGGCCTTCGTTCAGCGAAATGGCCAGCGCCATCGCTTTCTCGTCCAGTATATCCGAGAGGCGTTCATGGGTGCCGGAGACGGCGTTGAGCAGCGCCTCGGCGCGGGTTCCGAGTGCATCCTCGATACGGGCCTGGGTCTCGCTCAGCGAGGAGGTAAGGGCTGCGGCCTTGCCGTCCAGCGTCTCGGCGAGACGGTCATGCGTGCCTGACACGGCGTTGAGGAAGGTCGCGGAGCGGCTTTCCAGCGTGTCTTCGAGACGGCTCTGGCTTTCGTTGAGCGAGATGGCAAGCGCCATCGCCTTTTCGTCGAGCGTCTCGGAGAGGCGGTCATGGGTGCCAGATACGGCGTTCAACAGGGCTTCGGAGCGGCTTTCGAGGGTCTCCTCGATGCGGCTCTGGCTCTCGTTGAGCGAGATGGCGAGCGTCATCGCCTTTTCATCCAGCGTTTCGGCGAGGCGGTCGTGGGTGCCGGAGACGGTGTTGATGATGGCTTCGGAGCGGGTTGTCAGTGCTTCCTCGAAGCGGCCGTGATGGGTGGTCAACGCATCGACCAGCGCGCCGCCGCGCTCGGCCATGACGCTGTCGATACGGCTGTGAGCCGTGCCGAGCGCCTCGCCGATTTCGGCAGTGCGCGCTGCAAGCACGCCGCTCAACTCCTCGGCCCGACCGCCGAAGGCTGATGTGACCTGCTCGGTGCCGGCGGCAACGGCAGTCGTCAGATCGGTGGTGGTGGTGCGTAGCGTGTCGCGGAATTCGGCCGAGCGGGCCTGAAGGTTGTTCTGCAGCTCGGAGGTGCCTGACGCAAGCGCCAGCGAGATGTCCGAAGTGGCGCTCTGCAGCGCCGAGGTGAGTTCGCCGGTGCGCGTCGTCAGCGCATTGGTGATTTCGTCCGCCCGGTTGCCGAGCGTGCTCTCCAGCATTTCGTGGCCGGTGGCGAGCGCGGTGGCGAGCGCCAGCGACTGGTCTGTTATCGACGAGCCGAGCCGGTCGATGCCGGACGTCAGGATGCCGTCGAGCGAATCCGAGCCGCCGGTCAGCGTCTCGTTGATGCGGGCGAGGCTTTCGATCAGCTTGGTGTCGAGCGAGCCGGTGCGCTTGTCGAAAGCGCTGGTGAATTCGGCGACGCGCTCGTCGAAGGCGGTCGACAGCTGCGCGACCGTCGTCTGCAGCCGTTCCTCGAAGAAGCCGGAGCGCACGTCGAGATCCATGACGGCGTCGTCGGCGGTGGTCTGCAGGCTCTGGCGGAAGCTTGCGCCCTTTTCGTCGAGCGCGCTGTTCAGCTTGAACAGCACATCGTCGAGCGTGCCGCCGATGGTGCGTTCGCCTGAAGTCAGGCTCTCATTGATCTCGCGGGTGCGGGCGATCAGGATTTCGTTGAGCTGGTGCGTGCGCTCGTTCAGCGCCGCGTTCAGCTTCTCGGTGCTGCTGTCCATGGTCGAGGCGCGCGTCTCGAACTGGCTGAGCAGCTTTTCGCCATGTTCATTGAGGTTGATGGAGAGCGCTTCGAGACGGGTGTCGAATTCGGTGGCGAGCGCGTAGCCCGATGTGTTCAGCGTCTGGAGCAGCGTATCGGTCTTGGCGGCAAGCAGGCTGCCGATCGACTGCAGTGCGCTGTCCGACTTTTCCAGGATCGTTGCGGCGCGCGTATCGATCAGCGAGGCGAAGGCTTCGCCCGAGGTCGCCAGCCGGACGGCGATCTCTTCGGTCGCCAGCGACAGCTCTTCCTTCAACTGGTCGTGGACGCTGCCGATCGAGGTGCGGATGCGGTCGGCATGGTTGACGATCGCTTCGCGCTCGGAGCCGAGTTCATGGACGAGGCCGCGCACGCGCAGTTCATTGTCGGCATAGGAGCGTTCGAGTGCATTGACCTCGGAATGGACGAGCGTTTCCAGCTCGGAGGCGCGCGCAATGGTGCGCTCGATACCCTCGTTCATGGCCGAGACCTCGCGGCGCACGGCCTGGCCGACGGTCATGATGCGTTCGGAGGCGATGGTTTCCGGCTCGGCAAGGCGTAGCGCCACCTCGGCCATGGAGCGGGCGGCGTTGCGCATGTCCTGGGCGCGGGAGATCATGATGGCGAAGGCATAGAACATCATCACGGGAACGATGATGCCGACGAGGCCGGCGATGACGCCGGGCAGGGCGACGAGATCGGTGAGCGAACGGATCTGCCAGATCTGCGGCGCATAGAGCAGCGACATCAGGCCGAGGCCGGCCAGCACCCAGAGCACGGAGAACAGGGTGGCGGTGCGCACGGCCGAGCGGCTGGAGCTGCCGTCGAAGGATTTCAGGATCGAGGCTGGCGTATTGCGGCTGGCATCGTTGGCGGGCGCAAACGCCGGAGCCCTGGAAGCCTGATCGGTGGCGGCACCGCGGCGGCTGCGGCGCTGCGGTTCTTCCTGGCCCTGCTGATTACGCGCATTCGATGGATCAGACACATTAGCCTCCGGGGCCTGGGTCGCGTTGCCGCGGCGAGACGGCACGTCTTCCTTGCTGAAATCAATCTGGAGCGCCTCGTCCAATGCCTTGAACGCCTTGTCCTCGATCGTCTCATTATATTTGTTGTTCGCCATTCGGTATGCCTCGTTACTTTCGGCCGGTCCGGCACCTGAAATCCGGGGCTTCCGCCGCACCCGGATAATAACCTTCGCCATTCCGGCCTTCCATCCCAACGACGGACGGATAAGCATGTCATTTCAGAGTAGATAGCCGCTTTTTCAAACGGAAGGTATCAAAACACTACCATTATCCACTCTCTCGGCAAAGGCGCGTCCCATAAACCCGCTCCACCAGTATCGTAGTGACACATCTGGCCTCCTCACACAATTAATGAAGGCTTGAGATTTGTGGTCTGTTAACCCTTTGTTAACACCTTTGAATCCATGGCGCCGCTTAAAAACCAATAATTTAGCGATGTTTAACGGATATTAACCATATGGTGAGATTTCCGCCCTCGATGTGCCGGAATTTAACGTGATGGCCACGCTCTTGTCGCAGAACTGTAGCAACTGCGGACGATAAGACTGGAGAATTGGCAAATGGCAGCCCAGATGGCAGCATTGAACATCGTATTCGAAGCGCCGGATAATTCAACGGGGCCGTGCCCCTCAAGGGTCCGGCCGATCGATCTGGTCCATCTCGCAAGGCAGACGATGGGCGACAAGACACTGGAAATCGAAGTCCTTCAGATGTTTGCGCGCCAGGCGCGCGCCTGTCTTCAGGACATGGCAAGCGGCGAAACCGTCCGCGTCGGCGCGGCCGCGCACCGGCTGAAGGGTGCTGCAAGCTCGGTCGGCGCGTTCCGCGTGTCGCAGACGGCGGAAGCCGTCGAGGAAAACGGCGGCGATGCCGGCGCGATGGCAGCACTCGGTGCAGCCGTCATCGATGCCGAGAACTTCATCCTGAAGCTCTGCCGCGGCTGATCGCTCTTAGGTCTTTGTTTTACGCATGTCGTTGTCGCAAAACCGCCGCACACCTTTGCGCGACATGCTTTAGCAGCATTCAAACAAGGCCCGTTGTTCCATTGCGGAACCGCGGGTCTTTTTGCGACGTGGCGGATGACGCATTGAAGACGGCGGACAAAGGGCCGATCTGCGAGGCTACGGCGGATTTTCGCAATATTGACTGACGCGTCGAATTGTTGGAAGAAAAATTCGCCCACCCTTCAGAAGACCGGAAATAATCCTGATGCCTAAACTTACCATCGTCGCCTTCGACGGCACGCGCTTCGACCTCGACGTCGACCCAGGCTCCACCGTGATGGAGAATGCCGTGCGCAACTCGGTGCCCGGCATCGAAGCCGAATGCGGCGGCGCCTGCGCCTGTGCGACCTGTCATGTCTATGTCGACGAGGAATGGACGGAGAAGGTCGGCCAGCCGGAAGCGATGGAGGAGGACATGCTCGATTTCGCCTTCGACGTGCGTCCGACCTCGCGGCTGTCCTGTCAGATCAAGATGAAGGCCGCCTATGACGGGCTCGTCGTCCACGTGCCGGAACGCCAGGCCTGAGGCGCACCGTACTTCAAGCGCCATCGCTGCTCAAAAACCGTCGATAAGGCAAAAAAGACGCCTCGCGCGCTGATGGCGTGCGAGGCGAGGCGGGCGCATTACCAACGGATGAGGGAGGAACATCCGCGGCTTCGGAACGCGCCAGGAGAACCCAGGGACGAAAGAACAGGTGCCCGTACCTGAACTTTCGAATGCGTTCATATTAACGCGTTCCGGTTGAGTCGGCCAGAATGAAAAATGATCATTAAATCGCTGGGGAGGACGAAAGTTTCGCACAAGTTTCGTTGTGCAGCTAACCTTCTCCGCTCGCAATCCGCTTGAAAAAGGCTTATTTTCCGCCGGCTCGATCGTTGATTCGATTATTCAGCAATCTCAGCATGCGCTTCTGGAAATTGACCGCCTCGACACGGTCGAATTGTGCCTGCAGCCGATCGTGCTCCTCTATACCGCGAGCTGATTCGTTGGAAACGAGTTCCTGCATCGCCTCGCAGCGGCGCTGCGGCGGCAGGGCGCGGATGGCGCGCTCCATGGCGCGGGCCTGATTGCGGGCGATCTCGGCATGGCGCTCCTCATGGCGCTTGATGTCGCTCGACAGAGCGTCCCAGATCATCGACAGCTCCTTGCTGGCGCCTCTGCGGTTGCTCCAGCGCGGCAGGATGATCTGGGTATGGACCGTGACCTTGACGTTGCCGACGCGGCAACGCCCGTTGTCCTGGATATAGGTGGCCTCGCCGCCGAAGCGGATCTTCGTGGCGCCGGGATGGCGCGCCGAGGAGCCGCTCGACGTCGGGCCGCGCCGGCTGAGTTCGCTGTCGAGCTCATCCGCGGTTCTGCCGCGAATGTCGAAATAGGAATAGCTTTTCGATGCGATCACTTCGGCTGACACTGGGCCGCAAAGGGAAAGAGCGATGGAAAAGACCAGTGGAAGGACCATATAACGCACTGCAAGCGGCATTCTGAACGCAACCCGTGTTGAAATCCCGGGGAGCTTGGGGCATAGCCACCGCAAGCGCAATATCGAATGGCGCTTTTTTCGTCATCAATGGGATCAGTCTGGTGACAGGGCTCGAAGGCAATTTCTGGCGTGTCGGCCATGGCCGGGAGATCGAACTCGGCCGGCGTTCGGTGATCATGGCGGTCATCAACGTGACGCCCGACTCCTTTTCCGACGGCGGCCGCTTCGAAACCGTCGATGCGGCGGTCGAGCATGCGCTGCAGGCCGTGGACGAGGGCGCAGGCATCGTCGACATCGGCGGCGAATCGACACGGCCGGATGCGGCAGGCGTCAGCCCTTCCGAGGAACAGGCGCGCGTGCTGCCTGTCATCGAGGCGCTGCGCGGGCGCACCGAAGCGCTGATCTCGATCGATACCTACCGCGCCGAGACGGCGCGGCTTGCCGTCAGCGCCGGCGCGCATATCGTCAACGACGTGTTTGGGCTGCAGAAGGAGCCGGCGATTGCCGATCTTGCGGCGGCGACCGGCGCAGGGCTCTGCATCATGCACACCGGCCGCGACAGGGTGAAGCTTGCCGATGTGATTGCCGACCAGGTGCATTTCCTCGAACGGTCGCTTGCGATCGCCACCGAGGCCGGTGTCGCCAGGGACCGCATCGTGCTCGATCCGGGCTTCGGTTTCGCCAAGGAGACGGCGGAGGAGAACCTGGAGCTGATGGCGCGATTTTCCGAACTTTCCCGTTTCCGCCTGCCGCTGCTTGCCGGCACCTCGCGCAAACGCTTCCTCGGCGCGGTGACCGGGCGCGAGGCCGAGGACCGGGACGCGGCGACGGCTGCGACGAGCGCAATGCTGCGACTTGCAGGCGCCGGGGTTTTCCGGGTGCACAATGTCGCAATCAACAGGGATGCGCTTAATGTCGCCGATGCTATGCTGAATGCGCGCCAGGAATTCGAGAGGAAGCGGCCGACATGACCACCTACACGATCACGCTGCAGAACTGCGCCTTCTTCGCGCGCCACGGCGTGCATGACGAGGAGGAATTCCTCGGTCAGCGCTTCTTCGTCGATGCCGAACTCGATGTCGTCGCCGGCGACGCCCTGGAAAGCGATTCGATCAACGATACCGTCAATTATGGCATCGCCTTCACCGTGATCGAGCAGATCGTCACCGGCAAGCGACGCTACCTGATCGAGGCCCTGGCGCTCGATATCGCCAAGGGGCTCTGCGAGACATTCCCGCAGATCCGGCGGGCGAAGATCACGGTGCGCAAGCCGAATGCGCCGGTGCCCGGCGTGCTCGATTTCGTGCAGGTGAGCGTTGAACATTTTGCCTGAAGCCGCATTGCAATCCGCGACACTCGGCCTCGGCGGCAATATCGGCGATCCCGTCAAGGCGATGGCGACTGCGCTGCAGAAGCTGGACGGGCGGGACGACTGCAAGGTCGTCGCTGTGTCGCGGCTCTACCGGACGCCGCCCTGGGGCAAGACGGATCAGTCGTTCTTCTTCAATGCCTGCGCTGCCGTTAAGACCCGGCTGTCGCCGGAGGCTTTGCTCGACCTTTGCCTTTCCATGGAGCGCGAGATGAAACGCGAGCGCATCGAGCGCTGGGGGCCGCGCACGCTTGATATCGACGTGCTGACCTATGGCGACATCGTCCAGGACGCGCCGCAGCTGGAGCTGCCGCATCCGCGCATGACCGATCGCGGCTTCGTGCTGATGCCGCTCGCCGATATTGCCGCCGGCCTTCTCGTCAAGGGCAGGACGGTCGGCGACTGGCTGGCGGATGCCGACGTGACGGGCATCGAGGTCGCCGATGAAAGCCGCGACTGGTGGCAGAAGTCCTGAAACGGAAAACGGCGGGAGACCCGCCGCTTCAGGAAAATCCAGGGATATCGGTTGTTACTGGATGGAGCCGACGGCCATCTCGTCGACCTGGCGGGTCAGCGTCAGGCCGATGACAGGGATCATCTGGCTTTCGACCTTGACCGAGACGGTGACGTTCATCGTCTTATCATCCCGCACGCGGGCGATCATCGCGCCGTTCAGCTTGGCGCGGTTGATGCCGACGACGACGGTATCTTCAGAGACGGCACCGGAGATGATGTCGAGGCCCTTGCCGGCGGCGCCGTCGAGGAACTTGCCCTTGTAGCTGGAGCCCGACTGCGAAATGACGGCGGTCATCGGCTGCTTGAAGACACCGACGCGGCATGTGCCGTCGAGCTTGATGCCGGCGGTGCTGTCGCCTGTGGGTTCACCGATCAGGTTGCAGGTGAATTTCGTGCCCTTGTACTTGCCGGCGACGATCTCGCCGGGGCCTTTCCAGGAGCCGGTGACGGAATCGAAGAAGGCTTTGTCACGGGTTGCAGCCGTGGCTTGCGGAGCGACATCTGCGACGGGAGACAATGCCGCGGCGGCCAGGCCGCATACGAAGAGAAACTTGCGCGAATACATGGATTTTCCTTGGCAAACACCACTCACGAACTGGGTGCAAGTTTTGCCGAAGAATGGTTAATCCTTCCTTTCGATTGTGCCGAAATAGGAGCGAAAGCAGGGCTTTCGCGCGACATGGATTTCAACACCCCGTCATTAAATCCTTGAATCTACTGAAATTTCGCACGCTTTACGCTGGGGAAGGCGAAAGCTGCGGAACCAGCCCACTATTCAGGGATTGTTGCCGCGCGGCGACATGGACGGGGTGAGATCGCCGATGAAATCACCGATTCCCGGCCGTTTCAGGGCGCGGAAGGCGAGCGGACGGCAGAGATCCATCGCCGCGATTCCGATGCGGGCGGTCATCAGCCCGTTGATGACGCCCTCGCCGAGTCGGGCCGAGAGTTTTGACGCCAGCCCATGGCCGAGCACCTGCTGGACCAGGCTGTCGCCGACGGCGATCGAGCCGGTAACGGCAAGATGGGCCAGCACGTCACGCAGCAGGCGGAACATGCCGAGCGTGCCGGGCCGGCCGCCGTAAAGCTCGGCCATGGCGCGGATGAGGCGCACCGCCTCGTAGAGCACATAGAGCAGGTCGACGACGGCGCGCGGGCTGACGGCGGTGACGATCGAGACGCGCTTCGAAGCATTGACGATGAGCGCCCGCGCTTTGCGGTCGAGAGGAGCGAGCAATTCGCGTTCGGCGAGCGCAATCAGATGTGGGGGATCGATGACCTCGCCCTCTGTCGCCTTCAGCGTCGCGCGACCCTTCGATGTCTCGGGATTTGCCGACAGCAGCGCGGTCAGCTGCGCGACGACGGCGCGCGCCTTGGCAGGCCGGGTTTCGAGGATCGCCGCTTCGGCTTCGGCCTTGATCTTCTGGACGGCGGCAAAGCGCATCATGCCGAAGGTTTCGCGGATGACGAGGGCCAATACGGCGAGGATGCCGACTGCCAGCACGGCAAGGGCTGCATAACCCAGCCAGTCGGCGCGGGTGAAGAGATCGCGGATCAGGCTATCGGTCCAGAGGCCGATGGCGAGAGACAGCAGGATGCCGAAGGCGCCGGCGGCGATCTTGCCGAAGGAGGTCCGCCGCCTGCGCGGCGTCGCGACGGGAACGGCGCTCAGATCCTTGTCGGGATTGATGAAGGGATCGTCCTCGTCAGCCGTCACGACGATATTTTCGGAGAAGCTTTCCGGCTTGCGGCGGGCCTGTTCGCGGCCGTTTTCACGCGGCGCGGCGGCCTCATCCTCGAAAGTGAAGGCTGCGGGTGCGCGGCGCGGCGGATCGGACGGGGGCTTGCTCATGCGAGACGGTCTCCGAACAGGAACTGCATGGCGCGGTCGAGGCGGATATGCGGCACCGACAGCTTGATGCCGCCGCCGGTTTCTTCGAGATGCGGCGGGCGGAACCTGACGACATTGACGTCGGGCAGGTACAGGCCTGTTACACCCGCGGCGATGCGGTCGAACAGGCTTTCCGGGTCCTCCGGCAGGTCGCCGGGGAAGATCGCGGTCTTCCTCTGGCCGTCGAAGCGTTCGCCGGCGATGGTTTCTCCCTCCATCGGCGTGCCGACGATGACAGGCAGTTCGTGGCCGTTGCGCTTGACAGTCGCCTCGCGAGTGGCGCGGACGGAAGCGAGCGCCATGACGTCGATGCCGGCACCTGCCATGCCGATGCGCTCGATGGCGCGGTCGACCAGGCGCCGGGTCAGGGCATCGAGCCGGTCGTGGCTTTCGTGGTGGAGATGATCGGCCTTGGTGGCGGCGACCAGCACGCGGTCGATGCGGCGCCCGAGCAGGGAAGAGAGCAGCGAATTGGTGCCGGGGCGGAAGCAGGCGAGCACATCGGTCAGCGCGCGCTCCAGATCCTGCACGGCCTCGGGGCCGCGGTTCATCGCCTGTAGCGCATCGACCAGCACGATCTGGCGATCGAGCCTAGCGAAATGCTCGCGGAAGAAGGGTTTGACGACGACCGATTTATAGGCCTCGTAGCGCCGCTCCATCATCGTCCAAAGCGAGCCGCGCGCTGGACGCCCGTCCGGCGGCAGAGCGAGCGGCGCGAAGGTCAGCGCCGGCGAACCGTCGAGATCGCCGGGCAGAAGCAGGCGGCCGGGCGGCAGGGTGGAAAGCGAGCGTTCGTCGGCCTTGCAGGCCTTGAGATAATCGGCAAAGGCGGTGGCAAGGTCGCGGGCGACCATCTCGTCGGCGCCGGCATGGATATCGGCGGCGCGCGTCAGCGCCAGCCATTGCTGTGACAGTTCGGAGCGGATGCCGGTTTCGGCGAGCGCGATCGTCTCCTCGCTGAAGGTGCGGTAATCCTTGCCGAGCAGCGGCAGGTCGAGCAGCCATTCGCCAGGATAATCGACGATATCGATGGACAGCCGGCCGGGCGAGAACAGCCGGTTCCAGCCGCTGGCGCTCTGATAATCAAGCGTGATGCGCAGTTCGGAAATGGCGCGGGTGGAATCCGGCCAGATACGGTCCTTCACCAGCGCGCGGATATGGTCCTCATACTGGAAACGCGGCACGGCATCATCAGGCTGCGGCTCCAGCCGCACGGCCGAGACGCGGCCGGACTGCACCGGCTCGAACAGCGGCAGGCGGCCGCCATGCAGGAGATTGTGGACCAGCGAGGAGATGAAGACCGTCTTGCCGGAGCGGGAGAGGCCGGTAACACCGAGCCGCACGGTCGGATTGACGAGGCCACTCGCCCTGTCGGCGAGATTATCGAACGCGATGCGGGCATCGTCGGCAAAGGATGTCAGGCGTGGCGGCAAGGCGCTAATCCGGTTGGTGACTGCCCCGCAATATAGGGAGGGCGCGCCGCGCGCAAAAGAAGCAGGGCTAGAGTATTTCCGTTTTTCTTCGAATCACGAAAATACTCTATCTCCTTGTTTTCACGCAATTCCCGGCAAAAGCGCTTCGCGCTTTGCCTGGCAAAACCGCGGCACACTTTTCCTGGTCGTCTGAAGTCTTCAGACGACCAGGAAATCGGTGAGGCGCCAGGCGGTGGCGGAAGCATCGAAATCGAGCACGGCAAGGCCTGCTGTCGGGAAGCCGCCGGGAAGGGCGCTTACCATCGCATCGTGGCCGATCAGCGCCTCCAGCGCCTGCTCCATGGTCGGATTGTGGCCGACCAGCATGACGGCGGCTTCCTCCTGCGCATCGATGATCTCGATATAGTTATCAACAGTGGCGTTATAGAGCGCATCGACATAACGAACCTCGAGCGCGAGGCCCATCGCCCGGTACACCGCATCGGCGGTGCCGCGGCAGCGCAACGCCGTCGAGCTGATCAGAAGATCAGGGCGGTAGCCCTTGTCGGCGGCCTTGTCGGCGATGATCTCGGCATCGCCGAAGCCATTTTCGTTGAGTGGACGGTCGAAATCGCGCTGCCCTGGTTCGGCCAAGGCGGCCTCGGCATGGCGCAGGAGATAGATGCGGTTGGGTGGAGGCAAGGGTACGGTCATGGGCAAATCCAGGATCCAGCGGGCCTTTTCAGTAGCGGTTGCAATCGGCCGGCGTCAACCGTCAGCGATGCTCCGGCTGCCCAAAACGCGGCTGATAACACGGCGTTTTGAACGCGAAGCAAAAAACGCAAGCCGGAATAATGATGCGAAAATAGTCTGTTAGCCGAAAACTGTGACAGATTTAAAAATCTGTTTACCTGTCGTATTTGGCTTGAATCGCGGCTAGCGCTTGGGATATACACCCGGCCAGATGAGATGTTCTTCAGGAGAATCGCGTTGAGTGAGAAGATCGATCTTAGCAATTACGTTCCCTCGGAAGAGGAAGAGTTCATGAACGTAAACCAGCGTGCCTACTTCAGGTCGAAACTGGTTGCATGGAGAAACGATATCCTTAGAGAAGCGCGCGAGACACTCGGCCACCTTGCCGAGGAAAGCGCAAACCATCCTGACCTCGCCGATCGAGCGTCGTCGGAAACTGACCGGGCAATCGAACTTCGCGCCCGTGACCGGCAGAGAAAGCTGATTTCCAAGATCGACGCAGCACTGCAGCGTATCGAAGACGGCACCTACGGCTATTGCGAGGAAACCGGCGAACCGATCGGCCTCAAGCGTCTTGACGCCCGCCCGATCGCGACGCTGTCGATCGAGGCGCAGGAGCGCCACGAGCGCCGCGAAAAAGTCTATCGCGACGAATGATGGTTTCCATGCAGGCATAAAGTGAATAAAGCGCCGCGATCCGATCGCGGCGCTTTTTTGTTTCATGCATGCGGGTTTCGACAATTACAGCGGGTTTCCGATGGCTACGGATTTCCACCATTGCTCTCGGTCGGTCTCTGCGGCGAGGTCGACGGTAACCCTGGCGCCATTCCTGATCCGCCGTCGCATGGCGTCGTTCCGATTCGAATCCGTCCGAAACATGCCTGCATCGTAGAGAGCCTGCAGTCGTGTGCGTGAAACTTGCAGCTCGGACGCCAGCAGACGGTCGAGGCGTGTGCTGATCGGAAACGGGACCATCAGTTCGATTTCCAGTCTCGTCCAATGTGCAGTTTCGTGCTGCATCTCCTTTGCGATTTCAAATTCGGCAAACTCGTCCACACGCTGCGACTTGCGCCTGAGAGCCTCGAGGTTGAACGCTTCCGCCCGGATCCAATCCGGATCGTTGGATTGTAACGCTTCAAGGATCGCGGGATTGATGTCGCGAACATTCTGGCGCTCGAAGATCGGACGGTTCCATGTCTTTTCGCAGGTCAGGCATTTGTAGATCAGCCATGCATCCAGCTTCCGACCATTGGCGTTGAGCCGGACCTTATCGCTGCATTGGAAAGCTCTGAGGCCCCCGCAGCCGCTGCAGGCAATCCAAGGCTGGGGCGCTGTTTTGGGAATAATGGTCCATCGGATCCGAAGCGTATCGCACATATCGTGTTGGTCTTCCGTTCGGAAGTCCACCAGGATGGTGCATGAGAAAACCCTTGCGGGCGCGGTGTGGCGATGTTCTGGGCGGCGGAAGAGCTGAGACAGCGGAGCTGCACATGGCACATTTCAACAATGCCAAACCGGTCTCTCGCCACCACCCGATGAACATGTTCATACGCCGTCAGCATGTCGCTGCCCGGCAATACGGGTGAAACTGGAGTGAGACCGGTATTTACTTAGGCAAAGTATGACCTCGATGCGCCAACGCTCTTCAACCCAAGCGATAACAAATTATCCGCGTGAAATGGAGCCCCTTGATGCACCGGGAGCTGAAAGTCGCTGCAATGCGGCTTTTCTGCAACTTGTTGATGAGGGAGGGGTTGCGCAAACCCGGCGCGCGCTCCCGTTCACTTGTCGCGGTTGACGCTCATTTCGCCGAAGATGCGGGCGACTTCCTTCTGCAGTTCGGTATCGGCGCCGGTGATCGGAGCAAGCTCTGGATCGCGGCGCGGCAGGTTGCTGGGTTGCGGCGGGGCGGGGCGGGGCGCCTGGTTGGCCGGCGCCGGCACGATGCGCTCGGCCGTCAGATTGTTCGACATTTCCTGTTCCAGCACGCGCTGGAAATCCCGGCGGATCGCTGCTGCCGATTGTGCCGCCGCATCCTCCTCGGCCGTCGCAGGCGCGCTTTGCACAGGCGGGGCGGAAACTTCGGGTTCGATGCGCTGCTGCGGCAGCACGCGCTGGCGGGCGGCATCGAGAATCTCGGCAGCGTTCGCGGTATCGCTGACCGAGGCGGGCTGAGGGGCGACCGGGGGAGCGACGGGACGTTCCGGCGGGCGCGGCTGAGGCGGGGCGGGGCGCAGCGAGTAGTCGCGTTCTGCCGACAATGGGCCTGTTACTGAAGGGCTTGTCATCGAGGGACTTGCCATTGGGGCTGCAACGGGTTCTGCCGGAAGCGGGCTCGTGGCCACCGGCGGCGCTACAGGCTGCTGGGCCGGCGGCGCTACAGGCGGCTGGACCGGCGGTTCGGCGCGCAGGCGGGGTTCCGGCGAAGCAGGTGCTGAGAAGGCGGGCTCGGCGGTCGGCTCGACGCGGGCTGCGACCGGCGGGCGCGGCAGGGAAACCGGCGGCGTCTCGGGCCGGGCGACCGATATCGGTTGCTGCTCGGCCGGCTGCGGGCGGTAAGCGGCTTCCGCCGGTTCGTCCGGTTGCGGCAAGATGCGGCTTTCGATGACGATATCGGTCGGGCCGCCGATCATGATCAGGTGCTCGACATCGTCGCGGCGCACCAGCACCAGCCGGCGGCGGGTATCGACGGCTGCCGCATCCAGCACCTGCAGGCGGGGCTGGCGGTTGCGGCCGCCGCGCACGAAGGGCGAGGGCGCCCGGTTGCGGATCACCCAGAGGACGATGATGAGCAGGACGAGCGCCAGGCCGACGCCACCGGCCGCAAGCAGGAAACGGCTGCCATAAGCTCCGACGACATCATCCAACATAGTCACTCACTCCCTTTCGCATTCGGCACATATTGACGACTTTTCCGCTCCTTAGGCAAGGGCCGCCGGGCCTGTCCAGTCACGGTCGAACGCAATTTCGTGTTGTGCCGGGCAGCAGTCGGCCTTACGCCTGGTCTTACGTAAGGGAAGCCGCCGCTGGCTTCAGAGCCAGATGGCGCTCTTGCCTGTGAATTCAAGCAGTCTTGCCGGCCACCGGTGTTTTTGCCGGCGCAGCAAATTGCTAAGAAGGATAGAGTGCCTGATTCCTGCTTCGTCTCTGTGCTACGGACGAAGCGGGAGGGGTTTATGCGAGGAATACATGACGAAACCGCGTCAGGCCGACGACTATAACGCACCGCTTGTGGATCGTGGGGGGCGTTCTGGCACGGTTTTGCGTATTCTTCTCCTGGCGCTCGTGCTGATCGCCGCCGCCGGCGCCTTCGTCTTCTTCAAAAAGTCGCTCGACAACGAGGTCGTGCTCGGCGGCCTCGGCGTGCTTGCCATGGTCGGCATCTTCTTCCTGGTGTCTTCCGTCATCGGCTTCATCGAGGTGATGCCGCAGAGCCAGTCCGACAGCCTGGCGCGCGCCTTTCTCAACAGCCATCCCGATGGGACGCTGATCACCGACGACAAGGGCCGGATCATCTATGCCAACGCCGCCTACGGGGCGCTGACAGGTGCCCGCAAGGCGACCGAGGTGCAGACGCTGGAAACGCTGCTGTCGCGCCACCGCGAATCCAACGAGGCGCTCTACAGGCTGGTGAACGGCCTGCGCGAGGGCAAGGAAGGCCGCGAGGAATTCCGCCTGCTGCGCGCCGTTGGGCCCGGCAGCAACAGCTCCGGCGCGCACTGGTATCGGCTGAAGGCGCGGCTGCTGCAGCCTGAGGAGAATGGCGGCAAACGGCTGCAGATCTGGCAGATCACCGACATTACCACCGAGCGCGACGACCAGGAGCGCTTCTTCAAGGAATTGCAGAACGCGATCGACTATCTCGACCATGCGCCGGCCGGCTTCTTTTCCGCCGGAAGGAAGGGTGAGATCTTCTATCTCAATGCGACGCTTGCCGAGTGGCTGGGTCTCGACCTCACCAAGTTCGTGCCGGGCTCGATGTCGATCGGTGATCTCGTGGCCGGCGAGGGGCTGGCGCTGATCCAGTCGGTGCAGGCCGAACCGGGTCTCAAGAAGACCGTGACGCTCGATCTCGACCTGCGCAAGACCAACGGCCAGAGCCTGCCGGTACAGATCATCCACAGTGTCACCTCGATGCGTGACGGCGCGCCGGGCGAAAGCCGGACGATCGTGCTGGGGCGCGAAAAGAGCGATGCCGGCGGCCAATCCGCTTCGGCCGCCGCCATGCGCTTCACCCGCTTTTTCAACAACACGCCGATGGCGATCGCCTCGGTCGACGGCGACGGGCGCATCCTGCGCACCAACGCGCCGTTCCTGAAGATGTTCTCAGGCATCGTCTCGCGCGACGATCTGGAAAAGACGCCGCACCTCGAAACCATCGTGCAGGAGAGCGACCGGCCACTGCTCGCCGATGCGCTGGCGGCGGCGAAGGACCGGCAGGGCGACATCGCCCCGATCGACACCCGCACGCCGGCCGACGAGGCGCGTTTTTTCCGTTTCTACGTCAATGCCGTCATCGACCAGAGCGACGAGGCGCCCGAGGAGGCGGCGATCGTCTATGCCGTCGAGGTGACCGAGCAGAAGGCGCTGGAAGCGCAGATGGCGCAGACGCAGAAGATGAATGCGGTCGGCACGCTCGCCGGCGGCATTGCCCACGATTTCAACAACGTGCTGACGGCGATCCTGCTTTCCTCCGACCATCTGCTTTTGCAGGCGCGGCCCGCCGATGCGAGCTTCGCCGACCTGATGGAGATCAAGCGCAACGCCAACCGCGCCGCGGTGCTGGTGCGCCAACTGCTCGCCTTCTCGCGCAAGCAGACGATGAGGCCTTCGGTGCTCAATCTCACCGATGTCGTCGGCGACCTGCGCATGCTGGTCGACCGGCTGCTTTCCGGCACCAATGTCAAGCTCGACGTGCAATATGGCCGCGACCTCTGGCCTGTGAAGACCGATCTTTCGCAATTCGAGCAGGTGCTGATCAATCTCTGCGTCAATGCGCGCGACGCGATGCCCGAAGGCGGCACGCTGACGCTGCGCACCCGCAATCTGACCGCCGCCGAGGTCGCTGCCTTCAATTATTCCTACATGCCGGCCGAGGACATGGTGCTGGTGGAAGTTGCCGATAACGGCACGGGCATCGCGCCCGAGATCATGGACAAGATCTTCGAGCCCTTCTTCACCACCAAGGATGTCGGCAAGGGCACCGGGCTCGGTCTCGCCATGGTCTATGGCATCGTCAAGCAGTCTGGCGGCTACATTCAGCCGGAATCCGAAGTCGGCAAGGGCACGACCTTCCGCGTCTTCCTGCCGCGCCACATCCCGGAGCCGGCGGTTGCGGCCGAAGCGGGTTCGATCGACAGCGCCATCGCCGAGGCCAGCGCGCTGCCCGCAGCCCACCAGCCGCAGCAGCCGGAGGACCTGACAGGATCGGCCGTCATCCTTCTCGTCGAGGACGAGGAGGCGGTGCGCCGCGGCGGCAAGCGCATGCTGGAAACGCGCGGTTATACCGTGCACGAGGCGGGCTCGGGCGTCGAGGCGCTCGCCATCATGGAAGAACTGGAAGGCAAGGTCGATATCGTCGTTTCCGACGTCGTCATGCCCGAAATGGACGGCCCGACGCTGCTGCGCGAACTGCGCAAGACCTATCCCGACATGAAGTTCATCTTCGTCTCCGGTTATGCCGAGGACGCCTTCGCCCGCAACCTGCCGCCGGAGTCGAAATTCGGATTTCTGCCGAAGCCGTTTTCGCTGAAGCAGCTTGCTGTTGTGGTGAAGGAGACGCTGGACGGGTGAGTGAGGGTAGGGACTGGAGGGTGAGCGTGAGCGTTGTGCCGTGTAAGCCCCCCTCTGCCCTGCCGGGCATCTCCCCACA
>Ga0307513_10005105_pt1 | contig 17374 bp, 17 predicted proteins | sample 15_EM_MG_FD_202174 | JGI IMG/M metagenome (GOLD analysis project Ga0307513, IMG submission 202174) | Populus trichocarpa ectomycorrhiza microbial communities from riparian zone in the Pacific Northwest, United States - 15_EM | ecosystem: Host-associated > Plants > Roots > Unclassified | place... | reverse complement strand
CGTGGCGAGATCAATTTTCTGACAGAGGCCGGAATCTGACTGTGTTTACCCGCCGCGGCGAACAACCAATTCGTTGAAGCCGGTCACGGCATCGTGTTCACGGGTGAGCTCCCCATCTGGCAGGAGCGCCAGAAGAATCTCTGCAGTAGTTCTGACCACATTGCCATAGCCTGCATGACCTCCATAGACACGGCCCCATGCGTCTGAGACGGCCATGTGCAGGTGTGCCCCGGAGGACGTGAGGCTGCCCGACAGACTGAGGATCTCCAGCGGACCGGCAATCGTGGATTCCGTGGGCTCGCCGGCATATCGAAGCCTGGCCTTTGTCAGGCTGCCGATGCCGGAAATGACGAAAGCCGAGTCTGTGGATTGGCTTCGCACAGCCTCTTCCAGGGCACGCCGAATGTCTGCGCCTGGAGAGAGCCGGATGGGCAGTAGTTGCATGCGGTGAAGCGACTTTGGTTTTGCGATGGCAGTGCAGCCTAACCGGTAGTCTTTGAGAATCGCGCGGAATTTTTCTGTGCGCGCCTGGTCGATCCAGGACGAAGCCGATGGACGGCTTGGAGGATCACACGATGAACCTGACCCCGGAGCACACACCGGCGCCCGATGGCAGCGAGCTGGAGTTCAAGCTCGCAGTACCCGCGTCGCGTGTCAGCGCCATCATGACCGAACTGAACGAAGACCATCCGGCAAAGAGCACCGTGCTGCAAGCGCACTACTTCGACACCCCCGACGACCGGCTCGCCGCCGCCGGCCTGTCGTTGCGGCTGCGCCAGCACGGCGGCCGCTGGTTCCAGACATTGAAGATGAAAGGCAAGCACGGCAACCTGCACCGCGCCGAGCACGAGGTGGCGGTCGATGCCCCACCCGGCAGCAAGATGCCGTTGATCGATCTGCGGCGACACCACGGCACAACGGCCGGGCGGGCGGCGTCCGAAGCCCTCGCCCAGGCGGGCGGCCATGCAGGCGGTAACGCGCTTGGGCTGGTCGCTCGCTACGGCACACGCGTCGTCCGCACGTCGCGTCAGATTTCTTTCCGAAAGAGCCTGATCGAGCTGGCGCTCGATCAGGGCCACATCGTGGCTGGTGATCAACGCATACCGGTATGCGAGCTGGAGATGGAGCTGAAGCAGGGTCACCCGTCTGCACTCGCAGCCCTGGCGCGGCGTTGGTTGAAGCGGCATGGCCTGTGGCTGCTGGCCGAGGCCAAAGCAGATCGCGGGCGCCGGCTGGCACAAGGGCAGTCGGCCCCGAGCGCGACGAAGGCACAACCCGTCAAGCTGGATGCTGAGGCAACAACGGCCGATGCGATGGCCCGCACGGTGGTCGCCAACTGCCTGTCTCACATCCTGCCGAATGCTGCGGCCGTCGCCGAGGGAAGCGTCGACGCGGACCACGTCCACCAACTGCGCGTCGGCCTGAGGCGGCTGCGCACGGCGCTGCAGGAACTGGCCGAGTTGTCGTCGGACATGCCGACTCGGGTGGAACGACCCATCGCCCAGGTGTTCCGGGCGCTCGGCACACACCGTGACCAGGCCCAGGTGATCGATGCGATCACACCGAGGTTGATCGAGGCGGGTGCCCGCGGCACTGCGTGGGCCGGTCGGACCGACGAGCCGGTCGATCTGGCCGGACTCGTTCGTCAACCGGCGTTTCAGATCGCGCTGGTCCGCGCCGCCGAGTTCGCGTTCTCCGAAGAGAAGCGGCGTCCAACGTCGGATGCAACGAGCGTGCGCAAGTACCTGCGGTCGCGACTTCGTCGTCTGCACGCCAACGTGGTCGGCAACGGCCGGCAGTTCAAGCAACTCGACACCGAACACCAGCACCAGGTCAGAAAGCAGCTGAAGCGCCTTCGCTACCTGTGCGAGTTCGCGTCCCCCTTGTTCGACAAGGCCAGCGTGGACGGCTATCTGGACAGCCTGAAGCCAGCGCAAGAGGCTCTTGGTGACCACAACGACTATTCCGTCGCCGAGGCCATGGCACGGCCTTGCGCGAAGAAAGACAAAGATGCTCGCTTCGCCGTTCACTGGCTCAACGAGGCCCAGCGCGACACGGCGCGAAAGGCCCATCGGACGCTCAAGAAAGTCGAGCACGCACCCCGCTTCTGGAAGAACCGGCTCACTGAGCTGGCACCGACGGGTCTGAACGGCAGGTAGCAGGAGTTCGTATAAACTGTATATACCGTATACGCGGTAATGAGAGAACCCATGACAAACACCACGACACCACGAAAATCCCGCACCACAGCAAAGCCTCCCCGAGCCGCAGCGTCCAAGCCGGCACCGGCCAGCACCAAGAAGTCGGCCGCCAAATCGGCCCCCACATCGGCCGCCAAGAAGACCGCCCTACCGCCCGCGGCCGTGCCGACGCCAGCGGCCAAGGTCAAGCAAAAACTCGTGCGCGACAGCTTCACCATCCCGAAGTCCGAGTACGCCGTGCTCGAGGCGCTCAAGCACCGCGCGGCCAACCTCAAGCGGCCGGTCAAGAAGAGTGAGCTGCTCCGAGCCGGCATCGAAGCCCTCAACACCATGAGCGACAAGGCGTTTCTCGCCGCCATCGGCAACGTGCCCAGCCTGAAGACCGGCCGACCATCGAAGGTATCGGCCGACTGAGCGTTTCGCACGATGCCTGATGCCGCTTCACGCGGGCATCAGGCCAACCGGTTTCGCGGCGCGGTTGCCTTCGCACCACCGCCGTCCCGATGCGCGTGCGGCGTGAGATCGCCGAGCGCTACGGCATCCCGCCGCGCGACCGGGTCATGCTGGAGATGGAATATCCGGGTGGGGTCGCGGCATGTGCAGGGTGAAACAGGGGCGTATCCCTTCGAGCACTAGGACGACCGCTCGCGCTCGATGAACCGCTCGGCCCACACGAACGCATCGGCTCTCGCCCGTTCAAGTGTCTCGAACGCCGTCTTGGGCAGATGCTCCCAGAAGACCACCGAACCCAGCGGTGGGAACACGGTGAACATGGCCTCGTATCGGCCGTGGGGCAATGGCGTACACCACGCTGTGACGTGATAGCCCTTGATGACGTTGGTGCACCGGCTCCACATGGCAACTCCGCTGGTCCATCGAAGAGAAATTGTGAACATGCCGAGGCCCCTCCGTCTGTAGGACGAAGCGCATGAATGCATTGAAAGCAAGCCACCGCCTATCGAGCGCCCTGCCATCTCAGAAGCATCAAAACCAGCTCGATAATCTTGACGAAGACGCTGCGTCCGAACTCGCTCCTATCGCTGGCAGCGCCACGATGGAGATCAGAGTTCTCGTTAGACATATTGCGGGATGCCTTGTCACCTGAGGCATGCCATGCAGTCAACAGCGCAGAGACGGCATTGCATTCAGCTTCTCGACCACCAGCTCGATGAACGCCGACACCGCCAGCGGCAGATGCCGGCGGCTCGGGTACAACACGCTCATGCCCCCGCCCGTGCGCCGGTATTGCGACAGCACCGGCACGAGCAACCCCGCCTGAACGTCGATGCGGGTCATCACGGACGGCAGCAACGCGATGCCGAGGCCGGCCATCGTCGCTTTGCGCAGTGCCTGGGCGGTGTTGCCACTGAAGCGGCCGGTGACCTCCACCTCTTCTTCCATCCCGTCAGGGCGGGTCAGGCGCCACATGGCGCGGCCGCTGGGGTGGGTCGGGATGACGCAATCGTGGTTCGCCATGTCTTGCAGCGTGCTCGGCATGCCGCGTGCGTCGATGTACGCGCGGCTCGCGACCATGCCGTCGCTGAGAGCACCCAGCAGCGGGCGCCCGACATAGCCCGAGTCGAGCAACGGGCCACCGCGAAACGCAACGTCGATCCGCTCTGCAATCAAGTCAGCCTTGGCGTCGCTGAGTGCGAACTCGATGCGCACCCGAGGATGCTCGGCCAGAAAACCGGCCACCCACTCCATGGGAAAGAAGTCGAAGAAATCAGCGGTCGCCGCCACGCGCACCAGGCCACTCGGTTCCTGGTTTCCTGCCATCAGCTCCTCGCCGGCCACGGCCAACCCGTCGACCGCGCCTGCACAGCGATCATGGAAGGCTTGGCCGGCGCTGGTGAGCGTGAGCTTGCGGGTGGAGCGTTGCATCAGCCGCGTTCCGAGCTTCGTTTCGAGCTGCTGGATGCGCCGGCTCAGGGTGTTGGGAGGCACCCCCGAGCGCCGCGCTGCCTCGGCAAAGCTGCCGCAGCGCACCACCTGCACAAACAAGGCAACGTCGTTCAGGTCCAGCATGGTTCTCGATTACTTCTGATGGTGGATGAGTGCAATCCGACTGTACCGACTAGTCGATCAATGCGCGCGACCCTACTCTTCTGGACATCGGCGTCACGCCACCCATCCCCCACCCGCAAGGACATCGCTCTCCCATGGCTTCCTCTTCCTTTGTCTCTGTTTCTGTTTCGCCTACGCAGCGCCGCGTCGTCTGGGGCGTTCGCATTCTTCTGGCGCTGGCATTCGGCGCGGCGGGCGCGGCCAAGCTGGCTGGGGTGCCGCAAATGGTCCAGGTGTTCGAAGCCATCGGCTTTGGCCAATGGTTTCGTTTCCTGACGGGTGGGGTCGAAATCGTCGGCGCCGTGCTGCTGCTGGTGCCCGCGACCGGCTTCTTCGGCGGGCTCCTGCTTGCGGCAACCATGGTGGGTGCCGTAGCGACGCACGTCGTACTGATCGGCGGCAACCCCGCACCGGCTCTGGTGCTGGGCGTGCTCGCGGCCTTCGTCGCCTGGCGGCTTCGGCCTGTCTCGCTTTCGGCGGGAGGTTGACCCCGTCATGTCCACGACCACCACCCACGCCGCTGTGAAATCGCAGGCGACGAACCGCCGCGTCGTCCACCGCACGGCCGGGCGCAGCCACGGCCCCATCACCCGGGTGTTCAGCCCCGGTGACATCGGGCAGATGATCAAGCCTTTCGTGTTTCTCGATCGATTCGACATCGCGGGAAACGCCGGCAAGCTCTTCGCGATGCATCCGCATTCGGGGATCGCCACGGTCACGGTGATGCTGTCGGGAAGCGTCGGCTATGAAGACAGCACCGGAAAGTCGGGCCGCCTCGACACCGGCAGCGTCGAATGGATGAATGCGGGTGGCGGCGTCTGGCACACGGGTCAGCCCGTCGACGACAGATCGATCGTCGGGCTTCAGTTGTGGGTGGCATTGCCGCCCGAGCTGGAGAACGCGCCGGCCAGCAGCCAATACCTGTCGTCAGACGACGTTCCTGTCGTGGGCCCGGTGCGAGTCGTCTTCGGCCGATACGGCAACGCCACGAGCGCGGTGCAATCTCCGGCCTCGATGACATACCTGCACGTGCGGCTGAAACCGGGCGAACGGTGGCGCTACGAGCCGCCTGCCGGCCACACGGTGGCCTGGGTCTACGCCAACGAAGGAAAGCTGCACACCTCGAACGTGGCCTTGGAGCGCGAGCTCGCGGTCTTCAACGAGTCGGAGAGTGCCCTCGAATTCGAGGCAGAAGGCGAGGTGGAATTCGTCCTCGGCTCGGCGGTGAAGCATCCGCACACGTTGGTGTTGGGGAACTACTCGGTTCACACCAGTGCAGCAGCGCTTCAGGAAGGTGAGGCGGGGATTGAGCGAGTCGCCGCACGCCTGCGAGCAATGGGAAGCCTTCGCTGACCTGGGGCCAGCCGACAGACGAGGCCTTACGCGAACTCGACGACAGCTTCGACCTCCACGGCGAAGCCTTTGGGCAAGGAGCCCACCCCGATGGCGGACCGCGCGTGTTCGCCGCGCTCGCCCAGCACCGCGACCAGCAGGTCGGAACAGCCGTTGATCACCTCGGTGTGCGAAGTGAAATCGGGCGTGGCGTTGACCATGCCAAAGACCTTGACGACACGCTGCACGCGCTCGAAGCCGCCCAGCGCGTCCTTGATCAGCGCCAGGAGGTAGAGGCCGACTTCTTGCGCGTACATGCGAGCCTGTTCGACGCTGACTTCGGCGCCCACCTTGGGGACCGCTGCGGCCTCTTCGCGCAGCGGCGCACCCTTTCCCGAGAGGTAGAGCATGGAACCGGAGACGACGTAGGCGCGGAAGGAGCCTCGCGGCTTGGTGATGACCGGCAGCTCCAGGCCCAGCGCTCGCAGGCGCTCTTCAGCAGCCGGTTGCAGCATCGCGTCGGTGGTGGTCATGCATTGCTCGATGACGAATGCGAGGGCCGCTCGAGGGATGGATCAAGCACCCGTTGCCGCACGGATGGCCTTGCCGGTCCACGCCAACAGAGCTTCCTTTGATTCCAACAACTCGTCAGGTGCCGCGAAGTATGTTCGGACCTCGACTCGCCGCGCCTTCGTCAGATACGAAAAAGGTTTCGAGCCCTTCGCAACGTAGTCCGGCCTGGTTTCATCGTTGACCCGGAGGTACAGCGTGTTCCCCATGATCATGGCGAACTGCTGCCCCCGGTGCTTCAGCGCGTGGCCGCCAAAGAACTTGCCATCGCTGAGCTCCCCGATGGAAGACAAGAGCTCTCGAACATGACCAACGAATTCTTTGCTTGCGCTCATCTGTCGATCATAGGTTGCCGGAGCGGGATGCCTGGACTCGGAAGGTGGCCATCTTCTTGCGGCTGGCGTTGGATCAAGCGCCCGTTCTTCCGAGTGCGGCTGCAATCTGCAGGTAGCCGTAAGACGTTATCTCGAAAGGATTTCCGTCCGGGTCGCTGAAGTAAATCGACCAGGACAGCGCATGATCGACCGGTTCGACTGACTGACCAAGGACCGCAGGCAGGTGAGTGCACCAGGCAAGGAATTCAGAAGCTGTGGCACCCAGAGCGACCGTCGAGCGGCACTTCTCGCCGGGACGCTCGAACAGCGCAAGGTGAACCGTGCCTGTCGGATTGGAAATGGTCAGCGGGCCACCACCGGAAGCCCAGTTTTGCAACTCTGGCAGACGGTGCAAACCCAGAACGCGTGAGTACCATACTTCCGATGCCGACCGGTCCGTCACAAAGATGTGAATGTGGTCGATGCTTTCCAGCTTGGGGGTCATGTCTTCCTCAGTCGTTTGAGGCTTGAGCGGTGCCTGCTGGTGCGGGCCACCCGTGGTTACGAAGGGGATTGGGGCGTCACTTCGGTGCCTGGCGGCGAAAGAACAGCAAGCTCCAAGCCGGGCCGAACACGAACCAGACAATGGTTGAACCGAAGGCGATGCGGAACCAGTCGTAAAGCTTCTGCGTCATCGCCTCACTGTCGACATAGGCGATCAGGGCGGTCAAGAGCGCAACCGTGATGACCCAGGCGACGATGCAGCGCAGCCAGAGTGCCAATTCATATCGAACCGCAGGCCAGCCGCGTGTGGGCGTGGTGATGGGCGGCGGGCCGCTTGCAAACCAGTGGGCGAACCGTTGATCAGCCCACCCCACCACGACACTGCCGAAGGCAATCGTGAAGCCCACGTAGGCCGTTGCCAAGCCGTGAGCGAATGTGGCTGGAGTCCCGGCCCGCAGGTCCAGCGCTGTGAATGCGAGCAGCAGCATGTCCGCCGCGGGCAACGCAAACAGCAGAGCACGGCTGAGTTGGTTTTGTCGCAGCAAGTAGCGAACGACAAGTGCAAGCACGAGAATCAGCCAGAAGGCCACCTCGCAACCAATGATCAGCCAGTAGAGGTATGTGGATTGGTTCGGCATTCAGGGCAACACCTCCAGTTGGCCTGTGAAGCCTAGCAAGAAGTAAACGACCTGACTGTCGCCTGTGAAGGCGACCTCATCCGCCTGCCCGCCGTGCAGGCTCTTGGAGGTCAGCAGCCAGCCGAGCGCGCTACAGCCAGGTTGGCAGCCGCGGCGCGAGGGGCAAGCCCACCGAATGCTGCAGCGCGTAGCCGCTGCCCAGAGCTGCAAGCCATGCGGGCAAAGCGCCCTCGACGGCCGCCGCAAGACGAGCATGCATCGTGCGCGCGTCACCGACGCGTCCCTGCGCAAGGCACAGCCGCGCCCACACGGCATGGCCGGCGGGGTGCTCGTCGATCCAGGCTTCGAGACCGCGCAGCATCTCGGCGGCTTCTGCAATGCGCCCCTGCTCGATGCACAGCCACGCACCGTCGATGCGCGCGTGCGCGTTCCACCATCCCAACGGTGTCACGTCGCACGCTTTGCGCAGCAGTGCGAGCGCGCGTTCGCGGTCGCCGCGCGCCAGCACCAACTGCGCCTGGCTGTGCCACAGCGCGCCCTGCAGGTTGCGGTCGAACGCCAGCTTGGCCAGCGCCGCAATGCGCCGGCAAGCGTCGTCGGCCTCAGACAGCTGGCCGGCATGGACCAGCGCCCCGGCCAGCAGCGGCAGCACGAAATGCAGCTGCATCTCTTGTCCCTTTTGGTCGGCCTCGGCCGCGGCCTGCGTCAGCAACGCGGCAGCAGTGTCCTCCTGCCCGGTCGCGAGCGCGTACTGTGCGCGGCCCACCAGCCGGAAGCCGTCGTTGCGCGGTGCGTCGCCGGTGTTCATCGCCTCGAGGATCGCGAGCACGCGTGCCACACAGGTCGGCTTGCGCAGTTGCCGGTAGACGCCGCACAACAGCATCGCCGAGATCGTGCTGTCGGTGGACACATTGAGACTGCGAGAGATCGCAAGCCCCGACTCGCCGTGCCGTTCGGCCATGCGGAAGTGGCCCAGGCTCGCGCTCGCATTCGCGACATTGCATTCGGCCCTCGCCTGCCCGACCAGCACGCCGTGGTCGCGGTACAGCGCCGCGGCCCGTTTTGCATGATTCCATGCCTGCACCATGCTGCCGGTCTCCGCCTCGATCACCATGCGAAGCGACAGGATGCGCAGCTGTTCGAACACGCTGCTGCCCTCGCACAGCGTTTCGGCCCGGTCGACGAGTGCCGCTGCAACCGTGAAATCGAATTCATTGACGGCGATGTTCGCCCGCAGCAGCGTGGTCGCGATGACCGATTCGCGAACCGCCTTGCCCGGCGCACTGCGCAGCGATTCGTCGAGATGGTGCTTGGCCTTGTCGTTGACACGGCGGCGCACGTGGGCCTGCGCCAACTCGAAGTGCACCGCGGCCTCGGCCGCAGGATTTGACTCGTCCCGAAGCCGCGCGAGCAGTGCGTCGCCGAGCCCGAACGCGGCGTTGTCGTCCAGCGCGACCAGCGCGCGCAGCCGTTCGATCTGCGCCCCCAGGTGCGCCGGCTCAGCGCGCAGCACCGTGTCCAGCAAGTCCAGCGCGAGGGTCCACTTCTGTTCGGCGATCGCCTGCAGCGCCCGGCCCAGCACACCGTCCGAGCGACCGGCATGGGTCTGGGCAACCGCCTCGCCGGGGAAGAACTGCGTCTCGAGCCAGCGCGTGAGGCTGCGCCCGAGATCGGTCAGCCCGTTGGCATTGAGCGTCGTGCGATCGGTGCGCCCACCACCGACAAGCGTGCAGCGCAATTCGAAGCGAAGCGGACCACCGTGCACCTCCACGCGGGCCACGTACCGGACGGCGAGCAGCCGCATCAGGTCGTCGGCGCGGTCAGAGAACGCCTTGTCCGGCGGCACCGCCTGCAATGCGTTCAGCAGCGAGGGAATCGACACCACCTGAAAGCGCGGGTGCGCGTCGAGATCGCGCACCACCAGCGAGAGCAGACCGAGCTCCACCCAGTCGAGGTCGGCGGTACCGGTGTAGTTCTCGAACGGCAGCAGCGCGAGTGAAGTCGCAGACGCCACCGGTTCGAGAGGCGGCAACGCCGGCAGCGGCTGCTTCTCGCGCAACTCGCCCATGAAACGGTAGCCGGTTCGGTGCACCGTCTTGATCAGCGGCACGGCGTCGTTGTCGCCGAGCACCTTGCGGATCTTCATCACCGCGCGCGCGATCACGCTCGCCGTCACCAGATCGAAGGACCAGAGCTTGTCGAGCAGTTCGTCCTTGGAGACGATGCGCGCGCGATGGCGGATCAGATACACCAGCAGCTCGAACGGACGCGGCTCCAGCGGCTGATGTGAGCCGGCCAGCAGTACCTCGCGCGTGGCGACGCGAACCTCGCATCGACCGAACACGAACACCTCGTTTTCCATCAACTCCCTCTGCGACTTAACCAGCCTGGTACGTGCCGTGGCCTCGATATGCGCGCATTCTGCCGACCCGCGAGACCTCTTCTGTTCCGGCTCGACACCGTTACACCTGTTGCGCGCCGTTGCGTTGCGTCGCCCCCCTCCAACGGAGAGGTTTCGGTCATCCCTCCGTCATTTCTCGCGGCAACGTTTTCAACAGAATCGCGCCTCGAAGCCAGATCGTTGCCATCGCCGTCGATGGCTCCACTCAACCGAGAGCACCATGCGATCGCACCTCCTAGCCCTCTGTGTCGCCGCGATGGCCGCGGCCTGCAATGGCGACTCGAGCGAGTCCACGCCAGCCGCCACTGCGCCGCCGAGCGGCAACGCCGGCACCCCCACGGTCGTGCCTGTCGGCACCGATCCTCATGCACAGATCGCCGCGGTCACCATCGTGGCGGCCACACCTGAAAACATCGCCGGGCCCGGCTGCAGCGCGGCCGGCACACCGCGCAGGCTGACACGCGAGCAGGTGGTCAACGCACTTGCCGACGTGACCACCGGCCTCACCGGCGACAGCACGCTGGCTGCGAGCGTGGCGCCGTTGGTGCGTGACACCGCGCAGTTCCCGCCGGACGTCGCGGTCAATCCGGACACGTCCCGGCACAAGGGTTACGAACGCTTGGATGCCGGCGTCAACCTGCGCCAGGTGGCCGCGCTGCGCGACACGGCCGAGGCGCTGGCCAAGTCGATGACCGCCGATGCAACACGGCTGAACACGCTGCTCGGCAGCTGTACCGGAACGGCCGACGCCTGCATCACCGGCTTCATCCGCAAGGCCGGCCGGCTGCTGTTCCGCCAGCCGCTGACCGATGCGGAAGTGAACGTCTACCGCACCGCAGCCGGCAACGCGGTCAGCCAGGCTTCAGTGGCGAAGGTGCTGGGCACGATGATCGCGTCCCCGAAGTTCTACTTCGTGGTCGAGAAGGGCCAGGCGAGCACCGATGCCAGCGCGTCGTGCGTCGCACTGACTGCGCACGAGCAGGCCACGCGGCTCGCGCTGCACTTCTGGAACTCGGTGCCCGACGCCGCGCTGAACGCCATCGCCGACGACGGCACGCTGCTGAAGCCCGACGTCTACACCGCGCAGATCCAGCGCATGATGGCCGACACCCGCTCCGACCGCGCGATGCGCGACTTCTTCAGCGGCTGGTTCCGGCTGGAAGAGCTGGTCGCACTCGACGGCAAGGTCGGCGACCCGAAGTTCGATGCGTTCGCCGGCAGCTTCAAGCCACTGCCGACCTCGCGCGATGCGGCAGTCTCCGAGGTGCTGGACATGGTCTCGTACCTGGCGTCGCGCAACGCATCGCTGCAGCAGGTGCTGACCGACCGACATTCGTATGCCAGGACGGCCGACATCGCGTCGCTCTACAAGACCGCCGTGTGGGATGGCAAGACCGCGCCGCCGCTCTTCACCGAAGCGTCGCGCGTGGGCCTGCTGACCCGCATCGGCTTCATCGCGCAGGGCTCGACCGACACGACGCTGCCGATCTCACGCGGCAGCCGCGTGCTGTTCGGCCTGACCTGCGAGGCGATGCCCACGCCGGCAATGGACCAATCGAACGCCAAGGCCGATCTCACGGGCGTGCTGACCACTCGCCAGCGCGTCGAGCGTGTCACCGAGATGGAAGGCACCTCATGCATCGGCTGCCACAAGACGCAGATGAACCCATGGGGCTTCGCCTTCGAGGGCTTCGACTCGCTGGGCCGCGCGCGCCAGACCGAGCGCGTGCTCGACGACAAGGGTTCACTGCTCGGCGAGAAGCCGATCGACACCGCCGCGCTGGTGCGCCTGGCCGATGGGTCTTCGCGGGCGATCAGCTCGCCGTCGGCGACCCAGCAGTACATCCTCGACAGCGGCCAGTTCGAGCGCTGCTTCGCACGCAACTACGTCCGCTACAGCTTCGGCCGTGCCGAGAGCACCGCCGACAGCGCGTTGATCGAATCGCTGCGCGTGCAGGCCGCCAACGGGGCCAACCTGCGCAGCCTGTTCGCATCGATCGCGCTGCGCACCGAGTTCACCATGATCCAGAGGGCGCCATGAAACCCGCGTTCAACCGCTTTTCCCGCCGCCAGTTCCTGATCGGTGCCGGTGGCACTGCGCTGGCCCTGCCCCTGCTGCCCTCGCTGCTGCCGCGCGAGGCGCGCGCCGCCACCGAGGCGGCCGCCTCGGCCGAGCGCTACTTCGTGCACACGACGACCTGGCACGGCGTGTACCAGAGCCAGTTCTTCGGGCCGCTGCTCGACCAGGCGCCTGCGTCGACGCAGAGCTACGGCGGCATCGCGATCCGCGCCGCTCAGCTGGCTGGCGCGGCGAAGGCCTCGGGCAACCTGACGGTGATCAGCGACATCCTTCAGGCGAAGACATCGGCGCTTTCGGCGCGCATGTTGTCGCGCATGAACGTGATCAACGGGCTCGACTTCGCCGTCAGCTCCGGCCACAACCGCGGCGGCACGCTCGGCGGCGACGCGAGCAGCGCCACCATCGACCAGGTGCTGGCCGGCTCCAAGAGTTTCTACCCAAGCTCGGTGCTGCAACCGGCGATCGTGCGCAACCTCGTGTCTCTGTCGAAATCCGGCACGGCCACCGTGCAGACCACGCCAACCGCCGAGAGCAACGTCAAGCTGTTCGACCGCCTGTTCAAGAACACGGCGGGCAGTGGCACCACCACGCCCGCACCGACCGACAAAACGGTGCTGGTCGACCGCGTGAAGGAGCATGCCGACCTGGTGATGGCCGACGCGTCGTGCTCGGCCGACTGCAAGGCGCGGCTGGGCAACTACCTCGATCTGCTCAACGAGGTGGAAGGCAAGCTGGCGCAGACGCCGGCCACCAGCACCTTCCAGCGCCCGACCAGCGACACCTCGTCGCTGGAGGCCGCGGCCGGCTTCTACGGCCAGCCGGCCAGCCAGGCGCAATGCGAGTCGCTGTGGAACGACATCGTGGTCGCAGCGTTCTCCGCCGGCATCAGCCGCGTCTACGTGAACGGCGCCACGTCATACACCTTCGGCCCGGAGCCGGAACACGCCTGGCACAACGACTATGCGCACGCGCTGGACGATGCAACCAAGCGCGCCGGCTTCAACGCCGCGGTGCAGCTGCAGTTCGAGACCTGCATGCTCGACATGGCGAACAAGCTCGACCAGGTGAAGACGGCCGACGGCAAGACGCTGTTCGACAAGGCGCTGATCGCAAGCGGTTTCGAGCTCGGTTCGGGCGGCAACCCGGGCCACCACCACAACCGCTGCATCCCGATCATTGCGCTCGGCGACGCCGGCGGCTACTTCAAGACCGGCCAGTCGCTCGACTACCGCGACCTGAACTCGTTCAACTGGTCGTCGGACCCGCACTGGTACTCGGGCCTGCTGTACACGCAGTGGATGGGCATGGTGCTGCGCGCGATGGGTGTGTCCACCAGCGACATCAACACCACCGCATGGGGCTACCCGAACGTGCGCGGCGCCAACGGCGACCACACCGACGCGATCTGGGCGGTGGCCGGGCAGGAGCTGCCGTGGATGAAGGCCTGACCCGATGAATGATGCGATGACACGCACGCACCTCCCGACCCTGGTGGGGCTGCTGGCTGGCTTGTTCACTGCCGCACCTGCGTTCGCGCAGGACGCAACCAACGGCCAGATGCTGTTCACGACCGCACTGGTCGCCGGCAAGCAGAGCTGCAGCTCCAGTGCCTGCCACGGTGCCCTGCCCGCCAACCCGCTGAACCGCATCGCCAACGGCACCAGCGCGTCCAACATCAAGGGCGCACTCACGAGCGTCAGCCAGATGAGCTTCTTGAGCGGCAAGCTCAGCGACGCACAGCTGAACGACCTGACGGCCTACATTGCTGGCCAGCTCGGCCGCACGCCGAGCTACCTGCCGGTGACGCCGATGCCGGCCCCGGCGCTGAGCCCGCCGAGCATCACCTTCGCGAGCCAGACGCTGCGCAGCACGAGCGCGGCGCAAACGGTGTCGGTCAGCAATGCGGTCGGCGCCGGCGCGGCGCTGGTGGTCGGCAGCATCGCGCTGACCTCGGGCAGCGACTTCGCGGTGAGCGGCGGCACCTGCGCCGTGGGCACCTCGCTCGCGGCCGGCACCGCCTGCTCGGTCAACATCACCTTCACGCCGACGTTGGCCGGCACCCGCTCGGCCACGCTGACCGTCGGCCACAACGGCAGCGCGGGCAGCAGCACCGCCTCGCTGTCGGGTACCGGCGTCGACAGCTCGCCGTCGGTGACCCTGTCGCCGACCACGCTGTCCTTCGCGCAGACGGTGGGCATGGCCTCCGGCCCGCTACGCGTGACGCTCGGCAACAGCGGCACGGCAGCGCTGAGCATCAGCTCGGTGGCAGTCGGCGGCGCGCAGGCGAGCGAGTTCGCGATCGGCTCGGCCTCGACCTGCCAGGCGGGCACGAGCGTGGCCGCCGGCAGCAACTGCTTCGTCGAACTGAGCTTCACGCCAACGGCCACCGGCACGCGGACGGCGAGCCTGTCGATCGCGCACAACGCCAGCAGCACGGCCGCGATGGTGTCGCTCACCGGCCAGGGCAATGCGACGGCGCAGCCCGGTTTGGCGCTTGACACGCTGGCGCTGGACCTCGGCGCCCAGGGCCTCGCGACGGCCGGTGCCCCGCGCACCGCAACCGTCACGAACAACGGCCAGGCCGACCTGAACATCGGCAAGGTCAGCGCGACCGGCAAGAACGCGGCCGACATCGTGCTCGGCGGCACCTGCGCGGCCGGCACACCGGTCGCGCCCACGGCGAGCTGCACCGTCACCGTCGCGCTGAAGCCGAGCGCGCTCGGCCCGCGCTCGGCCAGCGTCGAGATCGCGAGCAATGCGCCCGGCGGCACGGCGACGCTGTCGGTCGGCGGGGTCGGCATCGCCACCGCAGCGCCGGAGCTGACGCTGTCGCAGCCGTCGATCGGCTTCGGCCTGGTGTCCATGGGCACGACCTCGATTCCGCGCTCGGTGAATCTGTCGAACACCGGCAGCGCGGCCCTGCAGATCAGCGGCATCCAGAGCAGCTCGGCCGAGTTCACGGCCAGCCACGACTGCGCAGCGAGCCTCGCCCCCGGCGCCGGCTGCAAGTTGACCGTGACTTACTCGCCAACCTCGGACAACGCAGCAGAAACCGTCACGATCACCTCGAACGCATTCAGCTCGCCGAACAGCGTGGTGCTGACCGGCCTGGGCTCGACCGCAACGCTGCCGGTGCTGGCCTGGTCGGGCGGCACGAATTCGCTGCAGTTCGCAGCGACCGAGGTCGGCAAGACGGTGGCGGGCACGCCGCTGACGCTGGTCAACAACGGGCCGGGCAGCGTGACGGTGTCGTCGCTCGGCACCGCCGGCGCGCAGGCCGATGCGTTCTCGGTCGGCGGCGGCACCTGCCTCGGCGGCGTGACCCTCGTCGCAGGCGCAAGCTGCACGGTGATCGTGAGCTTCGTGCCCGATGTCGCAGGCGTGCGCAATGCCGTTCTGCTGGTCGCGTCGAGCGGCAGCAACCCGCCGGACGTGGCGCTGAGCGGCAGCGGCGTGGCCGGCTCGACCGGCGGCGGTGGGACCACGCCGCCCGACACCGGCGGCGGAGGAACCACCCCGGCCACCGGCACGCTGGCCGCCTCGCCGGCCATGCTCGACTACCGATCGCTCACGGTACGCACCGGCGGCCGCAGCGAACCGTTGACGGTGCGCATCTCCAACAGCTCGGCAACGCCCGCGACGATCGCCTCGGTGACGACGACTGCGCGCTTCATCGTCGAATCCGGCACCGCCACCGATGCCTGCCCGGGCGTGCCGTGGACGCTGGCGGCTGGGGCATCGTGCACGGTGACGGTGGTGTTCGCACCGGGCACCGGCGGCGCGATGACCGGCACGCTGAAGGTGACGTCGGCCGCCGGGCAGGCCACCGAGGTGCAGTTGTCGGCGCAAGCCGAGACCGTCTCGACCAATCAAGGCGCAGGCGCCCTCGGCGTCCACTGGCTCGCGCTGCTGGCACTGGCCATTGCCGCGCTGCAGCGGCAGCGTCGAATCACTGTTTGTTCTCTTTCGAAGGAACTGTCTTGATGAACCGTCTCTCCGCCATCACGCTGGCTGTGTGCGCCAGCCTGTTCGCCGCGCTGCCTGCCGCGGCCGTCGAAGCCGGGGCGCCAGCACCCGAGTTCACGCTGAGCGGGTCGCGCGGCGCGGTGAACCTTGCGGCGTTGAAGGGCAAGGTGGTGTACCTCGACTTCTGGGCTTCGTGGTGCGGCCCCTGCCGCCAGTCGTTCCCGTGGATGAACGAGATGCAGGCGAAGTACGGCGCGAAGGGCCTGCAGGTCGTCGGCGTGAACCTCGACGCCAAGCGCGCCGATGCCGACAAGTTCCTGGCCGAGGTGCCGGCGAATTTCGTGCTGGCCTTCGACGCGCAAGGCGACACGCCGCGCCGCTACGCGATCAAGGGCATGCCGACCTCGTTGCTGATCGGCCCGGACGGCAAGGTGATCCAGGTGCATGCGGGCTTTCGTGAAGAGGAACGCAAGCAACTCGAAGACGCCATCACGGCTGCACTGAAGTAAGCCGTTCGGCTGCGCCCCTGTCCTACCAGACCCGCCCACGAGAACCTTTGATGCATCACAGAATCTTCGCCGCGCTGCTCCTGCTCAGCGCCTGCCTCGCCGGCTGCTCTGTCTTTCAGCCACCGAAGCCCTGGGAAAAGGGCCTGCTCGCGAAACCCGAAATGACCCTCGGCGGCGACGCGCTCGAACAGCGCTTCGACCAGCACATCCTGAACAGCAAGGAAGCGGCCGCCGGCGGCTCCGGCGTCGGCGGAGGTGGCTGTGGCTGCAACTGACGGCTCGAACTCGCGCAGCCGCGTCTGGGGAAGCATCACGCTGGCGGCCATCGCGCTGCCCGGCGTGATGACGGCACATGCCGAAGAGCCGCCCGAGAAAGGCCTCATCGCGTTCAAGTACCTGCAGTACAAGGACAGTCAGGCCGTCGACACCAAGTACCCGTTCTACGACGGCAGCGAGGGCAACCGGCTCAACCGCATCACCGTCAAGGCGCCGTCGCTGTACGTGCTCGCCCCGGTTGGCCGCTGGTCGATCGAAGGCTCCGGCGTGGTCGACGAGGTGTCCGGCGCGACGCCGCGCTACTACAGCGACGTGTCGGGCGCCTCCCGTTCGCCCGGCATGGAAGACAAGCGCAAAGCCGGCGACCTGAAGCTCACCCGCTACTTCGAACGCGGCGCCATCGCGCTCGGCGCGGCCCACTCGACCGAGAACGACTACAAGTCGACCGCCGTGTCGCTGGAAGGGCGCTGGGCCACCGAAGACAAGAACACGATCTGGAACCTCGGCGTCGCCGGC
>Ga0307513_10005104_pt1 | contig 17378 bp, 14 predicted proteins | sample 15_EM_MG_FD_202174 | JGI IMG/M metagenome (GOLD analysis project Ga0307513, IMG submission 202174) | Populus trichocarpa ectomycorrhiza microbial communities from riparian zone in the Pacific Northwest, United States - 15_EM | ecosystem: Host-associated > Plants > Roots > Unclassified | place... | reverse complement strand
TATTACATACATATTGTGTTTTATTGTGTTGTATATCAAAAGCAAATACACTTGACTCAAAACTATGGAATGCTTCTAAGTACCAAAAATCAAAAAATAGGATGCAGTACTTTGATGCAGGAAGATTTGCGAAGCGAATCTGACTGCTTCAAAGTACCAAAAATCAAAAAATAGAATGAAGTACTTTGATGCAGGAAGATTTGCAAAGCAAATCTGACTGCTTTAAAGTACCAAAAATCAAAAAATAGAACGAAGTATTTTGATGCAGGAAGATTTGCGAAGCAAATCTGACTGCTTCAAAGTACCAAAATCAAAAAATAGAATGCAGTACTTTGCTGAAGGAAGGTGAGCGAAGCGAACCTTCCTTCAACAAAGTACCAAACCTATTATCTCTGTCATTTGTATTTCATGTCATTTTGATAAAGGTGAATACCCCCCCGTGGCAAAGCCACGGGCAAGCGAAGCTTGTACATTATATATAAAGGTGGATGGAAGTGGCTTAGTAATGTTGGCAATGCAACAACTGGTGTGACAATCAAGTCACATCTTCTATAAAAACTCAAAATTTGCATGCTAGAGTGAAACAATCCCATGGTCAACCCAAAAAATCACAAAAGTCAGTAACAAGTATTATAAAAGAGTTTTAGCGTTACAAAGAATATAATCGTGGAAATAAATCAATGATAGTGGCCAGGCATCTTAATTTTTTGGCTGTAGACACACACTAGTCTTATATACATTGATTATATATAGTGGGTATAATACCAGTATTGATATGAAAATATAGCCTATAAGGCTGAATTATTCTGAGGAGTGAAGGAATCTGATAGAAATTTTGCTTTCTGCACCTTGTTCACTTTTCTGCCTTTAGCACAGTTGTTTTTAACACTCTGTTGTGCATCCTGCAGTAGTGATATTTTTCCATATTTTGACTGGATCACCTTCAATTCCTTTGAAATAAATTTTCTGATCATTCTCAATGCTCAAATACATTCAATCACACACTTTGTCTGATTTATGTCATCAAAGAACAATAACAGTGACAGCTATTATCAAAGAATAATAAGCAGTGACAGCTAACATCAAAGAATAATGGAGAATGACAGCTGTCAGAAACAAAGGTCTAGAACATGCTAGAATGTTCTGGAACATTTTTGAACAACTTGGGGACAGTAGAAGCAGTTTTAACAAAGACAGTAAGCAGGAGAAAAAATCAGAGTGCCCCCAGATGAGTCACACTCTTTATTGTCTCTTCACAGCCCCATGACATGCCACATCATCTACAAGCCCATTGCTATCCACCACCACTGCCTTGGTTGCCACATTGTCAGACTTGAATTATGTTTCAAATAAATTTCCCATAGAATTCTACATAATAACTTAACACAAAAATAAGGATAATTCAAAAACTGTACAATGGACACTACCCCAATAGACAATAGCTAAGGCCTAGACCACTCATGCATAGCCATACATAGTTTTGTATAGCCAAACACAGCCTTGCACAGTCATACAAAGCCTTGAACCTTTGTTTTATAGTTTGGCATGTGATTCTCTACCAATCCCCCAAAGGTTTTACTTAGTAATTACTGAGCCCTCTGTAGAGTATAAAAGGGGTCCAATTTTCTGACTGCAAAAAAATAATAGTCCTAGAAATTCAGTACTGAGCAACAAGTCTCAGGATTTCTGTGTACACAAAGGTTTCTAGTTATCCAAATTAATTGGCAATTTGAGCACAGCCTCACCAATTTCTGGGTAGTTACTTATTAGTTACTGACTAGTACACTACTACAGTGAACTATTGTGTATTTGATTGTAATCTTTCTGTTTTTTCTAGTTAGTGAAGAAGATCCTTGTTCCTTTGCTGTAACAGTTAGTAACAATACAAGTAATTTGTATTATACTTTAGTTTTCAAGTCATCATGCCATTATTTATCAATTGTCAAGTATTCAGTTACTCCATATATCTTCTTACAGTCTTATTTCAGTTCAGTATTATGTTTGTCACATTTATTTGTTTGCAAATAATTTTCCTCAGCATAGTCAAAACAGCTTGGCTCATTACCAAGCACAGCTTTGATCAAGTCCTTAGTTATATTGTTGGCTTAATTATTTTACAAATCTATTTGTTTTGCACAAACGCATCTATTCTTGTATAGTGCAGGTTCCTCTTAAATTTAAATATCTATTTGCCCTTGAACCCATATACTTGAATATTAAGAGTATTATTATCAAATGACTGGAATATACCCCACCTTTATTTTGGACAAGGCCGGTGAAACCCAGGTTAATAACATATCAATTGTTATTTGACATGACATAATTGGAGCCCACCATGAAGAGTAATTTCTGCAAAGAATATTATCTACCAACCAAGTTCCGGATCTATCATCTCTTTCAATTTTGCCTATGAGCAATCAGCCCACTACATCCTACAAAAAGACTCAACCAGTTTTACCTGACTTAAATGAAAATCATCAAATAGGAAACCAACCCATTGAAGAAGTCAGCACTTCAGAATCACCCTTACCACACTCCTCTTTATTATCCACAGAGACACAATTTTATCTGAAATCACAAAGCCCCTTTTCAGCACATCAGTACAGTTTAATATTTTCTCCCAGTACATGGACTATAATTTCCTCACTTCCTATCCTAAATCCAAAACCAACAATCACCCTATCCAAACAGCAGTTAAGTTCAAGTTTTTCAATTACAGCCTATAGCACAGAATTTCATTGTCCCATCATATTTCACACAATCTACCAATCACACAATAGCTAATTCACATCAAGTAGGAATTAATGTTTTTCCAATTCAAGGCAAAAGGGATGTCTCTAAAACCTTTAAAGGAAACTATAATAAGATTGAGAATTTCCTTGGAACTATAGACAAATTATATATCATGCTACCAAGTGCACTTACAAAAAAATAAAGTCAACACAATACTTTCTTACTGTTCTACTGAGGTTCAAAACATTATCAAGACATCTCCAGCTTATAATACCCTAGACTAGAATAAACTCAAGGCACATATGGTGGATTATTATGATGCTGAACGTGCCTTCCAAAAATATGTACACAGGGACATTATTGAGTTTACCAACAAGTGAAGTCAAAAGATTATCACCAATTTCATTACCTGAAAGAGATATTACAGAAACTATTATATTTTGGCAGAACAAATGTTGGGAAGAGATGAGATGAGTCAGAAAGACTTTAAAACCTACTTCTGGCTAGGACTTCCTGATAGCTTACACACAATATTTGAGCCAAAAGTCCAAGCTTAGATTCAAAATTATGATGTCTCTCAATCTTATAAAATTGAAGAAGTTGCTTAAAATTACTTCAAGCATAACAAGTTTACTGAGATGGTATTTAATCCCTTATACTATCAGATGATTCAGATTCAAATTCAAAATATAACAGGAAACAAAGAAGATGACATAGAAAAAAAAAAAAAGTCAAGGACTAAATATACTAAAATCAAACAAAAAAAGAAATCTGCAGAAAAGCCAACACAACAGTACCAGAGATCTGAGCAAAACCCAGCTTATGCCTATATGTACTTTGAGGCATTAAGCCAGAACACTACTGGACTTGCTCAAATATGCATTCAGCAAAAACCACTTCTCTATAATCAACCCACAAACTATTCCTCAAAACCACCTCCATCTTCTCATTATACCAATAATCGACCTGCATACCAGGTACAAAATTCTTCCCCACTATTCCCCAATAACTTTTTCCAATCCAACAATCAACTTGCTTACCAGAATACAAAACTCACCAGCTATATTCCCAAATAATTTTCTTTTGCAAAATTGAAACATAAACCAAGAACACTATCCAGAATGTTGGGGATGTGAAAAAGAAAATCAGAGAACTAGAAAATGTCCTCACATGCAAGAGTTTGTTAGACAAGCAATTGTAACCCAAGACCTAAGCACATGAAAATATGTCATATATGATGGACAACTTATTAGACGACATAGAAGCAAATATCCACAACTACTATCAACAGATTTAGAATGATAATGAAGACAGTGATGGATATGATTTTGACTCAGATGATGTACCTTACTGGCAAGTGTTTCTAAACACCTATCACAAACATAGGGCTTATCCAGATAAGAAATATCAGTATGAGAATAATGAAAAAAAGAAAAAAAAAATTACTATGCAAAACCAGCATATGAAGTCTATCTAGCTAAACAATTTAATACTTGGATTGTAGCAGCCAAAGAAAAGGCTTTACAAATGCCTGGAAAGATGCCACCCAAACAAAAGTTTGAAGGAATATTTCCACCATATTGCAAAGTGCAACCTGCAGTAAACCCATTACCTTCTCAACCAATACAGCCAGTAATAGCACAAAAACCAGCAGCACAACCTTCAGCACCATCAGTTGCCACACACAGACCACCTCCTCATCAAGAGCCCAAGCACCAGTTTAATCCCCAGTACAACCTGTACTATATCCTCCACCCCAAGCAGCACCAAGACAACCCCCACTGGTATCCAGGAATCAACATTTTGTAGATATTTGACAATCACATATAACACAAAATGTGGAAATGAAAAATGTCAGCAGACAACCTCCTCCACCAGCTCCACATGACATCTCACAGACACTTTCACATGATCCACCACCTCATGTTTCCAAAAAAAAAACATAAAGACCAGTACAATAGTCAAAACTTTCATCCTAGATCAACACAAAGAATGTAGTCTTTGAAATTCTTAATACTGAAGTCCCTTTGACCCTTGCAAAATTATTGGGAGCTTCTAAAAAAATTGCTAATGATCTCCAGGAACATCTATGCCCTAGAAATAAAGCAGTGATAGCCTTGGAATATCAGCCAATGGTTGCAGAAACTAAAATACAGATGATATCTTTTTGTAAATCTAGAACAACCTTGGCAGACTAAGAATTATGTCTCAATAGTTGAAAGACCAATGGAAATATACCTGGAATTCCAAAACAAGAAAAATAATAACATCTAATATGAGATATGTATCTCACCTGCAGTCAAAGAGCCATCTACAGAACAAAAGAGAAGACCATTCCACCATCACCCTGGACCACAAACTTATGCATTGACAGTCCCTCAAACTCCTTTATGGCTTAACACCTCAGAATTTTATTTTGACCTAAATCACCACCAAGACCAAGTTATAAGCATGCTATGCGAAACATTGAGCATTGCCATAGTTGCAGTGCGATGAATGAACCAGTAGTTAGAACCACCTCCACCTATGGAAACTTATTCTGTCCTAAATAATCTTGGAATCAGAATGTTTTTCCAACTATTGGAAAAACATAGGAATAAATGAAATGTGTCTTATTATAAATGCCCCAAAAATCTACAGCCAATTGAAACAACAATTGATGCAAATATAGTTGACTTTTTAATAAGAAAAAAAACAAACACCTAGAAACCTGGAATGTCACAAAATGAATATGTGGGCCAAATTTATGATTTAATGTAGTTTTTGGAAATTGCAATCCTAAAAGTATAAAAAGAATTTCCAGAATTCCAGCCAATACTATTATTGAAAGTCCCTGACTCTGACTACAAACTAGCAAAAAGGTTTTATTATAATTTTGTATAGTATAAGGCAAAGTTTGGCCCACAATTACCATCAGTCAGCACCTCTGACCAAAAAATCATAGAATTTATCCTACAACAATACAACAAGACCCCTATCAGTATGCCTTTGACACAAGAACAAGATGAGGAGCAGTCCTTTCAAACTAAACTGGTAATATTTCTATTGCTGAAATTACTAGATTCCTAAGTAAATATTACATGAAATACTGGCGAGAGCAAATAGGCACCCAGGATAAAATAGAAGTTATAGGTAAAAATGAAGTATATTCAATGATTCTACTGACTCAGAAATTAAAGCAGAAATTTTACAGGAATTTTACAAATTTATTACACTCTCAAAAAAGCATGTAATTAATCCCCAACCACCAGTGCTTAACAGACATAACAGAATTAAGCATGGAATTATTACTTCAGAAGGCCTAGACTCTTTATGGTCACCTAATGACAATTACATGCCTCCACCCACACCGAGTCCATCACCAAAAATCACAAGGGATAGAAACAATATATTTAGGGACCATAAGCCTAAAAAATTAATTGGCAAAAACCCATATGATCCAGTCAGCCATAAAACTGAGTTAGATTTAACTCCAGAAATTGATGGTTCAGACAAAGAAAACATACCACCAAGTTCAGGAAACAAAGGCCACTATTGTTGCATAAAATAAATGAACAATGGTGAAATTACTCAGAATGGCAAAAGTAAGATAAAAACACCAGGTGATGCATACACTGGATCAGCTGAAACACTTACCAAATCAATCTGGAAAGGAGATCAAAGGCTGTCAACACACAATACAACACAGAGAATGAAATTAAGCACTATGAAAAAAGAATGGAAAAATAGAATTTATTCAGGGTATAAAAGAGTTGCAAAAAAGCTACAAGAAAATACCCAACATTTCCTGTTCAGCATGCAAAACCCCTTTGCAAACACTGAACAACATTCATTTCACCCACATGCCGATATTAATACCTTACACAACCTCCAAAATCCTATTATCCACGCCAAACTTAACTCAGCCTCACTTTCGATCACCTCCCCAGATGCTTGGATCATGGAATTTGGTTACAACTCAACTATTCCCAATTCATATTTCACCAAAGTCTATCTACCTACTGCTATGCTAACTGATTATCAAAATGGTGATGTTAGGACTGCTATAAGCCACATGTTTGCCTGTGTACATTTCAACCCCAGGGATTATTGTATTTTCAATCTTGCTGCCCTCAACATTCCAAATCCCAAAGGTCACGTGCTATGTATCAACAATGCTGAAGCAACAAGGCCATCAGCAACTACAACATTAACAACAAACCCACTTACAACTAACCACAACACTGCATGATCAACAACTGTGGAACCATGACTGACGACAATAGGATTGCCTCGTGGTTCGGGCCTATTGTCAGCAAACCGCTAGTATGTGACCACCACCTTGCCTGTGAGCCATTTATTCATGCTTCTTGATATGACCACCACTTCCTATCATATTACTGCTACCTAGCTAGCCAGCCAACCAAATAAAGGTTCAGTGACCCCCTATGGCTCTTCTCTTAGAAAGGTTTAATTTGATGTGTTTTACCTTTCTAAGAGAAGCCATAAAATTATTTTTACCAATTGAAAATCATTTTATTAATTTATTAATTCATTTTATAGAACACTTTTAGAAATACATTTTTCTGTTTTATCAAAACAAGTTTATAAAAATGGTTTTATAAAATGATTTTACCTTTTAGAATAGGTTTGTTGTTTGTTAGGGGTTCCAGGGGTCTTTAAATCTAAAGGACTATTTTGGCTTATCCAGGGTATATACATAGATAATTTTTGTATGCACATGATTATACTGAGCTAGGCTTTTAGACTGTGGTCATGTATGGCTTTCTGTTGGTATTGATTTTTCCCACTATTAGAGCTATACTAGACTATCCAGAGCAGCTAGTGATATAGCTTGCATATGCATATATAGATAATCACTAGCTCTATTTGTCTGTTCATTATTATCAAAATCTATTACTATCTAATTGTTGCCATTAGCCATATTAATCTGGAATACCTGGCTATCCAGGGCAGCTAGTGATATAATTTGCATATGTATATATTGATAATCACTGGCTTTATTTGTCTGCTCATTATTATCAAAATCCAATTCTTGCCATTAGCCACATTAATCTGGAATATCAGGTTAGCCAGTGTAGCCAGTGATATAGCTTGCATATGCATATATATATAACCACCAGCTCTATTTATCTGCTCATTATTATCAAAATCTATTACTATCCAATTTTTGCCATTAGCTACATTAATTTGGAATACCAGGTTAGCCAGTGTAGCTAGTAATATAGTTTGCACATGCATATATAGATAATCACTAGCTTTATGTATTTGCACATTATATATTAATTCTAATGTTCAAAAACTCTATTTATACAGAATCTATTTATAAGAATCTGTTGGAAATTGCTTAGTATTACTTATTTATTAATATATATATGTGACTTGAATGTTATCTATATATATATATCTTATGTTTCTAATTATGATGGGCACTCATTTGCCACAAAGTTTTTTGCAACTGTTTTCTGATTCAACCCAAATTTCAACAGGATTTATTTCTATACAAACATTTTTGCATAAAATGCATTTATGGTAAATACATTTTATGCAAAATATTTTTATAAAAATAAAATAAATATTAGAATTAATATATAATGTGCAAATAAATAGAGCTAGTGATTATCTATATATGCATGTGCAAACTATATTACTAGCTACACTGGCTAACCTGGTATTCCAAATTAATGTAGCTAATGGCAAGAATTGGATAGTAATAGATTTTGATAATAATGAGCAGATAAATAGAGCTGGTGGTTATATATATATGCATATGCAAGCTATATCACTGGCTATACCGGCTAACCTGGTATTTTTGATAATAATGAGCAAACAATCACTAGCTGCTCTGGATAGCCTAGTACAGCTCTAATAGTGGGAAGAATTAATACTTTTGGCTTGGATACAATTTCCCTGGCACAGCTCTTGGATGCACTGCCTATATCTCTGACCCTTAGGTGCTCTTGGAAAGCACTACCATCATTGTCTCTGTCATCCTCAAAGCGGCGATCCTTGGTGGAGTTGATTAAGCCAATGGGTCAATTCTCCTCTTCTTCCTCCTCTTCTTGAGCCTTCTTCTCTTCCTCTGCCTCCTCTTTTTGAGCCTTCTCCTCTTCCTCTGTCTCCTCCCATCTCTGTTCCTGTTCCTCCACCCCTCGCCCTTGTTCCTCCTCCTCTGGTTCTTGTTTCTCCTCTTGCCCTTGTTCCTCCTCCTCTGGTCCTTGTTCCTCCTCTCACCCTTGTTCCTCCTCCTCTGGTCCTTGTTCCTCCTCTCACCCTTGTTCCTCCTCCTCTGGTCCTTGTTCCTCCTTCTCTCGCTCTTGATTCTCCTCCTCTCGCCCTTGTTGCGTTCATTGGAAGGAAAACACGAAGATGACGACAGAGCTGCCGAGGGGAAGGGCCTCGAAGATCCTGACGAGGAGGGTGTTGGGAGGCGGCATTCATAGGAATGGGAATGAGAAGAGGCCACAGATCTCATTGAGGTAACATGGAGTGAAGATGGACCCGACGGCACAGTTTGTATAGGCGCTGTGTCCATTGGCTCTGGCAAAAGACAAAAAGGAACTTGGGCCTCTGGCAAAGTTTCTGGACCCAGAACGACATCTGCCAAGGAGAAAACATGAGTTTGATATAAACCTCTAACAATGAAATACCAACTTTGATTATTGACAGGAAGAAATGGTCCCACCGGAGCTTGGTATGCAGAATGGCCAAGCCAAATGTTCGCACTGCGCAGAGATTGGCAAACATGATTCCAGAAAGCCCCAGTGGGGGCTGACTACAGGGCCACCAAGCCAGGCAAAAACTCGAACTCCATTGGCTCTAGGGTAGGATAAATCATGTTGGCGATGGTGGTTGAGAGCGGAAAGTCGCAAGGGTGCCTCACAAGCCACACTGGGATACCTTTGTCATAAAATTGGATGGCCAGCTCAACCTCAACTGCCAAGGTTCCAATGACATGCATGACACCTTGGGGTTCATCAATGGGATTCAGCAAATCCCTCCAATACATGATATAATCGTAGCAGACCAGGGTCTCCAAAAAAAAATGTTGAAAAGAAGTTGCTGTGAGGAGGATTCCCTCGTAGGTCTAGGGGGCACAAAGCAGGCAGACCGATGCAAAGTGTATCCTGCATTCGCAAAAAAGGAGTTCTCGGAGCTGCTGCTTTGTGTGATTCCCAGAAGCCACCTCGGTCTTGACCTTCACTGACAACTCCCTCCTCAACTGTGCCCAAAGCAAAGCCAACAACTCGGACAATTGACTCATGCCCCCAACAGTTGATCCAGCCTTCCTGACAAAGTCGTCTCTTGTAACTGTGTGCCATATACTGGCATAGAGATCGCTGGCTTCTTCAGGTTTTTTTCACACATAAGAGAGGTAGTATGTCCCTTCCGTGTACCATTGGGGAAAGAGGGTGAAATCGGCCGTCCTTGTGGATGCGCACGACAAAGGGATCCTTGGTGATGTCCAGGATCGTTATCATATTGGGGGATGTGATGAACAAGTGTTCGGGAAGTCTATGAAAGTGAGTGCACCGGTCAAATCCTCACGCTCAAAATGCTTCAGAAGCTCGGACAGGATCTCGACGGACTGGACATCATGATAGCAATGGACAACCAAGCCATCCTTTGGTCATACAGCGCAAGGAAAGCCACCCCAGGCAGCTACCTCATTGAGGACGTGAGGGCCATAATCAAGACAATTGAGGAGAAATGGCCAAGGGTCAGGTTGAAGCTCCAGTGGGTACCAGGACATGAAGGAATCGAAGGGAATGAGAAAGCCGACAGGAAGGCCAAACGAGCAGCAGAAGGAGAACACAGGAACCACAGGCATGAGCACCACCGCCTCCTGAAGGGCCTACTAGCCAGCAAATCAGCGACCAAACAGCACCTCAAGAAGAAGGTTCGGAAGGCATATGGAAAGGAGTTCCGCATGTCACCAAGATACGAAAGGTCATCCCGATTCGACCCCAAATCACCAGCATCCAACTTCATGAAGATCGCAACAAAGCTCACCAGATGCCAGGCAAGCGTCTTAGCCCAGCTACACTCGAGCCATGCCCCGCTTCAGGCATACTTGCACCGCTTCAAACTAGCCGAATCACCTATCTGCCCTTCATGCGGAATCGAGCCAGAGACAACCACCCACTTCCTGATGCACTGCACCTCTTATGTTGCTCAAAGACGACGTCTACGGCGCACTTTGGGCAGAGACCAAAGCCTCGGCCTCGAAATACTGGGCGATGAAAAACGAATCAAACCCCTTATGATATTTATCAACGACACGAAACAGTTCGCAGACTCACATGGAGACCTACACCACGGGATGCAGGACGATAAAACCAATGGATGACGATGAAGACCGATGACGATGAAGACTGACAAGGCCATCAAGATCCCTCCTCCCTTCTCTTTACCCCTCACTTCACTTCTCCTTTCCCTTCTTCCCCTCTCTCCCCTTTCACCTCACCTCACCTCCTTCTCTTTCAGCCCTTTCTTTCTTTCTTTCTTTCTTACTCCGCTTCAAAATTTTTATGATACTATTTTGCTTATTTTACCCTACTTCACCATATCATAGCACTAGTTTACCATACACCATCTCATATTCGTGCGCACGTCGCACTTGAGCCACCTCAGGAGGCCACCACAGTCAGGGCTAGCTAAACTTATACTTCATAGACACTCGTAGACACTCGTACATAGGCATCGCTCGACATAGGCCACCGGCCCAACGAGCGTAATGGGAATATAAAAAAAAAAAAATAAAAAAAAAAAAAGTGTTCAGGAATGTAGTTCCCATTCTTGTCACAATTCTCTATATTGATGTGGATGGGCTCCAGCCCCGGGACTCTGTAGCAGAGGTTTTTCGCCAGTTCGTAAGCAGCAAGACCATCAGTAGCATAGATGAATCAAGGGCAGGATCAGAGACTCATCCAAGTGAAGAATATTGGAGATTACATGTACGATCTCGGGGGTTCTGATCTACATCCAACAACATGCCTCCATTCACATCTCTCTCGTGCCCATAGTAGTCAAAATAGCCCCCTAGAATAGAATTCATTAGAGTTATAGTGCTTGGAACATATCTGAAGGCTTACGCAGTGTTCTTGGAATCCATTCGGCCACAGGTTGCGAGGTCGACACGATCTGGATAAAACAAGAGACCAGCATTAGTTCAAGAACCAGAATGTGAACGCCAGAGGGGAAAAATGCATAGAGTGAGGAATATGTTGGATTTGGATTATGTAATCTGTCACATGGTTCTCAGATTGACTAATCTGGTCATGTCTCGGTCACAGGGTTGATCTGACATGCAGGGAATGGCACTATATGTGTCTGGCACTAAAAGTGTCTTGGGATTGGCAGTTACATAAATACAATATCAGCTGGTTGAACTCCAAGGCTGGATAGCTCAGTTGGTTAGAGCATCTGGTATATGTCCAGAAGGTCCTGGGTTCAACTCCTGGTCTGGTCACTTTTCTGTACTTTAACAGGCAGGGGGGATGGAACAGCAGGGGACAACAACATATCCTGTCATTGTCCCCCTGGAGTTTTTGATGACAACCAGGGGGCAGGGTCCCTACCTGTAGCATTGTTGACAGGGGCTGGCATGAAACCCATATGCTGGCTCCTCTTGAATTCATTTACCCAGGGGAATTTTGCCTGCAGCAGCATTATTGAAAGGGGATGGCATGCAACTCACACATCATTCCCATTCCAGTTCATTTACCCCCTCATTGGGGGAGATTCATTTTTTGTAGGGGTTCATTGATGGGGGCTGGCATAAATCCCAAATGCTGCCCCCTTCTCTTAGTTTATCCCCTTCATTGGGGGGGAACATTATTTTTTGTAGTGGGTATCTGTCACAGTAAGCCAATTTCACTCTTTTTGCTCACTTTCACTCATTTCTTTTATATTATTTCTTTTGGTCATCTCCAGACTATCTGTTTACTGTAAGTTGTCCAAAGGGCATCCTATAGTATGTGAATCAAGTACTATATGTTGTCATCGATGATAATTGGTGAGACTATGGTGATATAGTTGATAAGTAGTATATCTCCCCTACCCTCTCTTCATGCACCATTCCCCCATGTAAAGCACTCAATATATTCTCATATTCTCATTACCACATTATTATACTACTTTTGTGTCAAATAATAATTGGGTTTTCCATTTTCAGATACCAAGGTTTTTGCTTTTCAGACACCATTGGACACTGAGGTTTTCCCTTTTTTGGACACCATTGGAAACTGAGAGTTTTTTCTTGTTCAGACACTGTCAGACACCAAGTTTTCCCTTTTTCAGATACCAAGGTTTTTGCTTCTTGGAAACCATCAGAAGCTGAGGTTTCCCTTTTTCAGACACCATTGGAAACTGATGTTTTTCCTTTTTCAGATGCCAAGGTGTTTGCTTCAAAGAACACCATTAGAAGCCAAGGTTTCCCTTTTTCAGACACTATCAGAAACTGATGTTTTTCCTTTTTCAGACACTGAGGTGTTTGCTTCAAAGGACACCATTGGACACTGAGTCTTTCCTTTTTCAGACAAAATGTGTTAATTTATAGTGGAGCCCAAGCATGCCATCCTCAGGTGCCAATTTGACTAACTGCAGAAGGCCATAGCAAATACCACAGAAACTGAGTCACCCAGTGGTGCCTGTGTGGGACCAAGTCACATGCAAATAAACCGCTAAGTATGTGACTTTGTAGCCAATCAAGCTGCACCATGATCTACATGACACATGTTGTTTAAGACTCAGTCTGGCTGCCACTATAATCAGTATGATATCATTGATTACTACATTTAGGTAGGTTAGGTAATTGTTACACTGCCCTATGTGTAAAGACAAGCACTTTTTAGTGATGCACAGGTCAAAAAGTGATGAGCTAGTTGCCATCAAGGTCCTAAGAAGGTGCTTGTCACCTGCTCAGGTTGTAGACAATTGAGATGAGCAAGGAGATGAGTGAGGAGATGAATGTTTTCTGGGAAAACAACTAGAAAACACTTTACCACTTTACTAGGCAAAACTGAGGAAAACTTATTTTGTGTTTTCCAGGAATACATACCAAGAAAAGACAATGTGTTTACAAAGGAAACAGTTGGCATAAAGATTTTTTTTTCCCCTGGAAAATAGTGAATGAAACAGGTTTCCTTTTTTGGATGCAAACAAATGGAATAATTTTATTAGATAATGGCTGACAAGTGGCAAAGCCCACTACCTTTACCAATGCACTCTGTTGATCTTAGCTTTGTTAATATGTGAAGATAAATTTATAATACATAGAAATGTACATATAGGAAAGTATGGAACAAAACATTCAAGGCTTAGGCCAACAGGCAAAATTTCAACATTCTGACATTGTCGAGACCAATCCAATCCCAGGATTGTGTTGCAAAAATAAAGACTAGAGTCAAGGATGAACTTGAGGATGCAGGTGAACAATGTTAAATTTAAGGAAGCAGAGACAACCATCTCAACAACAGAAGAGGGAGACTTCCATTGGGATATGTGTTTGAACAAAGTGCATAGACAGGCGAGACTGAATGATGTTGTTAGACAGAAAAACATGTGTGGCAATGCCAGCAGCAGTGGAAGGCGTGATGGTTTTTTTTTTACAAGGAAGAGATATTATAGGGCAAGACAAGAATGATGTACTTGCTTAGTCAGGTGCACAGCTTGAACAAGATCATGCATTAGCACTGCTGTGGTGGGACTATTCTCAGGGGGGGGGTCGGAATACAGGTCAGGATGTTTGGATTTTGATGACTATTTTGCATCTATCAAAATTCAAACAATGTGCCTGACATTTTGACCCCCCCTCAGAATAATCCCACCACAGCAGTGTAGGCTGCCAAAAATTTTTGTTGAACATCTCTCTAAGACCCACTACCTAAAGGTAGCAGGAATTATTTTTTCTCTTTATTTACCTGGGAAACAGTCTGAATGCTTTCCAGGCAAACATAGAAACTCTGTTTTCCAAGAAAACGGTGACCATCCCTAGCAGTGTAAAAGCATAGCAAAAAGGATCTATTCCAGAAAATTATTTAAGTTTCACAAACATATTTTTCGATGTTTCCAAAGTATCCAATTCCGCCTCAAATGTCTTTCTCTAATAGTTTGTCATCAAACAAACATTGTCAGAACACACCAAATCACAATAATAAAAATCCAAAATATCACCTTTTCTAAATTCGCAGCACGCACATTCACTGGGACCGTTTCCTCATACTCTGGTTGAGATTCCAGCTTGACCACCTTTTGCAGATTAAGCCGAACAAGATCTAGTTTCTTGTCGCATTTCGCAATCTCGTTGTCTAAATCCACAAGGCCCTACACACACAAAGCGAGTCTTAACTAACGAAGAAAACAAGAAAAAAAAAAGCACGCACCCGAACGAGGGTATGTACAATGATCGTAGGGGTGACGACGGCACTACCACAGCCCGCTGGGACATCTGCCGCGTCGCGCACGACTTTGGCGCTCTTGCATCCCTTGGAGAGGGCGACGACGGTGGGCATCTGAGGTGTGAACAGCTGTTGTTCCTCGTCTGTCTTTACCTGAATGAAAACTACACGGCCGAACCTCAGAACAAACTGCCCCCGAGACATAAGAAGTTAAACTGACATTGGATATCGCTCTGGAGGGTATACGACGCCGCCAGCGAACGCGCAGCCTTGAGCGTCAAAAACACAAGATCGAATTGTTTATCCGCCTCCTGCGAAACAAACGCCGAGTCCTATCGCAAATATCAGCCTCGACACAACGGACACCAGCAAACAAAACAAACGCACGTTGACAGGGAAAGACGCCACCATAATCGACGGTGTGGCGTCGTTCGGCCGCCGTGGAAGGCGCTGCCACAGCTCTTCGGTGACGAACGGCATGAACGGATGGAGCAGCCTCAGTCCATGGTCCAAACATGTATACAACGTCTGCTGCGCCGACGTGCGCGTCTCGACTGGGGCAGCGTCGTCTGTCATTGGTTTCATCGCTTCCTAGAAAGCCGGACGAAAGTCTAAGCACAAATCAATAATAAAAAAAGAGAGGGAAGGAGCGCACAATGTACACATCACAAAGCTCGTAAAGCCAATAATTGTACGCCACATTAGTGGCGGCCATAAAGTTCCTCTCTGCGAGCGACGCATTGATCTCGGTAGCAGCGACGTTCAACTTGTGCAAAATCCATTTCTCAACGAGACTTTCTCGTCCCGTCGGCTAGTAGAATAAAAAAAGATATCAAAACGCAGTCCAACCCTCTCGAAAAAAACCCACTTCGGGCGTTGGAAGCGGGACAAACCGCTCATCCAACTTTAACATTGCAAACTTGGTAGCGTTGAAAATCTTGTTACAAAATTTCCTATACCCCTCCACCCTCAAAATCTCCAAATTGATATCCCGTCCTACCCAAAATCAATTAATCGATCCCATAAAAAAAAAGGCCAGAACGCTCACCTCCCCCCGAATAAGCACACAACGCAAACCTCAACGCATCCGTACCGCACTGCGGAATCCCTTTTGGGAAATCCTTCTTCTGCCCCGCCTTGGCCTTGTTAATCTCCCTCTCGTCCAAATTCCCTTCGTACAGCTTTTCATGCAGCGCGTCGAGAGTCAACCCCTGGATGACGTCGATGGGATCAATCACGTTGCCGAGGGATTTTGACATTTTGCGCCCGTGGGCGTCGCGGATCATCGCGTGGCAGTAGACCTCTTTGAAGGGCATGGTTCCGGTTAGGTGGGTCCCGAGCAATACCATCCGCGCGACCCAGAAGAAGAGAATGTCCCATCCTGTTTCGAGCAGACTTGAAGGATAGAATTTCGCGAGATCGGGTGTCTTTTAAATCCATTATCCATCTATTCATCGAAAGAAAGAAAAAACGCACCTGATCAGGCCACCCCAAAATCGAAAACGGCCACAAGCCAGAGCTAAACCAGGTATCCAACACATCTTCATCCTGCTCCAACACAAACTTTCTTCCCTGCGCCAACACCTCTGCCCTCGCCCTCGCCTCCTCCGCTGTCCGTCCCACAACCCAATGCTTGTCGTCTCCTGTATCTTGATCCGCGATCCCCTCGATGCGTACGAAGTAGGCGGGACACCGGTGGCCCCACCAGAGCTGCCGCGAGATGCACCAGTCTTGGATACCTTCGAGCCAGCGGTACCAGTCGTTTTCGGATTGTTTGGGCGTGATGAGGAGTTCGCCTGCTTTGGTGCGCCTAATGGCCTCCTCTGCCAACGGCTTGCAGTTGACCCACCACTGCGGTTTAAGCACCGGCTCGATAATATCCCCGCTCTTACTATAGACTCATCAGTGCCTACCCTTTCTTGCTTTCAAAAAAACACACCTGCAAATCGGAATCTGCATCTTGTTATCCTGCCAACCGACATACAACCCCAACTCTTTCAACCGCTCGACAACCCTCACACGTGCATGAAAGCGTTTCATACCCACCCACTCGCCACCGCCTTCTTCGCCTGTCGCGCAATTGGCGTTCAAGCGGCCATCGTCGCCGAAAATCGAGACGACCTCCAAAGCATGTCTCCTACCCACCTCCCAATCGTTGGCATCGTGCGCAGGGGTGATCTTGACGGCGCCGGTTCCGAATGCCATATCGACGGCTTCTGCGTCGCATACGATGGGGAGACGGCG
>Ga0307513_10005103_pt1 | contig 17380 bp, 20 predicted proteins | sample 15_EM_MG_FD_202174 | JGI IMG/M metagenome (GOLD analysis project Ga0307513, IMG submission 202174) | Populus trichocarpa ectomycorrhiza microbial communities from riparian zone in the Pacific Northwest, United States - 15_EM | ecosystem: Host-associated > Plants > Roots > Unclassified | place... | reverse complement strand
TGCTATCCCAACTTCGCCAAAAAATAACACGATATATCACGGGGTGTATTGGGTCCAATTACCTACCCCCCCCCCCCCCTCTCTCCACCTCTTCTATGATACAGGTGTGTTGTTCCGATAACCGGTAAGACCAAAAAGGCTGCCGGGCTCCGCACAGTCCCTGCACGGGCAAAGTGCGCACTCCTAGCTAGAGCACCAGAGTACTGTACTAGTGCTGTACGAGTACTGTACAGTGCCGGTACGATAGGGTCTCAGGTTGGACAATTCCCGCAGAGCCTCAGTTGTAGATCACTTTAATTGAACTGCAATCTACATACTGGTAATACGTAGACGCGTCTGTAAGGTGGCACCCGCTAGTACAGTACAGTATGCTAACCATGCTACACCATCTTTTTCATTATTATTCCCAATCCCAATCCTGCAAACGCCTATCCAATACAGACCGTTGAAAACACTCCAAAAGGAAAAAGGGGAGAGAGAAAAAGAAAGAAAGAAAAAGACCCAATAAGTTGTCCAATTCCCCCCACCCACACTTGCCAACATGTTTTGTCTTGTTGGCTAGTTGACGGGTTATATACCACGGCAGTAGGATCTATACATCTTTATCCTTCCCGGCATACAAATGCCCTACAATCGGCTGGCCTACTGGGAGGCTTGACAGAGAGCAGTGGCCCACCTGTGATTCAATAGTGGAGCTTGGCTTCGTTGGTACAGCGCCCCACATTAGCGGTTCATAGGATGCGTCCACGTCCTCCTTTGGTGGGTGACATGCTGCAGCGATCGCGGCGGAGCAACTACCGGCGAGCGGCATACCAAGGGGATATTTCTTCGAGCCGACTGTGAGCAGGACGATTAAGTGGATGAGTCCGCTTGCCATTAGCAACGTTATTCCTGCCACCTATAGTGCATGCTTGATTAGCTGCGTCTTATTGGATAAGAAATTGAGGGGCGATCGGGAGAGAGAGCGTACAGAATATCCTACTGTGGAGACGACTTTGAAGCTCTCGCCGAGTGGATTGAAGACTTCGAACTTTGCTAGGAAAATTCCCTGTGATGCGCAAAGATGAGTTATGGATTTCAGTGCCATTAGCGGTAGGGAGTATCGGTAGGGGAGTTGAAGCCAGTATGAAGATCGTTGTTGGCCTGTTGGCTGCGATACACGGAGCGGTTTACGTCTTATTGCAAACTCCATCCATTCCTTAGCCATAAACATACTGGTGAATATACCGTTGTAACTAATAGATATTAGCCGATGGGTGCTTGGAGGTTCTCGGGAAACATACGTTAGGTATAAGAACGATAGCACCACTTGCGGAGAATTGGCTAAGAATATGGGAATTATAAGTCCTCCATCCTTGGAGCTGAGAACTGACGAAGTAGTTTGTGCTCCAAATCCACGCTTCACTCTAATGATAGTTAGCCGGACGGATCAAATGATAGGCTAGGATACCCACAGCGACTTAATGTCAGTTTCCATGCCATTCCTTACATCTTTCGCGTATCCAGTCCCGATGAATATTGCCGATAGAGATATAATACCCATCCAGGTCCCCACAGTTATGACCCACCTCCGCCCGGATGGCGCGTGCCACCACCTCCACTGCTCCGGTGCGTATGGCTTTGGTGTCGGCCGAAGCTCCCACGATGACTCTGCCATCGTCTTATCAGCCAAACACCTTCTCAAGGTGGTAATGTCCGGTTCTTTGAGAAAAGACTCGATAGCATCCCCCATGAATACTAGTGGCACAGTCTTCATCCTGAAGGCGGCCATCGCCATACTGATCGCCTTGAGGAGATTCGCGATGATGACAACCGCAAGAATGCCGACGCTGAACTGCAGCTTGCACTTTTTCCGGGTCCCCTGACCTCTGCATCCAGTGATAGTGTGTCCTCGAACCACCCAATCACCATCCGGGATATCCCTTACCCCATCGTCAGCTCCCATCTCGCAGCTCTTTGGGAATGCGTAGTCGGTTTTATTCCAGTTATTAATGTCTATCAACGAACTCTCATTCTGGCACATCCAGTTGTGCTTGTGCTCCAGAGAACTGTACATGATCATTGACATTAGAGAAGAATTGCCTGTAGGCTTTGTCGAAGAGACCAACACCAGATTCTGCATGTCGCCCAGGAGAGGCTGAGAGTACTTTGCCCTGCAATCTTTCGTATTCATTCTATGCCATGTTCCACGCCCCTCGCTCATAATTTGGGCCACTTCTCGCATCTGCTCGAAATTATAATCTGGCATCCAAACATCCTTCATCTTTGCCATTATTTTCACAGCCACGGAATCTGAATCATTCGTAGTGTTGTAAAAGCTCCCCTCGATCCGAACATTGCCAGTGTACATACGTTCGCCCCCGTACTCATAATTGCCGACATAGCGTTCCTTCGGGTCGTCCGGTTTCCAGAATGTATAATTGAAGCCTTCCACAAACGGCTCTACAATGACGGAACCCATTGTGCCAGCCTTAAGACCGCTTATCACCTGGCCAGTCTGGTTATATGAGGCCCCGTTGAAAAAGTCCGGCGTGACTATCCCTACGTAATAGTTGCTTAATGATAGTGTGGAAAAAATGGCAGAGTTGAAGCTGATCGGAGAAGACACATCAATATAGCCCATAGCACAAAAAAAAGACAAGCTCACAGCAGATGCATAGGAACGCTTGTAAATCCCAAAGTCCACCAAACCCACACTCTTATCCTCTCCATCCGGTGTAAATGGCCCACTGTCCTGCTGAAATTTTAGCACCCGTATTTGATACAGCTCAAAGAACCGCTCCATACTTCAGATTCCTAAAACTAGGTATCCCAATATCCAACCAGTCCCTTCCAAACCGTGTTAGCGCACCCCTCTAAATATAATAGACTCTAGATCGAGCGATATACTGACTTTGTCTCGTGGGCCGCATCGATCTCCTCCCTTGTTGGCGCACTCAAGACTTGCTGCGTGTAATGACTACCCGCCAGTAATATCGAAGAGACGAAGTTGATAGTCACATGCGCCCAGACACTAATCTTCTTCATATCGTCGCAATCACCCAGGTATAGTGTCCCTAATCCAGTACCCTCAGGGGGGTATGCAACGATAAAATAAATTGTGATCCCGAGCGTAAAAAGGAATATGGTAGCCGCGAAGCTAGCACATATCTTAACACCCGTCCTCCACGAAACCGATGTATCCAGAATCGCCGCCACAGGAGCCTTCAGCACCGAAAATTTATGGCTCGAAGTAGATAGCCTAGACCGGGCAGTCGATGGCCTCTGGCTCGGATAGAGGGAGCTCGATGGAGGTGATGATGCCTCCAAATCATCTGAATCGCTGCCACCATCTGTTCCCAATCTAAAGTGCCGTCATTAATTAGTGCTTATCGATTAGCTTTCGTACAGGCGCATTATACTCACCCCCTCGTTTGCATCTCGAAAAACCCCTTCGACTCACCATCATCCCTCCAATTCGAACCCCCACCTACATCATCCTTATCATCAATCAGAACTCTTTCGTATTGCTCAATACTGGCGTTCGACCTGCGCCGCTTGTTGTCTTGGCGACCCTGAAACATAGTCGAAAGTTACCCCCCGAGGGCTCCGGAGGATTCTAAGAGAAAGTGTGAGGAAGAAAAACCTTAGCATATATACAGTATTTCTCCTGGAAACCACGAACAGCTCCTGCTCATAGAGGGTGCCTGAAGCCTTGACAGTTCCTGTTAGTGACGCTGAGCGATTCCGTAGCTGAAAAGCCCGGGAATAGGAAAGCTGACGGCGCTTGTTGCCCAATAAAATGTCGAGACGCTATTGTCCTCCACCCCAGCGCATCCTTCCGATCGAAAATCCTCACAGCCACATCGCGAAGGTGACCAATGGAGACTCTACCCGCCAAGATAACATTCTGGACCTGGAGCGCCGTGCAAAATACACTAAATATACCAGTGTCTATTCCTACCTCAGTGCTTAACTTACGTGTAGTATTTAAAGTTAAGCCATGTGATAGGCATAGTGTCAGCGCGAGTGGAGATTTCAGAGCGCAGTACAGGTTTAAGTGCCTTGCAGGGCCAAGAAACATCCGAACCCAGCGATCTGGCCGAACTCCGACCACGATCCAGCTAACAGCTGCCCAACGAAGACGCACGGGAACACCGGTATTAGGGGGGCACGCTCGGGCGGGGAGCTCCACCGGACACATCCCGAAGATTTTAAGCGACTGGTAAACACCCCTGACAACCGCTCATGCTAAAGATTTGTAAACGAGTGATTTATGGTGATGCGCCGCCATTGTTGACAAGCTTCAGTATGCTACAAGACCCCGTCTCTTTCACACATTCTTTTTGGTACCGCCTATCGCAAGAGCTTGCCCGCTGTTCACTCAGTTTCAGGATACGATGTAACATCCGGAGAGAGAGATTCCCGGTTACCGTTCCCAGCATAACTCGAATAGAGGGGGGGAGCATAAGCTTGCTTGTGCGAAACAACCCGGCGAAATGCAACCTCAGCGCATGAAAGAATCGAGGGATGTTCAATAGATTTGCTAGTGGGCTCACATAAACATGCATTAAGTTTACCGGTATGCGTAGAACACGAGAAACTTCTCAAAGGCTACTCTGGGTGTGTGAAGGTAACCCATTGGAAGAAACACACGAAATCACAAAGACAGAGGCATAAGCAGAAATGAACCACCAGGGCGCATCAACGTACTAGCGTAATCCTCAGAGAGAAATCGAATTTGGCCATATAAAATGAGCCCCGGTGAACCTATAGCATTCGAACCGACAAGAAATATCATGATTTCTGCCATGTTCCCAGTAGATCCCCAGCCCCTAGTCCATCAACGTTAATACGAATCATCCCCTTTCTGCTTAGCTAGTACTCTCCCTTTCTAGCGTGTATAGTAGCACTCTCGTATGGTGCCAAGTTTCCCTCTATGTGGAAGCTGTCGCATAAAGGGTGCTCAAACCCAGCCGGGGACAATGGATAACGGCCCGGACGGGTGCTAGCACATCAACCTTGAGCAATCAAAGGATAAACTTTCGTCACCGAGATACGGCGTAGTCTGCGCCCACCAAATTCTTTCAACCTCCAAGAGGACGATAGTCTCAAGTAAACCCAAGCCCACGATATCCACAGCGCGAGGCGGTCAAAGCCCTGTGGGAAAGCCTCAAGCTTGCGTTGGCGACTATACCTCAGCAGGCGGCCATTTCTGAGCCTCGATGGGTTCGGTTTTTCTTCTTCCTTCCATGCCCTCGTCGCAGACGTATCTCGGAGGGATATAATCGGGTTGAGCTTTGTGGTTGATAAGAGGATGAAATCAGATTCTCTTTCCCTTTTCGCCTCTAGGTGCATCGATGATTAGGGCACGGATTTTCGCCGTGATCCCCCCTTGGCCGGAAGAAAGGCTAGACCAACCTATCCGACCACGTCGCCCCGAATTAATGGCGAAACCGCATCCGATAAAAAAAATGCGCCTTGCAACGCAGCCCTAGAATGGCAGACCAACTCTTTATCAAAAACCATTGAGTGTCATAGATCTGGAAGGCTTTTTCCCAAGGTGACAAAGGTTGGAGATCTCACCCCAAGTCAGAGGATTCAAGGAAGCTGGAAGAAGCACCAATAACTAAATGCTATGACTCAAGAAGCTCCTTTCGATTTACTCCAATCATCGGAATTAAGAATTAAGAAGGATTTAGTAAGCGACTTCGCCCAGGAGGTTCCTTGCGAGAATTTCGGGTTACGGCCCAACGGGAGATACTTGCAGGGCTGCAGATTGCATGGTATGCGTGAATTAGCGGCGTCGGAGGAAGTCATGGCTCGGCGGTCCGACTTACATGTGTGATTATGACACTTTCAACTAAGCTCTAGAGAACTCAAGGTAAAATACTCGCGGTCACAGCTGAGTGTACTCGCGCGACCGAGTCGAAGCCGGACACCCCAGGTGGTCACTCCCATGCACAGTGTGTGTGGCTTCAACTGGGCCATGCGAGCATTGTCAGCGCTGAACTGCGACAGTAGAGTAACCCATAGAATTCCATTTTTTTTTTTCCACAAAGAAAGAGAAAATGAGAGAGGGAAAGGGGAGAAAGAAAAGAAAAAAACTACTGTACTGTATATGAGCAAGTTCCGGGAGGTAAGCGGATAGCACAGCACTCGAGTGCTGTGTGCCCTGCAGTTCAAAAGTGGTGATGATGATCAGGAAATTCATATCGTGTGTATCCGAGCATGTGTTGTGTCGACATTGTTGCGCCTGACTCGCTCGATTAATCTACCGAGTTCAGGCTGAGATTAGAATGGAAAAAGCCAAACATCATCTGCCACCTGCTAATCTCTCGATACATATACCCCACCGCCGGAAGATCTCGACTCTACCCGAGCACCTTAGTTTCTGACCACTGCGCCCGCACTCGGGCACAGTGGTGGTTTCCTTTGCTAATCCCAAGCAGTTGTCCACTTCGCCAATGGACTTGATGAACAGGTTACTCCTCTCCTCCCAGACCAAATGTCGCCGGCATGCCTGCTAGGATGCCGGTCAGCCAACCCAACACTTCTATCCCGTCCCTACCGGAACAAGGCAAGTTTGTCGATGCTAGAATAAACGAAAAGTTTTAAGCCCCGCTAGTTATAATTATCAAAAATAGTACAGCAAGGGTTCCGAACAGGACCGCGAGTCCAAAGAAATTACTCCAAAGGGTTAAGTATGAATTAGAGCCGTGAGGGGACACACAGGAGCTCTAGTGGAGTGACGAACTTCATATTTATTTGGTATCATAAATAGCCACGCCCGGACGTGGGGGGAGGAGGTATGTGGGCATGCATATTGTGGCTGGCGAACCACATTCAATTTCAGTTTTGGAACTCAGATTAGAGTTTGAGTTGAGAGAGAGAGAGAGAGAGGACCCGGGGATCAGTTTTGATCAAAGTGCCCCAAATGTTGTATGACCAAAAAAAAAAGTCAAAACCAGATCCATTGTTATCCATTGTTCAACTCACCCATCTGCCCATTTCCACTCTCAATCCCTCGGAAGTGTGGAGCGCTAGCTCAAAGGTGGTAGGGTGGTAGGGTGGTGATGATGGTGATGTAGAGTTACGCACGGTACCGGTACTGTTGTGCTCTGATCTGCGGGAGCTGCGGGACTACAGTACGACGGGCAAGGAACAGACATTCCCTCCCACGTTATTTACTCGGTTGAGACTCCACCATCATTGCGAGATGCAAGCGAGAGAGATCTCCTGTTCGAGCTTGCTAAAGAAAGGAAAACCCTCCCCAGGGAACCCGGTTGACCGCAAGGGAATGAATTGCACCATTCGCCATCCGTGCTTTGCTGCTCGGTGATAACAATAGCGTGTATCAATTGTTGAAGCCCAAACGTCACCTGGCAGATGCGAGTTGTGAGCTATTAGCTCCGTGCGAAAGCTCACATCCAACAGAATAAACAATCATATTCCTGCAAAAAAAAACCCCCCCCCAAGAAGGAGAGTTATAATACCAACGGCCAGGTATCATGACGTCCCTGCTGCAAGAACAGAAACATCGTGAGATGCCCTTGGCAGGATGTGCAAGGACAGCTCAACCCCTCCATCAATTGCCCCTTTTTCTTTTCCCCGCCTTCGCCAACAAAACCTTTTAATGAATTGTGAATTCCCTTCTGAACTTTTTTCTTTTTCTTTTCTTCTCTTCGCCTTTGGCATTTTCCTAACCTTTCAATAATAGAAAGATTCGTGCTGGCTTCTCCTGTATACCCCTACGTGGCAGCCGTCCTCTGATCCAGCTTTGAGGGTTCGGGGGAGGAAAGGGGCAGCGGTTGCAGTTTGGGGCGCCTTTTACTTCTTTCCAGGCTGCGTGTAAACGCTGGTTGTTGCACAGGTTAGCATAAAAAATCGGGACGCCTTATTTCAACAAAGAAGGCCATCTGAAACCCGAATTACGAAAATTTCTGTTTCTCCTACATTGCCGTTATTGCGAAAAGGCTGCGATAACTCTCTTGTAGGCGCATGATATCCCAATTATTTGAGAAAACACCTTTTGCTATTCACCTCTTCTACCTTAGAACAACGCACCGTTGCGGTAGGAGGAGCGGCGCAAAAAGCAGCCAGCCCCGTTAAGGGTCGTTCTGTTCATGTCAGCCTCGAATCAGGACGGACAAGCTATCCCAAGACAGCGAGGGTTCACGTGCGCATAATAGATTATTGGGCTAAAGCTGATTTCTCTCCACCTCTCACTTAGTCTACTCGTGCGGTACAAGGAGAACATGAGATGCACCTGACAATTGGTCTCTTCCCTCTCTTTTTCACAGTTCTGACGGCAAGTACGGTAGCTCCCTTGGTCGTGAACTATTGACCGGGTCAAGAAAAAATATACTTTTTGGCTCTTCCATTTTTCCCACTCACCTGGCTCTTGCTCTTGCTCTTTTTTCTCTCTAATGATAGCGGGCCAAAGGATGCCTTTAAGGCTTGCACGAAAAGGAAACTCCCAAGCTTCAGTTCAGCCTAGAAATATAAATGAACCTGCAGTTGCAGCTTTATTACCCATATTTCACCTCCCTAAAAGCTTAGTTCCTACATTATCTAGACTTGGACGGCTCCCCGGTACCGGTAACCATGATACGGTACCTCTAATGCCACCCATCTGTAATTGATAGTACGCTCCTAGATTGAGAGCCGGTGGGAAATTAAACTGCAAGAATCAACTGCGACGGAGGAGGAATAATTCATCTGTGAACTGCGCTACTCTTGCAATTTTTACTATTTATCATGGCGCGCTGGTTCTATGGGGGGGAGCTATTGAACTGTGTGTGTGGCACGAGATCAGTCAAGCCTGCCCGGCAATCCGCCGCCCCCAGCAAGTTCATTCTTTTTGACAGTCTCAGTCTCCGTCGCTCCAAGGTTCCTCCTCTATTCAAGCTTCCATCTCTCTCCCCCAAACGAGCTATTCGGGAATTAGCCTTCTACTCCTTTCTTGACCTCTCGCTCTCCTCTGGCCTTCAACTCGAAAATCGAATTTATATCGCAGAATTATCTTACACTCGGTGATCCAGGACTGTGAGCAGTTGCGACTTTTTTCCTTCTCGAAGCGATAAGCACCCTGCATCCCTGCGGTGCCTTGGGGTAGTGCAGATCAAGACAGACTGTATCCCATAATCCCATAACCTCCCCCCGCGGCCATAGAGGACCCTGAGTAAACCCTCTTCGAGCGAACAGAGTCCATTTAACGAGGCCTTTCGGGGTTGACCTATTTTTCCGTTCGTTTTTTAAAACTCTTCAAAGGAGGAGAAACAGGAAGCTACAAAAAAGGCCCTATTAAACCCAATTCACGCTCGCTAAAGGCACTTTTCCATTGTGCTTGGTGCGTTGCCATTGTCTCTTGGTCGACACCAATTGAAGCTTCGGCCGTTGCGGGCAGCCACCCCCCGTCCCGTCAGCAACAGCAGCAACAGGAGCAACAGCAAGTCTAGGTACAATTTGGCCCACCCCACCACAACCCCAACCACAACCTCGTACTCACCACTTTTCTCACCCTCTCCCACTTCTTCTCCTAGCAATACCCGCCCCCTCCCCCTCTTCCTTAACTCGCTACCTTTGGCACTAATTTTTCCCTACTTCTACTCCTACTACCCTCACACCTTTAACTCTCCTCCCCATATTCTTTCGCCGTCGAAATTACTGAAATCCTGCGGCATTCTTCCTCTTTTGTCCTTCCTCGCACGGAGCTAGCTGTGCCTTACTCTCCAACTTGGTTAAAGTTGGACGGGCTATACAGTTTCATCGAGGCCTCAACAACAATCCCACAAAAAAACCAGTCATGCCCAAAGAGCAGTCTCGCAAGAGGTGGAGGGCGGAGCTGTCTAACAGCAACAAGGCCCGTCATGCCCGCAAAGCAAGCTTCAGATTAAACCCGACATTCGTTAGCAAGGGTTCTAACCAACCCTCTTTACTCGGACGCCGTAAAGCTACAAACGGAGCCGCTATTGAAGCTTCCACCACAGTAACTTTGTTTCCCACCTCGGCGAACACTATAGATTTATTGACTCCGGCCCTTGTCGACCTCACCACTCCTCCAAAGACAACTTCTGTTCCTCATAGTACTGCGGATTCGGCCTACTACAGCGCTCCTAACACCCTATCGAAGAGCGTCTCTCCTCCACGTCACATGCCCCCCGGCACCATCAATCCAGTGGTACTCCAGAGCACACAGGAATCTCCGGCACCCGATTACTCCATGGCCGACTATAACTCCAAGATGCACGATAGCACAGACAGCCAGTTCTACAAGAAGTTTATCAAGAAGAAGTTCGCTCACCCTATGTCAGCAAAAAACGATCTCAAGCCTATTATGCGTCAAGTCCTTCAGAAGCCGGAGGACCGCCCCATGGTCGTCAAGGCTTATCTCAAGGTTAACTTCCGCGCCGGCACTATTCGCGGTGAGACGAGGGTGGCTAGGAAGCCTGGTAGGAAGTCAGGCGAGCGAAGATGTGATGGTCCCAATGAGGATATGACCTGGTACTTTGGGGAGAAGATTGGATACAACTAGAGGAGGAGGAAAAATCCTAGGAACCTTCGATAATTTAAATTGTTGGTACATTTCGGCCCCGCATATTCGCCTCGACTCTCGACACAACTTTCACAACCTCCATTACTACCCTCAAACCAAAAACAAGAAGAAAAGAAGAAAAAAATCGAATCCCTCAAACCCCTCTCTCACGGTGAAAACCAATCTCCTTTGTTTTTTCTCAGTATCAATTCTTTACCATCTCGGGCGGGCTTTTATCGGAGTTCATCTGGCGGGTTTGCGTATTTTTCATATCTCCTAACAGGATGATGGGTGCAAAGTAAGGGTAATGACGGACGAGGGCAGGGCGGTATCGGGATTTGGGGGGAATTTTTTCTTCGGCGCAATTGCAAAAAAGTATTCTTTCTTTCTATCTATATTCATGTCGTTTCTCTATTTCTAGGTCTTAGTGCGGCAGTTCCCTTTTTTTTATTACACTCTTTCTTTACTTCTACAAAGCCTTCAGGCACACCATCTTCTCTTCTTGTCCAAAGGTCTTATCTTTTTTTTTCTTTTCCCTTTCCTTTTTCCTTGCTCACTCGATCATTCTCCTTTGTTGGGTCTGTTTCTGGAGTTCACTTTCCACGGCGCTGTATGGCTTTTTAGATCTTAGAAAGGGCAACGGGTATGGTTTCACTTGAGAATTCTTCTACGGTCTTGTGTTTATCTTTTATATTTATTTTTTTAGCCCTTTTAGCTTCCACCGGAGTTCTACGCCCTTCCAGTTACTCTTTTCTCTGTAAACACCACATCCTCTTTTTTAACGAACTTGTATTTGGTAAGGATATTATTACCTCTCTCTCTTTTTTCCTTTCTCCTTCCTTTCCTTCTTTCTTTGTCGGACTACATACCCGTACCGTAGTTCAGAACTGGGGAGGGGCATCACGCGCCGCCTACGGTTGCGGCTCGGGTGTTGATTTCTCACTCCCTTCCCCCCCCCACACACCACCCTACCACCCCCCGTTATTTCCTTTTTCTTCTTCTGATTTCGTTTTCCTTCATTCCGTGTATATACACAATTACCACCATAGTTTACATACAAGACTTTGTTCGATCTAGAAGATATCGTGTTACATTATGATTTTTCTTCTTTTTTCTTCTTCTTTTCCTTTTCACAGGGGTGGAGGGTGAGAGGGGTAGGGAAGGGAAGGGAGCGAAGGTACAGTTTATCGATTTGTGGCCTTCGCCGTCTACCAATTAGTGATATGCGCTCTCCATTTTGGATTAAACTTAGGGAGATGGTGGTGGTGGTGGTGGTGGTATGATAGTGGAAGTGGGTGTCTTGTATGGATGGATATCATACCGATATGATAGCACGAACTGGGGCTCCTGATATGACGTCTTTTTTTTTTCATTCTATCCTTTCCTCCCCTTATTGCTTGGCGTGCGCGGAGTTGGCCTGCTGCCGATGTAGAGTCCTGATTTTTCCTACAACCATTTATAATAACCGTAAGCTTAGCAATTTTTTAACTCTCGGACATAACCTTTTTTTTTCTCTTTCCTTCCCACTTGGAACTGTTCATTTATCGTGCATATTATACCAGTTGGAGAGAGGAAGAAAGAAAGAAAGAAAAAATAATTAAAAACAGTTACTAAAGATGGTTAAGAAGGCTTTCATTCTCGTTGCGGATGGGTCGGAAGAGATTGAGTTCGTCACTGTTTATGATGGTATGACGGGGCCCCCGGGGGGTTTTTCTTCTTCCTTGTGTTGTGTTTTCTTGTTTTCTTGTTCTGTTGTTCCGATACGGTACGGTAGCGGGTGAAGTGGGGAGGATGAGGAGGAGTGGGGTTGAGCTGACAGTTGTTCCGAGTTTTTGCAGTTTTAGTTCGCGCCGGATTCTCAGTTTGCTCTATTGGGGTGGACATTTCTGATTCGTTTGCTAGGTATCGTTATCAAACATATAATACTTCTGTTTCTGTCTCTTTTTTTCTATTGAGGTTGACGGCTGACCTAGTATTATTGTTCATTACTGCAGACTTTCTCGGGGAGTGAAGATCATCCCGGACGTTCAGAGTTTGGATCCCGAGGCTCAACTTGTACTATAACTTTCTCTTCCGAACCACCCCAAAATCTGAAAACCATAATATGGTAGGGGGGGGGGGGGGGCTAAAGGATGTGCACACAGCCGGATTTGATAGTATTACCTGGCGGCGGCCCCGGCACAAAGGCGTTCGAAGAGAGCGGTGCTGTTGCCAAACTTATCAATAGGGCTCGGAAGGAGGGGGTATACATTGGTGCTATCTGTGCTGCTACGAGGTATATAACATCTCCCGCACCGGACCTGCTATGTACCACTCCGGACAGACCGGTTAACGGTGGCCAGAGCGCTCGTAAGATTCGGTGCCGAAGGGGGCTGGAAGGCAAGAGTTACCAGTCACCCGAGTGTTCAGGAGGCAGTGGTTAATGGAGGGTGGGAGTACACTGAGGATAGGGTGGTCCTTGACGGGACGGTTATTACTTCTAGAGGGTCTGTTATATATCTGCCAAGACTGCCACTAAGAGGTAAGGCTAGCTAAGCTAGTTGATATAGGCCTGGGACGTCATTGCTCTTCGCTTTGACCCTCGTTGAGACGCTCTGTGGGAGGGAGAAGCGTGAGGTAAGTTCAGCACGGGCTCATAGGCATGGTTCAAAGAGCTTTTATGCTAATATTAGTATTGGCTTTAACTATAGGAAGTGGAGGGGCCCATGATCACGGCCAGTGAGTTGTAGTTGGTCGATGTTGCCGTTTTAGTATGATGGGGGTCTTTCAATATGCCGCAAAATAGCGGAAGAAGCTAATTACCTCATAAGTTGGGAATTCAGCTATCAAACAAGCTCATACTATAGAAATGAAATGAAAAAAAAGTACTATGATCACTCCTCATGTTATCCGTATGTCATCAAGTGTAAAAAAGAACCCCACAATTGCCAAACCTCCAAATTTCCTCATTCGGCAAGACATCACAAAAACTCACTCACAGACCCCACAACCGCAACGGAACTACCCGGCCGATCAATGCGGCTCCAACCGACACAACCTAATTTCAACCTCACTTCAATAACATTTCCGGATCTCCCCCGGGGAATAATAACAAATCCCCCTCCCCCCCCCCATCCACCACCCATCCCCATCCCGCCATCTGCAACTCCTTTCCCTCTAGTACCGGTAGGTAACCTGAGCTGAAGGAAAAAAAAAGAAGAAAAATGCAAGCCTGGCACAAAAAAGAAAAAGCCAAACAAGTCAAAAAGGGCAAAGCGGAGAAGCAAAAGCTTCGAACGGAGAAGCTCGCGAGACGGAACCCCGACCGGATACAGAAGCAAATCGATGAATTGAAGGCGGTAGGAGAGGGCGGGCAGATGGGCCCCGGCGATAGGAAGCTGCTAGCGGATCTAGAGAGGGATCTAGCGGCGGTGAAGAAGGCGAAGGAAGCGCTCGGTGAGAAGGTGCCGGAGCGACGCGCCGGAGGGGCGGGAGTCAAGAGGGATGCTGGGGAGATGGAGGAGAAGAAGAGGGACGAGGTATGCCCACTCATCTATCTGTCTATCTATCTATCCCCTTGGCGAAAAATTCGCTGATAAAGTCCTCTATAGAGAGGGCCCCCGAGGCATCACTACAACCACCAACAGCGGCGAGAAGAAGACCCCGATGAAAGCGATTCTGGGGAGTCGGCGTCCTCCTCTGTTCGTGGTATTCCTATGCCCCCTGGTACCCCACCTCCCCTGCCGAAGGAAGCCTGGCCCCGAGGTCCTAGGGTTGCGCACGAGCTCCCGGAGAAACCAGTTCTTGCTCCTGCGCAGACTACGTATGCTGCTGCGCCGATACTTCGAGACCTGAGGAAGGAAGCTGCTGTATTTGTGCCTGCGGCAGTGAAGAGGAAGATGCTTGTTGAGAGGGCTACGCGGGATGATGATGAGGAAGAGGAGGAGGAGAAGGGAGGGGATGGAGACAGAGAGGGGGAAGAGGAAGGGTTTGTGAGAAGGAAGATCAATGCCGCGCCTGATGTGGATGTGGAATTTTCCAAGTTTCAAGCGGAGATGGAGGAGGTTCCTGATGAGGGCGTGTGATCAGGATTTGTTTCATCGCGAACGGGGAGAGGGGGGGGGGGGTGTATTTGAGTGTATTTTTAAGCCCGACCATAAGAATGGTAATTAATTGATCACGTTTTATCCGAAATATACAGGTGCGAGGAGTCCGAATGCTCTTTTCTTTTAGGATAGCATCTACAGAAAGCCAATGCCGATGTGTGGACTAACTATCACAACTCCCAAGGTAAGCTACCAAAACAAAGATTACACACACACACACACACATACACATACACACAAGTCATTGTCAAGCAAACCTCATAAATTCACAAGCGACGCACCCCTCTCACCCTCAAGACACTATCCGGAATGCCATGCGTAATATCCAGTCTTTCAATCCCTGGCTTGATCACGATAGCTATACTCTAGATCCACTGTGCGCTCAGAGCCCACTTCACCCCACCCCAATTGGCCCCAATTGGCCCTCCCAGACATCCACCACTTTCTTTATTTCTCGATTGTCGCCCTCAAGGCTAGATCGCAACTGCCCGCTGTCAGACCAGGATCTCACTCACCCTTTATTATATCATACTCCTGGGGAGCCGAGAAAACGCTAGTAAGCACGATGTATCAAATTGAACAAGTCCCCTTTTGTTTTTATTTCAGGTATTATCAAAAATCCGAGGTTACAGAATAGTCCGCAGTATCGTGATTACTTCCGCTTTTTTTTTCCCCTTTTTTCTCAAATTTCCAAAGGCTTCTTGTGAAGCATTTCGTCGCTGTCGAAGTTTCTCTCTTCCCCTCTTCTTTTCTCTCCTTTTTTTGGTGGTGGTTTCCTGTTCCTCTTCGGCCGGCGTCTGGGATTGACTTCGTCATACAGGGGGATGAATGAATGAAGGAATGAGGTTCGGAAGGGGTGGGTGGAGGGAGTAAAGCCTGGGGTTTAGGAGAGAAAAAAAGTGGGTTTTCGAAGGTGAGTTATGGTAGCGGTGGTTTTGGAGGGTAGGTGGGTATAGTGGGGGGGGGGTGGATTCTTGGGGCTTCGTTCTTATTCCGCTATGATAGTGAATGATGATATTGAAGAAAGGATAATTATTGTACGAAGCGGGGGGGCTACGGCTATTGCAATAGTTCAAGTGCGCAATATATCCCCAGCTAGAGATTAAAATCAAAAATTTAGGCGGGAAAAAGGTAAAAATTGTGGAAAATTCGATTGTGTTTTTTAAAAGCCCTTTTTGATAGTAACAAAAAAAGTGGTATGATATAAGATAATAACACCGGTAGGTAACAGTGGGTTGTAGGGGGGGCCGGTTTAGATAACCCGAATACCATAAGGACTCGAACGATTGGACGACGTATGATAACTTACTAGAACGCTAGGGTTGCCTCTCCTAGTAAATCCCAGTGCTCTTTCCTTTCCCATTTGTCCCGGAGAGCAGGTTTTTTTGGTGTACTTGTCGACCCCTTTCCACAGGAGGGAATTTCGGACTATCATACCCAGTATGATACATGGTCTGGTATTGCCCCCTTCTCCGAATGGTGCTCAACATATAGTTTCCAACTCCTGTCCGCGAACCCCCTCGCCTATTTCGGGACTTCACAACCTTTTAGTGGGGTATCCTATTCTTCGATCTTCGAAAACAGGGCCGGTAAAGGTACGATATAGCTTCTATCAATATATGGTGACTCGGACAGTAGGACCCAGAATCATGAGGTTGCTAGTTGGTTTTTCCCTTTCAAGTAGCGATGCTATCAACCTATTCTGCTCTAGCGCGAGGTACCGGTATTGTACTAGATAGGGATGAAGAGTAGGGACGTGCTTAGTCAGGTAGCGCGATTCCACCTCACAATCTCTGGAGTTGCGGCCTTGTATTATACCTCTTCATGCAATCTGCAATTTGGCATCGTGGTGAAATACCTGTCCTCGGTGGGATGTACGCACAGCCTGTATCCGCCCCCTCTCTCTCACTAAGCTAGGGACAGTGTGCCCCAAGAGATGACAGAAAAAGTTCCTAGCCAAAGTGAGAGCAAAGCCAGAAGTCCTATGTAGTATTTCGGAGCTCTGCAAACTCAGGACTACCCAGCAAGACCTTGGGGGGGGGGTGAGCAAAGTATTGGGGTTGGTCTCATAACAGAGTATACCATGCTCTCCAGATATCAGCACACGATACCAGGCTTCTCAGGCCTCTCGTCTATTATTTCGTTTACCCCGTACTCTCGCGCAAGTCGCAAAATAACCAAATATTGTTCCGCATATCAAGCCTTACCAGAACCGGAAGACTCAACATTCCCCCCATTTACACACCAGGGAGGCAAAGGCTCCTGTGACCTCCAGAAGTTCTAAATAGTGTGCAGGTACATAGCTACCTGGCATTGAAGCTGATAATTTTATGTATGGTTAATAATATCTGCCCGGACACCCACTTGAGGGAACTTTACCGACAAACCCTCATGTCTAGGTCTGTTTTCGTGCATTGTTGTCGTTGAAAATTTCCTTTTGCTTTGCTTGCGCTTGTCCGGCCAGGCCAGCTCGTAAGAAAGGAACCTTGTTTGCTTGCTGATGATGGGCTTGTATTCTATGCGGCACAATTGGTCGGTAAAAAATCCGGGCGGCACCCATCCCCCGCGCAGGGTCACTACTGTGATGGCCTGATGGCTGTGGTCTATGGGACAAGGCACCCAGAGCGTATATGTCTATCAGTAAGCTAACGTCTCCACTCCGTCGTCAAGAAATCTGCGAGAACAACCCACTTTGGGAGTGAAAATGGCGGTTATTTAACCCTCTATGCTAGCCAGAAATATATCGTAAGGAAGCAGAACAGCAAAAGAAGAGGGGGGG
>Ga0307513_10005101_pt1 | contig 17384 bp, 22 predicted proteins | sample 15_EM_MG_FD_202174 | JGI IMG/M metagenome (GOLD analysis project Ga0307513, IMG submission 202174) | Populus trichocarpa ectomycorrhiza microbial communities from riparian zone in the Pacific Northwest, United States - 15_EM | ecosystem: Host-associated > Plants > Roots > Unclassified | place... | reverse complement strand
GACGCCTATCTTTCTCATGGTACGTAGCTTACGGCGGATGGGGTGGATACACCGAGCAAGAGCGGAACGCTTTTGGTCCTGTTGTTTTAGCGGCCATAAAGGTTGTTGTTCTTCGAGGCTTTTGAGACTCGGTCTCTAATCACTATGATTCATAGGAGGGATACAGGCATATCGACACAGCCTGGAGATACCGTGGGTAACCATGGAACCTCAACTCGATACAGCTGACGTCCAGAGTCTGCAGGCACTGAGAAGGTCGTGGGTGAAGCTATCAAGGCGTCAGGCGTTCCTCGTGAGGAGCTCTTCATCACAACCAAGCTCCCGTACGTCCTCGTCAAGGAGGCACACGATTTACCGCGTGAGCTAACGGTTCTTCAATCTAGACCTCATCACTGCGGTCGAGTTAAAGAGTTCTTCGAGGACAGTCTCAAAAGTCTTGGGGTCGACTACGTCGACTTGGTTTGTGCCCCGTCCCCTACATCCCGTCCCGTTGCTGAAGCCTGTACAGTACCTGATCCACCTACCCGTTCCCTTGGCTGATTTAGGCAAGTTTTCGATCATCCTATCGTCAATCAGTAACTCATCAATTGCCTCTAGATGCTGATAAACACGATTCCCCCAGGAGGGGCCCAGACGGGAAGGTACTGCTCTTCGACATCACCTTCAACCAAGTCTGGGCTCAGATGGAGGAGCTTCTCGAGACCGGCAAGGTCAAGGCCATCGGCGTCAGCAATTTCTCCATCAAGAAGTAAGTGGGGATCGACCTATCGTGTCTCTCAGCTCTGAAAACCCGCGTCTTGTATCTAGTTTGAAGCTATTGTTGGAGACTGCCAAAATTGTACCTGCCGTCAACCAGGTCGAGTAGGTCCCTTTGTTTGCTGTGTGTGTACTGGGACCGTGGGTTTACCCTTCAACAGAATGCACCCACACCTCGCCCAGCAGGATCTCCTCGACTTCTGCAAGGAGAAGGGTATCCATATCACCGCATATACTCCCACAGGTTGATCTATCCCTGACCCCGAGGAGAACCGAATTAACGTCCCTCATACAGGTCGCGGCTCCATTCGCGAAGAACCTCTCATTAAGGAGCTAGCCGCCAAGTACAACTCGTCGCTAATTCAAGTCATCCTGGGATGGGGTCTTGCCCGAGGTGTCAGCTTGGCCACCATTAGCTCCAAAGCAGAGCACAGGAAGGAAGCCCTCAACGTACGCTCAACATCTCTTTGGCCAATTCAGGGATCTAATCTGTATTACAGCTCCCTGATATCGACCCGGAAGACGTGAAGAGGATCACTGCTCTCGATAGGCGGCAGATGGCCTATTATACCCTGGATGACTACGGAATGATCTCAGGATGGACGCTGGAGCAGTTTGGGTGGGAGCACTTGAAGCCTGCCGTTAATGGCCCCTTGCTCTAGAGGGTCCCCGCGTACCCTTGTAAGGTTTACGGTGTAGAAACATACACGCGATGCATTGGCGATGATGTCAAGGAAGCAAGAAGACAGAGGAGATATGGAATAGAAGAACAGGGGGGAATCGTATCAACAAGTTTGCGTACTATAGAAGTTAGACGACGAAATTGATCCCTCCTCCCAACTTTGGTACCAGTGCAAACGCCAGGTTGCGACGCTTTCGGGTTGTGGCAGACATTGCATCCCTTCACCAGGGCCGATGCAATTATCCCTCCGATATATGTACACGTGCGCAACGCGATGGCTTGTCATTGCCCGTGGTGGTCGGCGATTACCGTCCAGGGGTCAGATCCCTCTGTTGGTACCCGGGTGTTGAGGGCCGGTTGAGCCAGCAGTCATCGGTTCACCAGCCACTTGGCGGAAATGCGTAGCCGCTCAGCGGATGATACCGTTCGGTACAAAGCGCAAGGGTACTTTATGACAATCCGCACACGCGGGTAAAACGTCTATATGGTATCCAATTCTATGAGACGCGTAAAATAGGGAATCGTGTATGGTAATTTTAGTAGATCCCGGGAATAAACTTGTACTTGACGATAGAGCAATACTTGTCCCAATCCTTTCCGTACTTCTTGGAGCACCTGGTACACGGCATTAAGATCAAGGTCGAAGAGGGGACGTAGATTAGTTCTCACCTCTCGAAGTCACGTCCACACCGGTGGATGAGGACGGTGATGAAAAAGATGCAATAGAAGTAGGGGATAGGAGTAGCAGTGCCGATGATAGCACCCCAGAGGAAGCTCATAGTCCAGTCGGCAACATAGTTCTGGTAATGTCGAACGTGAGTTGAGCAACACGGTATGGTACCAACCGAGACTTACGGGTTTGCGAGAGTACTTCCACCATCCACATGTCAAAAGGCGGTTTCTGTAGAGATGGCCTCAGAATCGTAATTACATCCGGGAGAAGGGAAGTAGCTACCCATGAGCTGTCTGAACAAAGGTAGGGTTCTTGATGACACCCCATGGGAGCTGAGGGAAAGTCTTGCGGTAGTTAAAGACACCCTGGGTCTGCATCTTGAATCGGCTCTTTTGTGACATGGAAGTATCCCAGCTGGAACAAAGAGGTTAGGAGCGACGGGCGTTGTCGACGCGAAAAACGTACACGTAGTAAGCAGTCAAGAGCGTAGTGAACATGATAACGTAGGTGGCAGTCGAGAACTGGTATTTGGATGGGTCGTGAGAGGCCATGTATACGACAGAGTAGACATAGGACTGGAACGGAAAGCCTCAGAATCGACGGAAGGAGACGACAGTAAGACCACCTACGAAGGGAACTCCGGCGAAGTTCCAGAAGATAACCAAGAAACCCCACTTCTCATGGTAGATATCCCAGGTTTGGGGAATGCATTCCTCGCCCTTGCAGCTGGGTAGGGTCAGTGAGGTCACATCGAGAGAAAAACGCAAACGCTCTCACCAAGCATTGAGATACAACCAGGTTGCAAGAGTCATGAAGGCCATGTTCTAAAGCCGAGGTGAGCGGAAACTCGTCAGAGCTGAAAATAGAAATGCGTACAGGAGTGACGTAGCCGTAAGCTTCATACTGCTTGAGGCATCCAGAGACGGAAAGGAAGAACACGATGTGCCACGGGATGCGGACCTCGGCCCACATCTTCAAGTCGACGTTTCCGATGCGGGGGTTTAAACAGGCACCCATGAAGAGGTCGTAAACGAAGTTTCCGGACATACGCATGGGCTCCCCAGCAATGATGGTGGCGAAGTACATGAAGAACGAAACAAACCAACCCCAGAACATGGCGACGGTCATGAGATGGCCAAAGTTGTCGATGATGCTGGTCAGGCGGAAGATGTCGAAGTAATGCAAGCCCGCGGCGGTGAGTAACGTGGTGTACACGCATACAAGGGCGTTACAGTTATACATGAGTGTCTTGTAGCCGAGAGATGGGACTGGGAGACCCTCTTGTTGGTATCCCCATGGCATGAAGTGGGCGAGGAGGAGTTGATGAACCATGAATCCGGTGTACACCTTCCAGGCGTAGCAGTTTGATGAAGCATCCTGTAAACAAAACGTTAGACAACATGAGACTGAAGCGAATCCTTTTAAAACGCACTTCTTTGACGTGTCCCCAAATTTCGAGGAACAGAGGCTTCGCCTCGGCCAAACTGTGGGGGTAGACAAGCCTCCCGTCGTAGAACCACAGACAAGCCCAGAGGTAGTACATGAGCACCGGAAAACCAGTCATGATAGCAAATACACCCCAGGGACCACCAAACTCGTAACTGCGACGCGCTGTGAGACGGCGGAGAGAACGCGGAAGGGGTTTTCAAACATACGTGTCATGTTTATCGAGTTCCTTGTCCCTTTGCTCGCCCTCGTTCGTGATTTTGATGATATCATCTTTTTCGGTCGACTTTGTCGTCCGTTGACGCACGGTGGTCGGGGCGGCCATGGCAGGCGAGGAGGGGGAGTTGAAGAGGGCTTGCCTGGTCTGCGATCGTACCACTTGGAATTTATTGATCGGCCCGGGCGTTTTTTTGATCCCTTCATTCGACACGCCAGAACCGACGCGACGCGACTCTAGATCACGCGTTGTGCCGTCCGCGCGTCTGCGTGGCCCGGAATCAGATCGCTCTCTAAAAAACGCTTGTAAGGTTCGAAGACGCGAATGTGCTATCGCCCGAGGGTGGTGCAGACAAGATTCTCGGGTTCACGCGATTCCGGGAACAAGAATATCATGGAGCCAGGCGTTGGTTGGGCGTCGCTCACACATTGTTTCGCTCGTCCTCTGTTCTGGGTAGTGTAGGTATCAAACCGTCCAACACCCGATACAAGACACCAAGTCCCACAAATCAAGGCAAGCATTGCCCCTGAACGTCGTTACCGGCGTCCTCAGCGCCGCCAAGCAGATGATCACAAGACAGTCTTCATTATGTAAAACAACCAGGAAGAACATTCTCGAATTTACCGGAGTGTATAATGAGATGCCTTACTCGTTACAAAGGATCTTGCTCCCCCGCTTCTCTTGCAATCGATCCACGTCCGGCGGTTTCACAACAGTTGTCATGGGGTCAACGGGAAGCGTAGGGGGGGAGAGTATCCGCCAGACGTCGACATTACAGATATTACATGGCCAAAGGGCGCCCGGTTGATGCTCGAACCAAGTTTTGTAGACTACAGTTTCGCTGGCCTCAAGTCCCAGTCTGGAGTGATTTTGTGGGTGACAACCCCTCATTCGCGTGTACACTGAGGCGAACCACCGCAACAGGCTCAAACGAGTCCACGGTATTTGACCGCCGCGTCTCTACAAAATGGCCGAGCTTCGGGCTACAAAGAAAAAAGAGCTCACGGTCACTGTGGGGACGGTTAGTACTGACAGTAGTGTTGGGGGGAATTCGCTACAGTGTTGGGCCGCCACTGGCAAAAGCCCAGCGCCAGAAGCTAAGCTAGGCGAAGCCACCGGTTGTAGCCATAGGACGATGTATCCAGAGGCCGTTCGGTTTTTCCCGACGGTGCTTGCCGGTCGCCGGGCCAATAAGATTGTTATGGGTCCACGTGTGACGTATAGTCTGGTTCCCCACCCAGCGGGTGCTTAGTGTGTGGGAAAGAAGCTGTCACCGGGGAGCCCGAAAGCGACGGCTCGCCGTGATTTGACCAAGTCAATGGCATGCCACACGATGCTATTGACCGGCACAACACTGCGTGCCGGGCCAAAAACAAGTAAAACGTACTCGCATCGAAAAATTGGGGTTTGGGGAATAAAAGTTCCTACTTGGGACCCTCGACATAAATCTCCCGGGGACTGGTCATAAATGTCCCGGAAACTGCATATAAATGTCCCGGGAATCGGATATAAGTGTCACGGGAACTTTCAAGTATCAGTCATCACCATGTCTTTGGAGGACGCTCGCGACCTCTCCATTCCCGAACTCCTCCATGCGCTGAGTGGGAAACTCGACCTGGAAACCTCCCGTTTGCGAGAATCTTATCTCCTACCCATCACTGCCATCGCATCACTGATAGCCGAAGTGAGCACCCCTCCGACCTACCTACCTCAACGGACGCAGAGCGGATCTTCTAACACTGAACCCTCCAGATCGGGAACCTCGAAGCCAGAGCACGCAATGTTCTGAGCTTCTTACCCTCTTTACGGAATGCGTTGCAACCAGTGAACAGGTTACCCCCGGAGATCATCTCTAGTGTCGTTCAATATGTCCAGGACGGCGAGATTTGGGGCCGTACACGCCGAATCATTCCACTGACACACGTCTGTCGATACTGGCGCACGGTCGTCATCTCTGCACCCAACTTTTGGACTTCAATATCCACCGACGATCGGAAGAACTTAGCGGAGTTGAGCCTAGGGCGCACCGAGGCCGCTCCCCTGGATATCCACATCGACATGGATCGGTTCCAAGAGAACAATTGGACTGCCAACCTCCTGCGGCCAAAAGTCCAATACACCAAATCTTTGGCCGTTCTCAATCCTCCGTGGAGAGTCGAGGATGTGGCCACGGCGCTTCCGGATTTTCCACAATCAATGCCTAACCTCCGATCACTGAAAATCATAAAAGGTCCAATACCTGACTGGGACCGGACCGCCGACCCATTTGGATCATTCTCCCACTCCTTGAGGTGCCTCACGTTGAAAAACATCCCCCTTTATCCTTCCTTCCTTAACCTCGGGACTCTCACAACGCTATCGCTCAACGACGACAACTTCCACCTCCACTTGGACACCCTCTTGGACTTCTTGGAGGCGAATCACTCACTCCAAAGCGCCACCCTGTGTGTTTCGTTCATGGAGCCCTCTCTCCGCAGTTCCCAGCGTCAATCTCCGATCGGGAATCAACTCCAGCACTTATCGATATCTTGCATGTACGTGACGGAAGTCCAAGCCCTGGTCTCCAACATCGCACTCCAGAGAGGCGCACACCTGGAAATTTGGAGTGCAAGATTGAACCAAATTCTCTCTGGCATCTCCACTACACACCTTACAAACCTTCCCTCCCCCACTTCCGTCGAGTATGAAATTCAACCCAGACGCATTCGACTATCCGGGCCAAATGGAAGCTTCTCACTTGATAGCTTCCGTGGTTCTACGAGCGACCTCTTCGTAGAGTTCCCTTTTCTTCCTCTCGCGAACGTTCGAGAGTTTCACCTCATCGACCACGAGTCATCCTGGACGCCCCGCCTCAGCCCCGCGACGGACCACCTATCATCTCTGCCCAGCCTGAAAACGTTTACCTTCGAGTGCGAAACCGGTATACCCTACCTCTCCACTCTGTTGTTGAATTCATCATCTCCTCCCTCGTTAACGACCCTCGCGTTCTTGAATTGCGACCTCTCCGACTTGTCTGTGGAGGTGCTGACACGATTTGCTTCCAACCGCAAGAACACCACCTCGACCAGATTGCATCGTGTCGTCATCGTCGATTCGGGTGGGAAGTTTCCGAGTGCCGCCTCGATCGATGCGCTTGAGAAGCACGTTCCGGCAGTTGATGTTGTAAGGGGCGAGAAGCTACCCACAGACTTGTGGTGCGTGACCGTCTTCCCCTCGTCCAAACAATGAAACCCTGACATCCATGGGCAAGGGACTAAGAAAACACAAATCTCGGTTATTGCGCTCACTCGGGGCTAGATGGCGTTTTGGAGTTGGCGCGGGAAGTGGTTAAGGTGTCACCGGGTTGAGTTGGGAAATCAGAGGTCGGAAGTATATGTGATTGTAATACTAGAAGATAAATGTCAGCGAGAGCTCTTTCGGTGCACAAGACCCCTACGACGCTAACAAGGCCCTCGAGTGGCCCGCATAGAACGAGTTGATCACCAAAATGGCCTTTACGCGATCCTGGAAACCCAAGACCATAACACTCCTCACAAAATATCCCGACACCGTGACACCCGAATACCCTCTCGAGAGTTTATCGATATTATCGGCGACTGCGAACGTGCCCCCAGGGACGGTCTTCTCCATGCTGTCCTCAAATTATATCTGGACTTGCAGACGCGTGTTAAACTGGCCACCACAGTGAGCGTTTCCTACTAGATCGTGGATGGAGGAAGATTTGGCCTTTCGATTGTTTCCCGGCGGAGTAGTGGAGGGTCGGATATGACTCAGAAGTTGACTGCGTGAATGATACAGCGTGTTAACCCCTCCCCTTCTGCTTGGGTGGTCATGCTTTGTGAACCCCCCGCGACCACGCCTCGAATGTTTATGCGAGCGGTCCTTTCGGAAGGGAAAAAGATGGGGTTGCTGCTGTTTGGCGAGCCGAGCACGGTCCTCGAGGTACGTTCAATTCTATACTATTTGTTCCTCTCATAATGTTGCGGGAGCAGTAGTAATCAAGTTTTAAGGGCCCAAGTTCTACAGTGCACCATCGGGTTGCGCCTGATAACGTGCAACTGGCAAAACGGCTCGAACGGCCGCACTACGACTCTCCTTACACACAGCTACCATCAAGATTATGACATCGCCCCTCTGGATCTGGTGCCAAATTAAATTCCTCAACCAAATCATCTATCTGCTCGACCATCTCGGGGCAGATGTGAATTTCGTCGAACACGTCGAGCGAAACAGTCTGACCGTCGGAGGTCTGATGGGTCAGATAGGTGATGAGAGGATTCCAGTCTCCGTCGAGCGCTTTTGGATCCTCCAATTTTAGCCATCGCAAGTGGGGAAGAAGTTTCTTGTGAGCGTTTGGTCCATCTGGATCCGGCAGCAGGAACCCGTTGGACACCCCAGGGCCGACGAGGTGCAATACTTCGAGGTTAGGCACCACCACAAGAACCTCCTCCGTCGCCCGGAGGTTCGTCTTGAAGCTGACGATGCTTTCCAGGGGAAGGAGCGCGAGGATTTTGATGTTCAGCTTCCGACGTAGGTTGGAAGGAACGCGGCGGGACAATCCTATCTTAAACGCCGCACATGGGGAGTCAACCTGTGGTGGTAGATTTGGACCCCAATATTCAGCTGCAACAGCGATAGTGCTAATTGAAGTGGAGTAGGAGCTATACAAGGTGGAAATTTCGAGCCTATTTCTGAACCTTGGATCGCGTTGGAGGTAATTTCGAATGTATGGCCCGATGATTTCGTAAGCCTCCTCGAACTTGCAATTGTAGAACTCGAGACTTGCGCTCTCTATCCTTTTGGGGAGCTCCAGTCGGTGTAGGATCGGGAAGATGTCATGGAACGTGCCTATCAGGCAAAGCCGTTCCAGGCGACGGAGTGGCACCAGGAATTTGGAGTCGTTTCCGCTGTCGTCACTGACGATCAGCCGCCGCAGCGCGAGGAACCGAATGTTAGGATTCGAGGCGAGAAGTGAAAGTATTTGGGATGTGGTCGGGACGACTGTGGGCCGGATCGTGTTCTGGTCGATACATAAGTCGGTAAGCGCCGCGGTGGCTGATTTCAGGTGGTCCCAGCACGAGACCTTGAAGTTGCCAAAGAGGTAGAGGTCTCGCAATTTTGGGAAACAGTGGCGGGCGAAAAAATCGGAAACGTCCACCCCGCTCAACGCGATCGACTCCATGCTACTGTGTCGGATCCCTTCATCTTCGGGGGTCAATAGGGAAATGATAGCGGTTGCCGTCGATTCCTCTATGGATTGGCATCTGATGTGGACCTTCCGTATGACGTCACGGGCAGCACGGTCCCTGAGCACATTTCGCAGAATTTCGTCGAGAGACTCGCCCCCGTGGGTAAATACATCCAGCACAAGGTCGACTGGGGCAGAGACTCCGGAAAGAAGGTGCCGCCGCTTCCAGTCTTTCAGCTCGTTGCCCCAGAAGCTCCACAGTGCCGGGGTGTTGCGCGCGACTCGGAACCAGCGGTGGCAAACCAGGATGAAGTTGTATGAACCCTTTTGCAACTTGGGAAAGTAGCCGTCACCAGGTTCCGGCATGACGTTCAAATGAAAGATGTGTCCGAGGATGTCCGGAGGGATGCGCGCGACGTTCAATAAGGAGTTTCGAGAACGCTTGAGTTGCGCGAGTTCTGCTGTTATCTCCTCGATCCGTTTGTCCAAAACCATGATGGAGTCGATGTTGATCTCGTGGCCCATGTTGGTGCTGGACCCGCGTTAGATGTCGCGAATGCCTCGGAAGTTCACTTCACTTACGTCGAAAAGCACGTTTGTTTTCAACTTTGAGAGACAGGCCTTTCGGCGTGGGTTCGAGCTTGTGGCAGCAAGGGGATGACGCGCTCTTGATGAGTCTCTGATGGTGCTATAAGTACCCCGCAAAAAGCGTTCACCGACCGGGACCGAAAGACCTGCCTTAGCCTACGTTGCTGGGTAGAGAAGTTCAGCTCTGGGGTTCCGCGGCGGTAGCGGGAAACGCGGTTCGGCGTGTTGCGCTTGCTTGATCGATGTTAACGGTCACCTGGTTATGGGCTACGTCAACGGGAAGTTGTTCCGTGGGTATCCTCACGCGACTCCCGGTGGGGTCCTCAACAGTCTCTAAAGCGCTGAAGGTTCTGCACGGAAATGACCGTATGTTCAACAGTCCGAGACCACTAACGTCCTCGTTAACGTTACAGATCAGCATCAAGCTCAGCTTGTAAATTTCGATCGATGGGGGAACAAAGTTTTGTAGACTACAACTTCGTCCTGAATCAACCGTAATTGTGCTGATTCTCAAAGTTCGGGTCTCTGGAGTGATTTTGTGGGTGACCATCATTCGTCCGCGCGCGAGGCGACTCGGAACCGCCACAGGTAGGCGCTCACGGCGTTTATACTTTATCGAACAACCGGCGTTTCAATTTACTCGCCACGCTTTTGAGCGACAGTCATCCCCATGTCTTTAGGGGCTGCCCGCGACCTCTCCATTCCCGACCTCCTCCGTGCGCTGAACGAGAAACTCGACCTGGAAACCTCCCGTTTGCGAGCATCCTGTCTCCCACCCATCGCTTCCACACAATCGCTGACAGCCGAAGTGAGCACCCCTTTGATTTATCCACCTCAACGGACGTGGAGTAGAAGGATCTGCTAACGCTGAGTCCCCCAGATCGAAAACCTCGAAACCAGAGCACGCGATGTTCTGAACCTCATACCCTCTTTATGGAACGCGTTGCAACCAGTGAACAAGTTACCCCCGGAGATCGTCTCCATTATCGCTCGATACGTCCAGAACGACGAGACCCCCGACCGTACACGCCGAATCATTCCACTGACACACGTTTGTCGATACTGGCGCATGCTTATCATCTCTACATCTGGCCATTGGACTTCAATATCCACCGGATGTAGTAGGAAGTTAGTGGGGTTGAGCCTGAAGCGGACCAGTCCCCTGGACGTCCGTGTCGACATGCGTCGCTTCCAAAAGGATAACTGGGCTCTCGACCTCCTGAGGCTAAAAATTCAAAACATTAGGTCCTTGATCGTTCTTAGACCGCGGGACGCCAACGACGTGACCACAGCGTTTCCGGATTTTCCGCGATCAATGCCCAACCTCCAATCACTGGAGATCTCAAATAGTGGAGGATCTGACTGGGACCAGTCCGTCGACCCGTTTTCTCCGTTTGGATCGTCAGCCTGCTCCTTGAGGTGCCTCACCTTGGACAATATCCTCCTTTATCCTTCCTTCCTCAACCTCAGGACTCTCACAACGCTGTACCTGAGGGATCACGACTTCTACCTCCACTTGGACACCCTTTTGGACTTCTTGGAGGAGAATCACTCACTCCAAAGGGTCACCCTGTGGGTTTCGTTCGTGGAGCCTTCTCTCCACATCTCCCAACGTCGATCCCCGATCAGGAATCAACTTCAGCACTTGTCGATATCCTGCCGCCGCGTTATACAAGCCCAGGCCTTGATCACCAACATCGCACTCCAGAGGGGCGCGCACTTGGAGATCTTCTGCGGTCTCTGGGATGCAGGGCCGAATGAAATCCTTACCGGGATCTCCACTGCACACCTTTCGAATCTTCTCTCCCCCACCTCCATCGAATATGAAACCCACCCCAGACGCATCCGACTATCCGGGCCGAATGGAAGGTTCTCATTTGGTAGCCCCCTCCTTATCATACGGAACCTCTTCATAGAGTTCCCCCTACTCCCTCTCGCGAATGTTCGAGAGTTTCACCTCATACACCGGGAGACATCGGGGACGTCCCACCTCAGACCCGCGATCCACCACCTGTCATTATTCCCCAACCTAGAAACACTTGCCATCGAGTGCGAGACCAGAACATCCTACCTCCCCACCTTGTCGTCGGATCCATCATCCCCCCCTTCGTTGACAACCCTCGCGTTCCTCAATTGCGACCTCTCTGAGGACTTTATGGAGGAGCTGACGCAATTCGCTTCTGACCGCAAGAATACCACCTCGGCCAGGTTGCATCGCGTCGTTATCGTCGATTCAGATGGGAAGTTTCCGAGTCCCACCTCGATCAAGGCGCTTGAGAAACACGTCCCGATAGTTGATGTTAGGAGGGGCAGGGAGCCACCCACAGACCTGACATGAACCGAACTTGAGTATAGTGAGTGACTACCTTCCTCCTATCCAAACAACGAAACGCTGACACTCGTGGCCAGGGAATTAAGAAAGCACAATTTTTGGTTATTGCACTCACTCGGGGCTGGATGGCGTTTTGGGGTCGGTGTGGGCAATGGTTGGGGCGTTATGGCCTTCAGACAACACCAGGCCGAGTTGAGAAACCAGACGTCGGAAATCTATGCGATTGTAATGATAAACAGTCAATACTAGCGAAAGCTGTTTCGACCCACAAGACCTCTGTAACGCAACCTCCGGTTCGGGTAACTCACTGAACCTGCCGACCTCATTATGTGGCTCTCTCCGTTGCTAATCGACACCTGACAGTTCGAGAACCCGAACAACATAAACCGCGTTCAACGTTACCCAGGTACACGTCAGGGCGGTTGACAGTCTTGGAACGTGGAATGCATAACGGATTGATGGCTGAGGGAGGGAGGTACACGGAGTTGTGAAATTTGCAGGTACAGGCGTTCTCGTGAACATCTACGGTGAAGCTTGAAAGAAGATATCTTGTGCGTGCACCCCCAGATGTAAGTGAACTGTTTCCATTTGGCGCGTCCGAAACCAGCTCTCAACGTTAAATTAAACCGGGCTCACAGTGGCTCGTAGGCGCTTAATGTCACTGTGGGCTCTCAAGGTATAGGCGTCATTTAACGAGGGAGTTTTGTGGACCCCTGAGTACTTGAGTCCTTCAAGCAGTGCGACCACCACGGTGATGTGATTGGAGTTTCTCGATCAACGGAGGTCGTCCGTTTTTCCTGACCACTCCGAGGTCGGACCCACGACGAGCAGCCCGTCTCTCAAAGCCACAAATAAATATCTTCGTTGATGTAAGTGAACAAGTTCCAGAGAGATTACGATGCCTGACGGAGGTTTGAACAGCAGCATGGGCTATGAGAGCAACATCGTCTCCGCCCTGGCGCTGGACAAACGAATCGAAGAAGTAATGGTAAAACTCGCCCGACTCAATTGTTCTTTAAACTCCTTATTACCCGCCGCGCGCATATTTCCAGAAGTCCTCGGGTACATCTTCCGTTTCAACATCACCACCGAGCCCGCCCGTGCGCGTGGCCCCAATTTGCTGGAGTGCAGAGGGACTCTTATAACTTCCTCCTCGTCCGTCATCATTGGGTCCAGGTCGCCCGTCGTCTTCCGAAACTTTGGAGCTACTGGGGAAATAATTTGGAAGGCCGGAAGCGACAGTGCCCTTGTTCTGGAACCGCTCCGCTGGATCTCGTGCTGGATGGAATGGGGCGCTGGATTGGATCTTTCGACGAAACCCTGCGGGATACTCTCAAGGGCCACGCCGCACGGGGTGCCACACGGAAGGTCTATCTCAGTGATGACGAGATACAACCTAACGTCTCCTCATTGACCCCCCCACTTCCCGGGGCACATCCGGGGTAGCGACATCGAAGTGACCGCTTTGAACGGTGTGGATGGTTCCGGTTTCTTCTCCCGTCAGCGTTTCCTGAAGTTGCGAGACCTCTCCTTTTCAGAGCATTTCACGATCTGGAGCTGGGACTGCCTCAGCTTCAGCACCATGGCGCTCGTTAACCTTTCGCTCCCCCTTTGCCCACCTCCATACATCCCAACATCACAAATACTCCCGCTCTTCGGCTCGAATTCCAGTATCCGGTGCCTAGTTCTAGAGTCGCTGAAGATCGAGGACGACATTAGATGTGGCTCCGATGGGTTTCTGGTGGCACTACCCCGCCGAGATCGTTGTGAAGTTTACCGGGCGTATAATGGGAGAGGTCGCTCCTTGCTCGCTTGTTGGGATCAACGGTGGTGGAGTAAACATGGCATTCGGTTGATGTTTTGTAGACTACAACCGTAACCCTACCGGCCCCCGGAATGATTTTATAGGTATCCTGGGGCGGGCCACAATACAAGGGCTCACGGCGTTTATCAACTTCGATCGGGGATTCCCCGCCACACTTTCGAGTGACAGTCATCACCATGTCTTTGGAGGCTGCTCACAACCTCTCCATTCCCGAACTCCTCCGCGTGTTGAATGAGAAACTCGGCCTGGAATCCTCCCGTTTGCGAGAAACCTGTCTCCCGCCCATCGTTTCCATCGCATCACTGAAAGCCGAAGTGAGTGCACTTTTGATCCGTCCACCTCAACGGACGTGGAGTGGAAGGATCTGCTAACGCTGAATCCTTCAGATCGAGGGCCTCGAAACCAGAGCACGCGATGTTCTGAACCTCATGCCCTCTTTACGGAACGCGTTGGGGCCACTGAACAAGTTGCCTCGGGAGATCATCTCTAGTATCGTTCAATTTGTCCCAGACGACCAGGTTTCCGACCATATACGCCAAATCATTCCACTGACACACGTTTCTCGATACTGGCGCAAGATCATCATCTCTACGCCCGACCATTGGACTACAATATCCGCCCAAAGTGGTAGGAAGTTGGTAGAGTTGAGCCTGGAGCGGGCTGTGGCCGCCCCCCTGGATATCCATCTCGACATGGACCAGTTCCGACAGAATGATTGGATTGTCGACCTCCTGAGGCCAAAAGTCCAAAACACTGGATCTTTGACCGTTCACAGTCCCTCGCGGGGAGCTGAGGACGTGACCACCGCGTTTCCGAATTTTCCACAATCGATGCCCAACCTTCGATCGTTGGAGATTATAACAGGTGGAGGACCTGAATGGGACCGGTCCGTCGACCCGTTTGGATCACTAGCCTGCTCCCTGAGGTGTCTCACATTAGTGAATATCCCTCTTTATCCCTCCTTCCTTAACCTCGGGACTCTTACAACGCTGTCCCTCGATGACCACAAGTTCCATCTTCACTTGGATACCCTATTGGACTTTTTGGAGAAGAACCACTCTCTCCAAACTGCCGCCCTGGGGGTTTCGTTCGTGAAGCCCCCTCTCCGCAGTTCCCAGCGTCGATCCCCGATCAGGAATCGACTCCAGCACTTAACGATATCCTGCATCCGCGCGATAGAAGCCCAGGCCCTGATCTCCAACATCGCACTTGAGAGAGGCGCGCACTTGGACATCCTCCACTATGACTGTGATGCGGGATTGAAAGAAATCCTGACCGGGATCTCCACCACGCACCTTTTGAACCTTCCCTCCCCCACTTCCATCAAATATGAAACCTACCCCAGACGCATCCGACTATCCGGGCCGAAAGGAGGGTTTTCGTATACTGGCATCCCTGAGGATACCTTCACAGAGTTCCCTCTACTCCCTCTCGCGAACGTTCGAGAGTTTCGCCTCATACACCGCGGGTCATGGAAGACACCTCACCTCAGCCCCATGACCCACCACCTGTCATTCTTCCCCAGCCTGGAGACGCTTGCAGTCGAGTGCGAAGCCGGCATACCCCAACTCTCCACTTTGTTGTCGAACCCATCATCTCACCCTTCGTTAACGACCCTCGCATTCCTGAATTGCAATCTTTCCAACCGCTTTGTGGAGGAGTTGACGCGGTTTGCTTCCGACCGCAAGAACACCGCATCGGCCAGGTTGCACCATGTCGTGATCGTCGATTCGGGTGGGAAGTTTCCAAGTGCCGCCTCGATCGACGCGCTTGAAACACAGGTCCCAATAGTTGATATTAGGAGGGGCAAGAAGCTACCCACAAACCTGATGTGAACCAAACTTAAGTATAGTGAGTGACCACCGTCTCATCCAAACAATGAAATCCTGACACCTGTGACCAAGGAACCAAGAAAGCACAAATCATGGTTAGTATTGCTTTCAGCTGGACGGCGATTTGGAGTTGGTGCGGGCAGTAGTTAGGGCATCACCGGGTTGAGTTGGGAGGACAGAGATCGGAAATCCATGCGATTGTAACGATAAACGATAAATGTCAGCGGGGGCTCTTTCAACGCACAAGACCCTACAAGCCCCTCGGGTAACCCGCATAGAATTGATCACCGAAATGGCTGTTACGAGATCCCGGAAACCCAAGACGGCGCTCATCACCAAACGTGACCACAGGTATACTTCTCCGTGCTGTCTTCAATCTCTACTTGGACTTGCGGGTGCGTGTTCGGCTAGCTACCAAAGTGGGCATTTCCAAGCTCGGGGATGGAGGAAGATGGTTCGGACTTGATTTGAAAACGGCGATCTTTTCGTCTCCTCGGTTCTGGCAAATCACCAAACCTACCGACCTTACTCCATACGCGGATCTCCCTGTTGCTGTCGGACACTTGCGGACTCGAATTGAACATAAACCGCGTCGTTGCCCATGTACATGGAGAATTCGACGGCCCTGGAGCGTGGAACCCATAACGAGTTGATGGCTAGGGAGGGAAGTGGAGGATACGTGGAATTTGCAGGCACAGGTGTTCTCGTGAACACCGGCGGTGAAGATTATACGTCGTATGTGCACTCGATGTAATTAAACTTTTCCGTTTGGCGCTTCCGAAACAGGTCCTTGATATTCCTTAATGCCCAATACCACTGCAGACCCCCAAGGCAGGGGTGTTACTCGGCGATGGTGTCTTTTGGTGCTCTCCCTTGTATGATCATGGTGTAGATGCTGCAGTTCTGGCCGGAGTTCCTCGATCAGCGGAAGTCGTCCGTTTTTTCCTGACCACTACGAATTCTGACCCACGACGAGCAACCTGTCTCACAAAGTCACAGTTCAATGTCTTCATCGGTGTAAGTGAACAGACTACCAAGTAATTACGACGCCTGACGGAGGTTTGGACACCAGCGTGGGCTACGGAACCAACATCGACTCCACCCTGGCGCTGGACAGCTGAACAAACGAATCGATGAAGTAACGGGAAACAACCCGTCCGACTCGAACACTTTCAAAACTCCTTATTACCCGCTGTGCGCGTCCCTCTAGAGATCCCCGGGTGCATCTTCCGTTCCAACATCACCAAGCCCAGTGACCCCCGGCTTGCCGGGATACAAGAGGACTCTTATGACTTCCTCGTTAGATGTCGCCGTTGGTCCCAGGTTGCCGTCCTTTTCCGGAACTCTGGGGCTACCGGGGTAATGGTTTGGAAGACTGGAAACGATAGCGCCCCCATTCTGGAACCGCTTCGCTGGATCTCGTGCTGGATGGAACGGGGCGCCGAATTGGGTCCTTCGACGAGACCCAGCGGGATACTCTACTATGGCGCCCGCCCGCTCTCCTTAAACTCACATTCAAACATCCCAACATTACCGCAAATGCTTTCGCTCCTTGACTCGAATCCCAACATCCGGAGCCTGGCGTTAGGGTCGCTGAAGATCAAGGACGATATTAGACGTGGCTCCGACGGGTTTCGAGTGGCGCCACCCTACTGAGATTGTTGTGAAGTTTGCCGAAGCGCACAACGGGGTAGGTTACTTTGATCCTTACTCGTTGGCACTGTGGGAAGTGAGGGCACTTTTCAAAAGTACCCTTGTTCATACGTCACGAACACCGATCGCTCAGTGGACTCGTGCACTGGTGATCAGTGACGCCGAAACAAGTGACAAAAGGAAACTCTTCAG
>Ga0307513_10005100_pt1 | contig 17385 bp, 19 predicted proteins | sample 15_EM_MG_FD_202174 | JGI IMG/M metagenome (GOLD analysis project Ga0307513, IMG submission 202174) | Populus trichocarpa ectomycorrhiza microbial communities from riparian zone in the Pacific Northwest, United States - 15_EM | ecosystem: Host-associated > Plants > Roots > Unclassified | place... | reverse complement strand
TGTGGTTGAACGGCCGCGCGCCGACCTCTACCTTTGTCGTGACGAACGGCGACCTCATCCTGGGGATCGCCTTCTTCTTCGCCTGGCGGACGCTCAAGACGTCGGCTTGACGGGCATCATCGGGGCTCCCCATCCTCGCGCGTACACGTAAGGACCGCTTTTCACCGCCATGCAGCTTGTCATCGTCGAATCGCCCGCCAAGGCGAAAACCATCGAGAAATATCTGGGTAGCGACTATCGCGTTCTCGCGAGCTACGGCCATGTCCGCGACTTGCCGCCGAAGGACGGATCGGTTCACCCCGACGACGGCTTCGCGATGGACTGGGAAAATTACGCCGACAAGGCGAAGCAGCTCAAGGCAATCACCGACGAGGCCAAGAAGGCCGATCGCCTGATCCTGGCGACCGACCCCGATCGCGAAGGCGAGGCGATTTCGTGGCACGTCCAGGAAGTGCTGCGCAACCGCAAGGCGCTGCCCAAGGAGGTCGAGCGCGTCACCTTCAACGCGATCACCAAGGCCACCGTCACCGAGGCGATGAAGCATCCGCGTCAGCTCGACGAGGATCTGATCGACGCCTATCGCGCGCGCCGGGCGCTCGACTATCTGGTCGGCTTCACGCTCTCCCCTGTGCTCTGGCGCAAGCTGCCCGGCGCCAAGTCGGCCGGCCGCGTCCAGTCGGTCGCGCTGCGCCTGATCGTCGACCGCGAGCGTGAGATCGAAGCGTTCGTCAGCCAGGAATATTGGTCGGTCGCCGCCACCCTGGAACAAGACGGCACGCCGTTCACCGCGCGCCTGATCAAGTGGAACGGCGAGAAGCTCGACCGCCTGTCGATCGGCAAGGAAGGCGATGCGCTCAAGGCCAAGGCGGACGTCGAGAACGGCCGCTTCACCGTCCAGTCGGTCGAGACCAAGCCCGCCACGCGCAACCCGCCGCCGCCGTTCACCACCTCCACCCTGCAGCAGGAAGCCGCGCGCAAGCTCGGCTTCTCGGCCAGCCACACGATGCGCATCGCCCAGGCGCTCTACGAGGACGGCGCGATCACCTATATGCGGACCGACGGGGTCCAGATGGACGGCAGCGCCATTTCCGACGCGCGCAAGGCGATTACCGAGCGCTATGCCGCCAATTACGTCCCCGACAAGCCGCGGCAATATCAGACCAAGGCCAAGAACGCGCAGGAAGCGCACGAGGCGATCCGGCCGACCGATTTCCGCCGCGACCATGCCGGGTCGGGCGACCATGCCAGGCTCTACGAACTGGTCTGGAAGCGCGCGATGGCGAGCCAGATGGCCTCGGCGCAGATGGAGCGCACGACCATCGACCTGGCCGACGGCACCGGCCGCCACGGGTTGCGCGCGACCGGCCAGGTCATGCTCTTCCCCGGCTATCTGGCGCTGTACGAGGAAGGCCGCGACGACGAAGGCGACGAGGAATCACGCCGCCTGCCGCGGCTGCGCGACGGCGACGTGCCGGCCAAGCGCGACGTCACCGCCGAGCAGCATTTCACCCAGCCGCCGCCGCGTTTCTCCGAAGCGTCGCTGGTCAAGCGGCTCGAGGAGCTCGGCATCGGCCGCCCCTCGACCTATGCGTCGATCATTCAGACGCTCAAGGACCGCGATTATGTGCGGGTCGAGAAGAACCGTTTCTTCGCCGAGGAATCGGGGCGACTGGTGACCGCGTTCCTCGAGCGCTTTTTCGAGAAATACGTCAGCTTCGACTTCACTGCGGGGCTCGAGGACGAGCTCGACGAGATTTCGGGCGGTCGCGCGCAATGGCAGAAAGTGCTCGAATCCTTCTGGCGTGACTTCAAGCCGCGCACCGTCGAAGTGATGGAGTTCAAGCCGTCCGAAGTGACGCAGCAGCTCGACCAGTTCCTCGCGCCCTATCTGTTCCCCGACAAGGCCGATGGCGGCGATGCCCGGCTGTGCCCCAATTGCGGGCTGGGCCAGCTATCGCTGCGCGGCGGGCGGTTCGGCGCGTTCATCGCCTGCTCGAACTATCCCGAGTGCAAATACACTCGCCGCTTCGCCCAGGCGGGTGCTACGGACGGCGAGGATAGCGGCCCCGAATCTTTGGGCAAGGATCCGGCGACCGGGCTGGAAGTCGAGCGCAAGGCGGGCCGGTTCGGTCCCTACATCCAGCTCGGCGAGGGCAAGGACGCCAAGCGCGCGTCGATCCCCAAGGATGTCGAGCTCGATCTCGACTGGGCATTGAAGCTGCTGAGCCTGCCGCGCGAAATCGGTGCGCATCCCGAGAGCGGCAACATGATCACCGCGTCGATCGGACGCTATGGGCCCTATCTGGCGCATGACGGCAAATATGCCCGGCTGCAGTCGACCGCCGAGGTGTTCGAGACCGGCATGAACGCGGCGGTGGTCAAGCTGGCCGAGGCGGCGGCGAATGGCGGGCGGCCGGCACGCGGGTCGCGCGAGCCGCTGAAGGTGCTGGGCAAGCATCCGCGGACCGAGCTGGAGATCAAGCTGATGGAGGGGCGCTATGGCGCCTATGTCACCGACGGCACGACCAATGCGACCTTGCCCAAGACGGTCGACAAGGACGAGCTGACGCTGGAAGAAGCGGCGCAATTGATCGATGCGCGGGCAGCCGCGGCGCCTGCGAAGGGCAAGCGTGGGGCGAAGAAAGCACCGGCAAAGAAAGCTGCTGCGAAGAAAGCACCGGCCAAGAAGAAGGCGGCGGCAAAATAATCGTCACCCAGTGAAAGCTGGGGTCTCAGCAGGGAAATACGGCCGGAGATCCCAGCTTTCGCTGGGATGACGGCTCGTCAGGCGGCGCGGCGGGTTGTTTCGTTGAGCCACGAGCGGGCGCGGGTCTGCGCCTCGGCGATCTCGCGCGCGGTCATCTCGTCGGCCACCTCGGCACGGCAGGAGCGCGCGCCTTCGTGGCCGCCGCGCGATGCGGCGAGGTTGAACCATTTGTGCGCCTCGATCAGGTCGAGATCGATGCCGTTGGCGCCGGTCGAATAATCGACCCCGAGGTCGTAACAGGCGTCCCAGTCGCCATGCGCGGCATCACTCAGCCGGCTCTCGATCAGGAACTGTGCGGTCTTCAAGCTGCTGCCCATGTCTGCCAACCCCTTTTCCCTTTGGCTGGGTTACCTTGGGGGGCGAGGGGTCAACAAATGGTTAACAGAATTTAACCACGAAATTCAGGGTGCTACGTCGAGATTATCGATCAGCCGGGTGGTTCCGAGTCGCGCCGCGGCGAGCAGACGGCGCGATTTGCCGAATTGTGGCTCGCCCAGGGTGGTGGCATCGACCAGCGAAACATAGTCGGTGACGAACCCGGCGGCGGCGAGCGACGTCATGGCGGCGTGGATCGCGCCCGGCTCTCCGGCCTCGATCGCACGCTTCGCCTCGGCCAGCGCGCGCGGCAGCGCAACCGCCCGCGCGCGCTCGTCGGCGGAGAGGTAGACGTTGCGCGACGACAGCGCGAGCCCGTCCGCCTCGCGCACGGTCGGCACGCCGACGATCTCCAGCCCGAAATCCAGATCCATGACCATCCGACGGATCACCGCGAGCTGCTGGAAATCCTTTTCGCCGAAATAGGCCGCGTCGGGGCGCACCTGGTTGAACAATTTGGCGACGACGGTGGCGACGCCGTCAAAATGACCGGGCCGCGCGGCGCCGTCGAGCCCATCGCTCACCCCCGACACCGACACGTTGGTGGCGAAGCCCAGCGGATACACGTCGTCGACTCCCGGCATCCACAACAGATCGCAGCCATGCGCGGAGAGCAACGCCTTGTCGGCCTCGACCGGACGCGGATAGCGCGACAGATCCTCACTGGGGCCGAATTGCTTCGGGTTGACGAAGAGCGATGCGACGACCTTGGCACCGGTCGCTCGCGCGGCGTCGACCAGCGCCATATGCCCGGCATGAAGCGCGCCCATCGTCGGGACGAGCGCGACACGCGCGCCGCCGCCGCGCAGATCGGCGACGGCGCGTCTCAAATCGGGCAAGTGATGGACAATTTGCATGGGACTTGTCGCTTCGATAGACGAAGGTTCGCCTGTAAGAGGCGCGGGGCATCTCAGGCAACCAGGGTCTTTTAGTGGCGGACGCCAGAAAACCACATACGATCGTTTTCGCCAACGAAAAGGGCGGCACCGGCAAATCGACCACCGCGGTCCATGTCGCGATCGCGCTGCAGGCGCGGGGCGCGCGCGTCGCGGCGTTCGACCTCGATCATCGCCAGCGCACGATGGCGCGCTATCTCGAGAATCGCGTCGCCACCGCCAAGCGCACCAACCGCGAACTGCCGACGCCCGACTTCGCCGCGCATGACGGCGAGAGCCTCGATTTCTTCAACGACACGCTCGCCCGGCTCGATCGCGACATCGACTTCCTGGTGGTCGACACGCCGGGCCGCGACGACCGGTTCGGCCGGCTGGCGGCGAGCCGCGCCGACACATTGGTCACGCCGATGAACGACAGTTTCGTCGATTTCGACCTGATCGGCCAGGTCGATCCCGATACCTACAAGGTCACCCGCCCGAGTTTCTACGCCGAGCTGATCTGGGACGCGCGCAAGGCTCGCGCCAAGGCCGATGGCGTGGCGATCGACTGGGTGGTGCTGAGGAACCGGCTGCAGCATATCGAGGCGCGCAACATGCGCCGGGTGTCCGACGCGCTCGACCAGCTTGCCAAGCGCGTGGGGTTCCGGATCATTCCAGGGCTAGGCGAACGTGTGATCTATCGCGAATTGTTTCCCAAGGGGCTGACGATGATCGACAGCCGCGATTTCGGCGAAATGGGCATGGCGCACGTCGCCGCGCGGCAGGAGCTGCGCGAGATGATGGCGGCGCTGGCGCTGCCCGAGCCGGTCCTGCCGCTCTTCGCCTGACGATGGCCAAGCTTCTCCTGGCGCTGGCGGTTGCCTGGTTCGGCTGGTGGCTGTGGCAAGGCCCCAAAAAGGTCTGGACCGACGGTCGCCGCAAACCCGAACGCAGCGCGGACGAGATCAGCGCGCTCGCCGTGCTGGGGCTCGATCCCGGCGCCAGCCGCGACGAAATTCGCGTCGCGCACCGCCGCCTGCTACGCAACGTCCACCCCGATCACGGCGGCACCGACGAACTGGCGCGACGAGTCAACGAAGCGCGCGACATCCTGTTGAAACCCAAGGATTGAACTTTTCGCGTCCTCGACGATTGGGCGCGCATCAACCTGACCGGAGCCCCCATGACTCACCGATTCGATCCCTCCTCCCTGCGCGAATACGACATCCGCGGCGTCGTCGGCAAAACCCTGTCGACCGACGATGCCCGCGCGATCGGCCGCACCTTCGGCACGATCGTGCGCCGCGCCGGCGGCACCCGCGTCGCGGTTGGCCGCGACGGCCGCACCTCGTCACCGGCGATGGAGGCGAGCCTGGTCGAGGGACTGACCGCGTCGGGGGTGAGCGTGATCCGCACCGGGATGGGACCCACGCCGCAGCTTTACTGGGCAGAGGCCGAGCTGGAAGTCGATGGCGGCATCCAGATCACCGGCAGCCACAACCCGGCCGAATATAACGGCTTCAAGATGGTACTGCAGCATCTCCCGTTCTTCGGCGAGGACATCCAGAAGCTCGGCCGGATGGCGGCCGACGGCGATTGGGAAGACGGCGAGGGCGAGGTTTCCGACGTCGATATCGTCGACGATTATGTCGGCCGGCTGATGGCGGGCTATTCGGGCGGCGCCTACCGGATCGGCTGGGATGCCGGAAACGGCGCCTCGGGACCGGTGATCGAGAAGCTGACCAAGCTGCTGCCCGGCGAGCATCATCTGCTGTTCACTGAGGTCGACGGCAATTTCCCCAACCATCACCCCGACCCGACCGAAGAAAAGAATCTGGCGCAGCTGAAGGCGCTGGTTGCCGAGAAGGGGCTCGATTTCGGGCTGGCGTTCGATGGCGACGGCGACCGTATCGGCGCGATCGACGGACAGGGACGGGTGATCTGGGGCGACCAGATCTTGTCGATCCTGGCGGAGCCGGTGCTCAGGGAATTGCCCGGCGCGACGATCATCGCCGACGTCAAGGCGAGCCAGGCGCTGTACGACCGCATCGCCGAGCTGGGCGGACATCCGCTAATGTGGAAGACCGGGCACAGCCTGATCAAGACCAAGATGAAGGAAACCGGCGCGCCGCTGGCCGGCGAGATGTCGGGTCACATCTTCTTCGCGCACGAATTTTACGGCTTCGACGACGCGCAATATGCCGCGGTCCGGCTGATCCGCGCGGTGCACATGATCGGCAAGACGATGAACGAGATCAAGGACGCGATGCCGGCAATGGTCAACACGCCCGAGATGCGTTTTCAGGTCGATGAGAGCCGCAAGTTCGCGGTGATCGACGAAGTGCTCGACCGGCTCGAGACCGAGGGTGCCGACGTCAACCGCACCGACGGCGCCCGGGTCAACACGCCCGACGGCTGGTGGCTGTTGCGCGCGTCGAACACCCAGGACGTGCTGGTCGCGCGCGCCGAAGCCAAGGACCAGCCCGCGCTCGACCGCCTGCTCGCGCAGATCGACGCGCAGCTGGCCGCGAGCGGGTTGGAGCGCGGACCGCAAGCGGGGCATTGATTTTAGCGCGCTAATCGACCGTTATCGTCATCCCCGCTGTCTCGGGGATGACGAGTATAGAACGGCGGCGGTGGCTTTTTAACGCCGGAGCGCCCATCTACGCGCGATGGCGTCGCCCTCCATCATCCGTGTCATCGACCTCGAAACCACCGGCAGCGCGCCGCCCCAGCACGGCGTGCTCGAAGTGGGCTGGCAGGACGTCGCGCTCGGCACCGATGGGCGTTGGGAATTGCAGGGAGAGGGCGGCAGCCGGATGGTCAATCCCGGCCGGCCGATCCCGCCGATCACCCAGGCGATCCACCATATCCTCGACGAGCAGGTCGCCGACGCGCCCTATTGGATCGACGTCGCTCGCCCCGTGCTCGATCCCTATCCGCGCCGCCTCGCGCTCGCCGCGCACCGCGCCGATTTCGAGGAGCAATTCTGCACCCCGACGCTGACCCACGGCGCCGACTGGATCTGCACGTGGAAATGCGCGCTCCGCCTGTGGCCCGATTCGCCGAGCTTTTCCAACCAGGTGCTGCGTTATTGGCGCAAGCCCGAGGGGCTGGAGCACGAGCGCGGGCTGCCCGCGCACCGCGCCTTTCCCGACGCTTATGTCACCGCGCACCATCTGCGCGACATGCTCAACGAGGCATCGGTCGCGCAGCTGATCGAATGGTCAAAACAGCCCGGACTGCTGCCGCGGGTGCGCTACGGCCCCGATCGCGGCAAGGAATGGAGCGAGATCGCCGAGGACAGCCTGGCCGGATTCCTGACCGATCGCGACCCCGACGTGCGCTTCACTGCGGAAACCGAACTCGCCCGCCGGCGCGGCGGTGGTGCAGTCGGGCGCGCCAATCTGCAGGGCCTGCTGCTCTGAGAATGGGTATCGATCGGCCTTAAGACAGTGCGGCTGGCCCGTTGCCCGGAGCGGGCTTGGTGCACGCGAGGGGTGGGGCGAGGCGGTTGCTCGTCATCTGCATGATGCCGGGCCTAGCCGGCATGACGAAGGCTAAAAATCGACGGCAATCCCCTTCAGCGTCCAGTCGCCATAGCGCGTCGGGTTCTCGCCCAGCGGATCGTCCTTGGGCGTTTCGACCTTCTCCGGTTCGGGCACCGGTGGGCTCGGCGTGAGATAAGCAGGCGGCTTGACGTGCGGAGGGCGGGGCATGATGGGTCCGTTGATTGAACGCTGGTCGTCGACGGGCCACATTGGTGCAGCAACCGATTGGCGCAATAGCCGATCGTGCCGGAGGGCCTCTTGGGCGGTTTTATAGCAGATATTGTCGGCGACCTGGTCTGGGATGGTGTCGTCTGGGGCACCGGCGCGTTCATTCTCAAGATGATCAGCCCGACCAGGAAGGTCGACGATACGACGGCAGTCGTTGTCGGCCTGTTCGCCTGGCTGTTCGTCATCGCCGCCCTCATTGCCATCGGATATTGGTATTTTGCCTGATCATTCGCTTCCTCCCGGCGTCCCCGCCCGCCAGGCCGCGCTTCGCCTGCTCGATGCCGTCCTGCGTCGCGGCGAGACGCTCGACCAGGCCGCGCCACGCGTGCTCTCCAGCCTGAAGGCCGACAACGACAAGGCGCTGGCCCGGGCGATCGCGGCGGAAGTGCTGCGGCATCTGCCCGACCTCGACGCGCTGATCGATTCGGCGACGCAGCGGCCCTTGCCGCACGACGCCAAGGCGCGGTTTGCACTGCGTATCGCGCTTGCCCAGGCGCTGAGGCTCGGGACGCCGGGGCATGCCGCGATTTCGACCGTGCTGCCACTAGTCGACGGCGGACCGCGCAAATTGGTCCACGGCGTGTTCGGCACGCTCGACCGGCGCAAGGCGACTTTGCCCGAACCACCGACCTTGCCCGACGCCGTCACCGCACGCTGGCAGGCGGCATGGGGCGACGAGATGGTGCAGGCGGCGCGGCGCGCGATCGCCGAACCGCCGCCGGTCGATCTGACGTTGCGCGGGGAGGAGGGGCCCGAGGGCCTCGAACCGATGCCCGGCCAGCGCCGCCTGCCGCGCGGCACCGCGATCCCCGACCTGCCCGGCTTTGCCGAAGGCGAATGGTGGGTGCAGGATCTGTCCGCCGCGATCCCGGCGCGCTTGCTCGGCCCGGGGGCGGGGAGCGCGATCGATGCCTGCGCCGCGCCCGGCGGCAAGACGATGCAGCTCGCGGCCGCCGGATGGGCGGTCACCGCGATCGACGCGTCGGAAAGTCGTCTGGCACGACTCCGCGACAATCTGGCGCGGACGCGCCTCGAGGCCGAGATCGTCACCGCCGACGTCGCTTTCTGGTCGCCGCCGGCGCCGGTCGACGCCGTGCTGCTGGACGCGCCGTGCAGCGCGACGGGCATTTTCCGCCGCCATCCGGACGTGCTCCACCGTGTCCATCCAGCGATCATCGAGGAAGCGGCGCATCTGCAGCGCCAGCTGCTGGTCCAGGCGGCGGGTTGGGTGAAGAAGGGGGGCAAGCTGGTCTATGCGACCTGTTCGCTCGAGCGCGAGGAAGGTGAGGAACAGGTGGAAACCTTCCTCGCCGCCAACCCCGATTTCGCCCTCGACCCGGTCCGCGCCGACGAGTTGCCGGCCGGAATCGCCCCCGATCCGCGCGGTTGGATCCGCATCTTGCCCGGTGCGTTGGCCGAGCAGGGAGGCTGCGACGGCTTCTTCATTGCCCGATTCGCGAGGGCCGGTTAGAGCGAGCCATGTCCAAGCCCGTCCGTATTGCGCCGTCGATCCTAAGTGCCGATTTCGCCAAACTGGGCGAGGAAGTCCGCGCGATCGATGCCGCTGGCGCCGACTGGATTCATGTCGATGTAATGGATGGACATTTCGTCCCCAACATCTCGATCGGCCCGCAAGTGGTGAAGGCGATCCGCCCGCACACTGCCAAGCCGCTCGACGTCCATCTGATGATCGCGCCGGTCGATCCCTATCTCGACCAATTCGCCGAAGCGGGCGCCGACACCATCTCGATCCATGTCGAGGCGGGGCCGCACACGCATCGCAGCCTTCGTCATATCCGCAGCCTGGGCAAGCGCGCCGGCGTCGTACTGACCCCGCAGACCCCGGCCAAGGCGCTCGACTATCTGCTCGAGGAAGTCGACCTGGTGCTGGTGATGAGCGTCAACCCCGGCTTCGGCGGACAGAGCTTCATTCACTCGGCGCTGCGCAAGATCGAAGCGATCCGGACGATGATCGACAAGCAGGGGCTCGACGTCGACCTGGAAGTCGATGGCGGGATCGATCGCGAGACCGCGCCCCAGGTGATCGCGGCGGGTGCCGACGCGTTGGTCGCGGGCACCGCCACTTTCCGCGGCGGGCCGAGTGCCTATGCCGCCAATATCGCGGCGTTGAGGGGCGGGTGACGGACGAACGCGCGCCAGACGGCATCGACGAAGGCAAGCGGCTGATCCGCATCGGAAGCAGCGCCGGCCTGTCGCTCGCCGACCGGGTCGCCGAACGCTTCCGCAAGCTCGCCTGGCGCACCCCGCTCCACGCCTTTCGCTTGCGCGGCCGCCACCCGCTGAAGCTGGTCGCGGTACCCGAGGATCCATTCACCGGCGATCCGCGCCGCGGCAATTCCTTGCTCGACGGGCGGATCGTGTTTCGCGGCGAGGGCGTGGCGATCGCCGATCTCGATTTCGCCAAGCCGAGCTGGTCGAAGCCGCTGGGCGATCACCTCCACAGCTTCGCCTGGCTGCGCGATTTGTCGACGGTGGCGACGCGCGCGGTCGGCGTACCGATCGCCGAGACGATCATGCGCCTGTGGCTCGAAGTTCATGCCGATAAAGTGAGCGAACCCGCCTGGACGCCGGAATTGTGGGGCCGCCGCATCCTCCTCTGGGCCGCGCACGCACCGCTGATCCTGTCGTCGTCCGATCTGGTCTATCGCAGCAAGGTGCTCAATACGCTGGCGCGCGGCGCGCGGCACCTCGACCGCAGCGCCGACAAGGCGCCCGCCGGGGTCGCGCGGATCGCGGCGTGGTGCGGAGTGATCTGCGCCGGCCTGCTGATCCCGGGGGGCGATCCGCGCCGCCAGATCGGCGAGGACGGGCTGGAAAAGGCGATCGAAGGCGCGGTGTACGAGGATGGCGGCGCGATCGCGCGATCGCCGCGAGCGCAGGTCGATATCATCATGCTGCTGACCGCGTTGCGCGAGGCCTATACCGCGCGCCGACTGGCACCCCCGGCGAGCTTGTCGGCGGCGCTCGGCCGGATGGTTCCCGCGCTGCAGGGCGTGTGTCACGGCGACCACGGCCTGTCGAGCTGGCAGGGCGGCGGTCCGATCCGAGGCGCGCGGATCGACGAGATCGTCGCGGCGACCGGCGTGCGCGCCCGCCCGCTGCGCCAGGCGCGCGACTGGGGCTATCAGCGGCTGGCGCAGGCCGAGGCGGTGGTGATCGTCGACGCCGCCCCACCGCCGGTGTCGCGGCTGGCCGAGGGAGGCTGCGCCTCGACCCTGGCGCTCGAAATGTCGGATGGCGCCGAGCGGCTGATCGTCAATTGCGGCGGGGCGCGCGCGGCGATCACCCAGATTCCGGTGACGCTGGCCGAAGGGTTACGCACGACGGCGGCGCATTCGACCCTGATCGTCGGCGACAGCAATTCGACCGCGATCCATGTCGACGGGACCTTGGGCAAAGGCGTCGCCGAGGTCGAGCTGGCGCGCCAGGAAAGCAACGGTGCGAGCCGGCTCGAAGCGAGCCACGACGGCTATGCCCGGCGGTTTGGGTTCCTCCATCGCCGCCAATTGCTGCTGGCGAGCGACGGCCGCGAGCTGCGCGGCGACGACATGCTGTTGCCGGCGGGGCGCAAGCGCAAGGTCGGCACGATCCCGTTCGCGATCCGATTCCATCTCGGCGCGGGAGTCGAGGCAGCGCCGACCGCTGACGGCATGGCGGCACTTCTTCGCTTGCCGTCGGGAAGATTGTGGCAATTCCGTTGCCGCGGCGGCGCGCTGGCGATCGAGGAGAGCCTGTGGATCGACCCCGATGGGCGACCGGTCTCCACCCAGCAATTGGTGGTGAGCGGCGAGGCGGCGGCAGGCGGCGAGAATATCAGCTGGGCCTTGAAGCGCGCGACCTGATCGGCAATGGGGGCCGCGACCAGCCCCAGCACAGGAATTCGCCATGGCCACCGACATCGTCCCCATCCGGCGGGCGCTGCTGTCCGTTTCGGACAAGACCGGAATCGTCGACCTCGCGACCGGGCTCGCGACCAGGGGAGTCGAACTGGTCTCGACCGGCGGCACCGCCAAGGCGCTGCGCGACGCCGGGCTGACCGTCCGCGACGTCTCCGACCTGACCGGTTTCCCCGAGATGATGGACGGTCGGGTCAAGACGCTCCACCCGATGGTCCATGGCGGGCTGCTCGCCGTGCGCGACGATCCCGAGCACGCCAAGGCGATGGAAGACCATGCGATCGGCGCGATCGATCTGGTCGTGGTCAATCTCTATCCCTTCGCGCAGACCGTCGCCAAGGGTGCCGAGCGCGACGAGATCATCGAGAATATCGATATCGGCGGCCCGTCGATGGTGCGATCGGCGGCCAAGAACCATGCGTTCGTCGCGATCGTCACCGATCCCGCCGATTATGCGGTGATCGCCAAGGGCGAGACGAATCTCGACGAGCGCAAGAAGCTCGCCGCCAAAGCGTTCGCCGCGACCGCGACCTATGATTCGATGATCGCGAGCTGGTTCGGCTTCGCCGACCAGGGCCAGATGTTTCCTGAGACGTTGCCACTTGTCCTCAACCAGCCGACCGCGTTGCGCTATGGCGAGAACCCACACCAGCAGGCCGCCTTTTACCGCCATGCCGGGCCGTCGACGCCCGGCATCGGCCAGGCGCGGCAAGTGCAGGGCAAGGAACTCAGCTACAACAATCTCAATGACGCCGACGCCGCGCTGCAGCTGGTCGCCGAGTTCCGCGATGCCGAGCCGACCTGCGTCATCGTCAAGCACGCCAATCCGTGCGGCGTCGCCACCGCCGCGAGCCTCGAGACCGCCTATGCCGAGGCGTTCGCCTGCGACACCGTGTCGGCATTCGGCGGGATCATCGCGGTCAACCGGCCGCTCGACGCCGCGACCGCGCGCCAGATCACCGGAATCTTCACCGAAGTGGTGGTCGCGCCCGATGCCGATGAGGAAGCGCTCGCCTTGTTCGCGACGAAGAAGAACCTTCGCCTGCTGCTGACCGGCGAACTGCCCGACCCGGCGCGCAACGGCTTCGACGCCAAGGCGATCACCGGCGGCTGGCTGGTCCAGGGCCGCGACAATGGCCGCGTCACCGCCGCCGATCTCAAGACCGTGACCAAGCGCCAGCCGACCCCGCAGGAACTGGCCGACTGCCTGTTCGCCTGGACCGTCGCCAAGCACGTCAAGTCGAACGCGATCGTCTATGCCAAGGACGGCGCGACGGCGGGTGTGGGCGCGGGTCAGATGAACCGACTCGAATCGGCGCGCATCGCGGCGTGGAAGGCCAAGGACGCTGCCGACAAAGCGGGCTGGTCCCAGCCGCGCACGATCGGCTCGGCCGTCGCGTCCGACGCCTTCTTCCCCTTCGCCGATGGCTTGCTCACGGCGGTCGAGGCGGGCGCCACCGCGGTGATCCAGCCGGGCGGCTCGATCCGCGACGATGAAGTGATCGCGGCGGCCGACGAGGCGGGGCTGGCGATGGTGTTCACCGGGATGCGGCATTTCCGGCACTGATTTTTCACGCGAAAGCGCGAAGGCGTTTTCGCGCGAATCAAATCACTCCGCCTGAAGCAAAAACCCAAGCTCAGGATCGGCCAACCCGCTAGCCCGCCGTGCCGCCCGCCGCGCAAAGGCCAAGGTACAGCGTTTGCGCCCCGGCGCGCTCAACGGATGCGTCGCCGCCTCGCGCAGAATCGCGGCGTCGTAGCGATCGGCGATGATCACACCCGATCGCTCGGGCAGGAAAGCTTCGCCATGCAGCGGGCCGTGGTCGAACCCATCGGGCACCGCCCAGAAGAAGCGGTCGCAATGGTCGAGATAGTCGAACCATTTGCCGTCGCCGAGCAAATCGGCGCGCGAGACCTTGATCTCGACGATGACGATAGCCCCGCGCGAATCGATCGCCATGATGTCCGCGCGGCGGCCGCCGTCGAGCGGCACTTCGGTCATCGCGGCGAGATCGTGACGCGCGAGCATGCGAATGACGCCGCGCGCGACATCAGCCGCGCACAGCGCCTCGGTTCCATTGGGCGGACAGCGGGGAGACGCTTCGAGCATCCCCCGCTTTAGAACATCACCGGAACATCGGGAAGGCCGAAGAGTCTTTTTTCAGCTGCGCTGGGCACGGCACCACCCTCCGCAGCCATTCCAATGATGCTGCGCATCGCCGGAACCTTGGGCTGCTCCGCCCCCGCTTCCGGTTCAGTTATGCTGAACCGACTCAGCGGAAGAAGATGTGGTTGCCGATCGTCGCGACGCGAGGGCGGCCCCAACCCGGCGACACGCGGCGGGCATGGAAATAGAGCGCGCCGGGGGTCGGATTGTCCCATTCCTTGTCCATCGCGACCTGGGCGATGGCCATCGCGGTACGATATTGCGCGGCCGAGCGAATCGCCGGGATCGCGCCGCCACGGATGAACGAGAATTGCCCCGGCTGCTTGACCACGCCGCAGATCGTGCGCGGGAAACGGCCCGAATTGGTGCGGTTGATGATCACATTGGCGACCGCGAGCTGGCCCGTCAGGGGCTCACCCTTCGATTCGAAATAAACCGCGCCGGCAAGGCACGACAGTTCCGAATCCGCGTCGTCAGCAAAATCCTGACCAGCGACCGCCGCGGCCAGGCTGGCGAATTGGAGGCCCGGCGCGACTGTCGAAGCGGCCGTGTGCACCTCATCAGCCGAGCTCGTCGCGCCATCGATCGGATCGATCGACGGACCCGGCTTGGCGGCTGGCGGGTTGATGGCGGAAGCAGTGGCCGTGGTGGAGATTGCCGGGATCAGCGAAGCGTCGCGATCCGCACCCAGTGCCTTGCTCGAAGAAATGCCGGCGAGCATGGTGATTGCAAAGAACGTCGCCGCGAGGTTCGCGGCGCGAGAAGAAAACAGCATTTAGACTTGCTAAAGTGCGGTTGGGGCGCGGACTCGATCGCAGGAAAAAGGATCGCCCGGACCACCACCCGACTGCGTAACCGTTAGGGATCGCACCCCATTTCGGCACAACGCGGATTTTGGTGAATAATCACTGAATTGTGCGGCGCAGCATGTCAACCGCCAAGTATCGTTTCAGCGGCGAACCGTTCCGCCTGCGCGATATCCAGCTCCACCACCCAAAGATCGGGATCGTTTCGGCGGCGTTTCATCCAATAGTCGGTGATCGCCTGCGTGTCCCCCTGCGGTCCCACCGCGATCAATTCGACGTCGCCGCTGGGGCCAATCCCGCGTTCCCACAGGCGAGCATTCTCCCCGCGATCCTGCGCCACCACCAGCACCGCGCCAGCGGTCGCGTCCCCCTTCGCCAACACCGCGGCAAAGCCGCCCGCCTGGCCGGCCCGGCGCACTAGCGCGCTGACCAGCACGCTGGTGGCCAGCCGCGCGCTCACGCCGTTCGATAACCAGGCAGCCCGGCCAGCGCGATCGACGATCGCATGAAGGTACCGGTGCCGCGCGCCACCTCTTCGCCTTGCGCGTCGATCAGCCGCGCCTCGCCGACGAACACACGACGCTGGCCGCTGACCCATTTGCCCTCGGCGATCACTGGCCCCGCTTTCAACGGTCGGGTGAACAGCAAGTTGAACGCGGTCGTCAGCAGAAAGCGATCGGTGACCAGGCTGTTGCAGGCATAGAAAGCGGCATCGTCGAGCATCTTGAAATAGCTCGTGCCGTGCGCCGCGCCGCCGGCATGGTAATGCTGGTCGGCGATCTCGAAATGGATCCGCGCGACGCCGCTGTGCGGGATTTCCAGCCGCGACTTGAACAATTGGTTGATCGGTGCCGCGGCATAGAGCGATTCGAGCGCGCGGAAATGCGCCCCAGCACCCGAGTCGACGCCACCGGAATCGATGCCAGTCGATTCAGGGCCGCCCGACTCAGGCGGCATCCCTGGCCTCATCCTGGGTCAGCAGGAAGTAGAGCGCATCTTTCGATCCCGCCCCGCGCAGCTTGGCGACGAACCCGGCATTGCGCAGCAACCGCGATACCCGCGCCAATGCCTTGAGGTGCGCGGCGCCGGCATCGGGTGGCGAAAACAGCGCCAACACGAGATCGACCGGCAGATCGTCGACCGCACTGAAATCGATCGGACGGGCGAGCTCGACGAACACCCCATGGATCGCGTCGATTCCCTCGATCCGCGCATGCGGGATAGCGATACCGCCGCCGAACCCGGTCGAGCCGAGTTTCTCGCGCTGGGCGAGTCCCTCGGCCGCAACCTTGGCGTCGACGCCATAAGCCCCCCCGGCGAGCGCGCCGAGCTGTTGAAACAGCGTCTTCTTGCTCGCCACCGCCAGCCCCTCGGCAACCGCCTCGGGCCGGACCAGGTCCGACAGGTCGATCATATCGCTTCGTCCGATCAGTTGGCGCGTTGCGGTTCGACCCAGCCGATCGTGCCGTCGCCGCGGCGGTAGACCATGTTGTACGACCCCGTCCTGCTATTCTTGAACATCAGCGCCTGGGTGTTGCGCAGATCGAGCATCATCACCGCGTCGGATACCGATGCCTCGGGCACGTCGACACGGGTTTCGGCGATGATCAGCGGCGAATCGCCGGCCTTGTCCTCGTCGGCCGAGTCCTGGAACAAGGTATAACCGGCATTGGCGTCGGGTCCGGCGTCGCCATTGGCAACCGTCCCGGCCGCCTTGCGATCCTTCAGCCGGCGCATGTAGCGGCGCAATTGCTTCTCGATCTTGTCGGCCGAGCCGTCGAACGCGCCGTGCGCGTCGTTACCCTCATTGCTGGCTTTCAACACCAGCCCTTGCATCACATGCGCGACGACGTCGCATTTGAAGCGATTGTCATGCGGTCCTTTCCCGAAGGTCACCTGGGCGGAAATGGCGCGCGAGAAATATTTGTCCGCAATACCCTGGAGGCGATCCTGGACATGGCTCTTCAGCGCTTCGCCCGTTTCGACCTGATGTCCCGAGACACGGATATCCATTTTCTCTTCTCCATTCTTGGCGAAGGTGGCGCGTTCACCTTGTCCTTCGCAACGGGCGTCAACCGGACGCCTCGGCCCCCCATAACGGGTTCTTGAGCGTCGCCACGAACCCGGCATGGCGTTCCAGTTCCTCCGCGTTGGGCTCGAACACGCGCATCGGCCGCGGCTGGGCGGCGCGTGGATCGGCCTCGATCACGGAAGATTCGATAGTTTTCTCGACGTCGCTGACCAGGGTCAGGCCGATCTGGCGACCACCGGTCAGCTCGATATAGACTTGCGACAGCAATTGCGCGTCGAGCAACGCGCCGTGGAGCACGCGGTGGCTGCGATCGATGCCGTAGCGCGTGCACAGCGCGTCGAGCGAGTGCTTGGCGCCGGGGTGACGCTGGCGCGCCATCGCCACCGTGTCGATCATGCGGTCGAGCGAGATGATCTCTCGCCCCAGCTTGCCCAGTTCGCCATTGAGGAAGCCGAAGTCGAAACTGGCATTGTGCGCGACCAGCCGCGAATCGCCGATAAACTCGAGCAGCTCCTCGGCCTTCTCGTGGAAGCGCGGCTTGTCCGACAGGAAGACGTCCGACAGCCCGTGGATCCGGAATGCCTCGACCGGCATCGCCCGTTCGGGATTGAAATAGAGGTGAAAACTGCGCCCGGTCTCGACTCGATTGATCATCTCGATACAGCCG
>Ga0307513_10005099_pt1 | contig 17386 bp, 10 predicted proteins | sample 15_EM_MG_FD_202174 | JGI IMG/M metagenome (GOLD analysis project Ga0307513, IMG submission 202174) | Populus trichocarpa ectomycorrhiza microbial communities from riparian zone in the Pacific Northwest, United States - 15_EM | ecosystem: Host-associated > Plants > Roots > Unclassified | place... | reverse complement strand
CCCCGTCACGCCCTCGCCCAGGGCGGCGATCTCGCCGGCCACATCCATGCCCGGCGTGAACGGCAAGGGCGGCTTGAGCTGATAGTCGCCGTTGGTCATCAGCAGGTCGGGAAAATTCACCGACGCGGCGGCCACGCGCACCAGCACCTGCCCTGGCCCCGGCGTCGGGACCGCAACGTCGCGCACCGCGCAGCCGGCGAAGTCCGCCGCCAGGCTTTCGACCACGAGGGCGCGCATCGATGAAGGCATGCTGGGATGATCCGGATTTCGAGGCGTTGATGTCCGTGCGACAGCACAGGGCGGCGATGCGATAGACCAGTGGACGGATATCGTAAAGGTTCGGACGCCCGCCGCCGACCCTTTTCGCGGCGACGGATTCTCCTGCCTGGACGCGCCTGTCAGACCTGACGGTCGTCGAACATGATCATCTCCGCCCCGCCGGTTGCGAAAGCTTGCACGTCGGCCGCGGCGGCCTGGCCTTCGGCGCTGGCGAAGGCGTTCTGGATGGCGGCCATATCGTCGAATTCCAGGGTGGCGATCAGGTGGAACTTCGACGGCCCCGCCGGCGTCGCCACCAGCCCGGTGCTGACGTCGTACCTTCGCAATCCCGGGATCTGCTTGGCGAGCGGAACGTGGTGTTCGAAGTAATGCCTGTCGAACGCCGCGGCGTCGTCAGGCACGCCGTACATCACCACCAGACTGGCCATCGCACCCCTCCCGAAAGCGTTCATCGCCGATCGGCGAAGGGTGACGGGCGCGCCGCAGGATTGTCAATTCACCCTTCGGCGCAGATGGCGGGCCTGCAGCTCCCCCTGCCTCAGCTCCAGACGCTGATCGGCGGGCGCGGCGGGCGGCTGCGCACGAGCCGCTCGAAGGCGCGCCCGGCCCGGAACAACAGCGGCTCGGCGCCGGGGCGTCCCACCAGCTGGAAGGCGGCCGGCATTTCGCCCGCTTCCGTGGCCATGGGGATCGCCAGGCTGGGCAGGCCCAGATAGTTGAACGGGCGGTTCAGCCGGGTGTAGCGCGCCACCGTTCTCCGCAGCTCGTCCTCCTCCAGGGCGTCGAGCGCGGCATAGGCCGGCGCGAAGATCTCCACCGTCGGCAGGATGAGCACGTCGCAGCCCGCCAGGGCGCGCTCTATGAACCAGGCCCTCCAGCCGGCCCGCGCGTTCAGGCCCTTGCGATAGGCGTCTTTGGAAATCGTCTGTGCGCCGGCCAGCCGCACGCGCACCAGGGCCGGATAGTCCAGCGGCCGGGCGGCGAACATCTCGCGATGGGTGCGGCCGATCTCGTAGGCCGACACCGTGTCCCCCGCCGTCGAGATGGCCGCCATATCGCCGAGATCGACGGTTTGCAGCCTCGCGCCCGCCTGACCGAGCAAGGCCGCCGATTGGGCGACCAGATCGCCGATGCGCGGCTCGACGCCGTTCAGGAACGCGCCCTGGCCCACCCCCAGGCTCATCCCCCGCACGCCGTCCTCGATCGTCGAGAGGATCTCGGGCGCGGCCCGATCGCCATCGGGATCGGCGGGGTCGGGGCCGGCGGCCAGTTCGGTCAACAGGGCGCAATCGCGCACGCTGCGCGCCAGGGGCCCGACAGTGTCCAGGGTCGCGCTCGAGGGAAAGGCGCCGGCGCGGCTGATCAGGCCCGCGGTGGGCTTCAGGCCCACCACCGCGCAGAAGTGGGCGGGCTGGCGGATCGACCCGCCAGTGTCGGTGCCGAGCGAGCCCAGCACCGCGCCGGTGCTCACCGCCACGCCGGAACCGCTGGAAGAACCGCCTGGGATACGGGCGGGATCCCACGGATTGAGCGCGTCGCCGAACGAGGCGTTGTGCCCGGTCGGCCCGACCGCGAACTCGACCATCGACAGCGCCCCGATCTCCACCGCCCCGGCGGCGCGCAGGCGCGCAGGCGCCGTGGCGGCCGCAAGCCAGGGGCCTTCGCCCGGCGGATCGAACCAGCCGATCTTCGAGCCGCAACTGACCGGCGCGCCGTTCGCGCGACGAAAGATGTCCTTGTGCGCCAGGGGGACGCCCTGCAGCGGCCCGACCGGCCGGCCCTGCGCGCGGGCCCCATCCACGGCGCGCGCCTGCTCCAGCCCCTCCGGCTCTATCCGCGCGGCGATGTTGAGCCGGATGTGCATCTCACCCAGGGCGTCGAGCGCGGCCTGAGCCAGTTCGGCGGACGAAACCTCGCGCCGGGCGAGCCTTGCGCAGGCTTCCTCCAGGGTTTCGGGCAGGTCGGAATTCATCGTGCGAGTCCCAATGACGACGACCGGCCCAAACAGCTGAGCTCCGCCGCCGACGATCTGCGGGCGGAGCCCTGCATTGTCATTCAGGAATGGCCGGGACAGCGAAAGATATTTCCAAAATTTCCGCCGGCCGCCCTTCTATTGGAACCCAATTCCAACGCCGGGCGCGTAATGTCTCGGTATGGGCGACGCGGAGCAACACCTCGGCGCGGTTCCGCCCCCCGGCGCGGCGGCGGACTGGACCGTGCCCCAGGCCTGGGCCAGCTACACGCCGGCCGAACATGCCATGTGGGACACCTTGTTCGAGCGCCAGGCCCGCATGCTGCCCGGCCGCGCGGCGCCGGCCTTTCTCGACGGCCTGGACGTCCTGCGGATGTCCAAGCCCGGCATCCCGGACTTCGAGGAACTCTCCGGTCGGCTGCAAGGCCTGACCGGTTGGAAGGTCGTCGCTGTGCCGGGCCTCGTCCCCGACGAGGTGTTCTTCCGGCATCTGGCCAATCGCACCTTCGTCGCCGGCCGCTTCATCCGCACGCCCGACCAGATCGACTATCTGCGGGAGCCCGACATCTTCCACGACGTCTTCGGCCACGTCCCGCTCCTGGCCGATCCCGTCTTCGCCGACTTCATGCAGGCCTATGGCGAGGGCGGCCTGCGCTCCCTGGCCTTCGGGGCCATGGACCACCTGGCCAGGCTCTACTGGTACACTGTCGAATTCGGCCTGATCCGCAACGGCGCAGGTCTCAAGCTCTACGGCGCGGGCATCGCCTCCAGCTTCGGTGAATCGATCTTCGCGCTGGACTCGCCCTCCCCCAACCGGATCGCCCTCGATCTGAAGCGCGTCATGCGCACCCGCTACAGGATCGACGATTACCAGCAGACCTATTTCGTCATCGACAGCTTCGACGACCTGCTGCGTCAGACCCTCGAAACCGACTTCGCGCCGCTCTATCGGGCCCTGGAAGACCTTCCCGATCTCGACACGGACACGGTGCTCGCCAGCGACCTCGTGCTCCATCGCGGCGACCAGACCTACGCCGCCGCCAAGAAAGCCCGCTGACATGGCGGCCTGTCCGACCGGGCTCTGTTCGACGCGCCTTAGAGCAGTTCTGTGAACTCCGGCGGCAGGACGTTGGTGTCCACCACCACCTTGCGGTCGGCGAACAGCCACGCGCCGTCCTGCTTCTGGAACCGGTCGTAGTAGACGCCGCAGGCGTGGAGCTTCGAATGCTCCATGTCCGGCGTCCGCGTGATCAGGAAATTGGAGACGGCGGTCGCGCTTTCGCCGCCCACGCCCAGGCTGATCTCGATGTTCGACACCAGGTGCAGGGTCTTGCCCCGCGGCGCCTGCCAGAGCCCCATCAGGAAGGCCGCGCGCATATGCAGCGCCCGCCTGCCCACGTCCTTGAACAGGTAAAGGCCGCTATAGGCCGCGTTCTCGAACGTGATCGCCGAGTAGCCGCCGTCCTCGGTGAACAGGGCCATCCAGTCGAGATAGAGCCGTTCGTCGGCCAGCCGCGCCGCGCGATGGATCAGGGCCGTCAGCGCCCGTTCCTCGATCAGGGTCGAGAGCGACGCCGGCGCCGCGCTGCTCGCGGCCTCTTTTACGTCAGGCGCCATGGGGATTCCTCGCGATTGGGTGGGATGGGTTGCCGTGAGCCGCTGGAACGCGCTGTCCTAGCCGACGCCTTCCAGGGCCTGGCCCATGTACTGCTTGTAGGCGACGTAGAAGGCGCGCAGCGAGTACTCGTCGTTCTTCGCGCCGTCGTCGCCAGGCGACTGGCCGCGGTCCATGTTGGACCACCGGACCTCGCGGACGGCGCCGAAGCCCCCGGCGCAGCGGCGCACGGCCTCGGTGTCGTCGCCGCTGATCTTGCCGGCCGCGGTCTGCCCGTCGAGGGAGGTCTCCAGACGCGCCTGGCGCACTTCCGCCGACTCGCCTTTCTCGCCGAACACCACGATCTCGACCATGGCCTTGTCGACGCCCAGGGGCCGGACGATCTGCAGCAGGTTGTGGTTTATCCCCACCGGCGAGTGCTGGAAATCCAGGTTGGGGAACACCGCCAGGATCAGGTTGCGGTTGTCGTCGGCGTTGGCGGCCACCGTCGGGCCGGGCGGCGGCGGGGCGCCGAGCTCCTTGCCTGTCACCTTGCGGATGACCGACCCGATGCGATTGGGGTCGCCGTTCCCCTGGGCCGGGAACGCCAGCAGGCTGTGGCCCTGGGCGATGTCGTGGTTCGTGCCCTGGATCGTGACGCCCTGGTAGTTCACCCCGATCGCGACGTGGGCGTACATCGGATGATAGTTGTCGCGGAAGTTTTCGTGCCAGAGCTTCCAGTTGCCGTCGAGCGTCCAGCGAACGCGGCCGATGGCCTCGTGCTTGCCGGTGAACATCTCGATATAGGGCCCGGCCTGGCCCAGGAACGTCTCCAGCGGCGCGACGTCGGCGGCCAGCGAAATGAAGATGTTCCCGGCGAAGGTCTCCATCCGCACCTTGGGAATGTCGTAGCAGGCCTTCTCGAGCCGATCGCCGTAGGCCTCGTCCATGGGCGCCGACATCAGCTTGCCTTCGGTGTCGAAGCACCAGGCGTGGTACATGCACACGAAGCTGCCGCCGCTGTTGCCGCGCGGATGCACCGCCAGCATGGCGCCGCGGTGGGTGCAGGTGTTAAAGAAGGCGTTCAACGCCCCGTCATCGCCGCGGGCCACCACGACGGGCCGGCCCGCGACCGTGGCGGTGACATAGTCGCCCAGTTCCGGCAGTTCGCTCTCGTGGGCCACCCACTGCCAGGTGTGGGCGAAGATCTGATCCCGCTCGGCTGCGTAGATCTTCGGGTCGACGTAGATATTGCGGTCGATGACGCGCGAGGCGTCCAGATTCAGCGAATTGCCTTGCCAAACGTCAGTCATCGTCGTCCCCACCCCGCAGCCGAATGAAGCAAACGGGCGTCGGCCCGCAGCATTTCAACAGGACGGGCGCTTGCATGACCTACGCGGCCAGCGCCCCATTGCTCCCTTGCGCGGGGCGCTCCGCCGAAAACCGGAGCGAACGCCTCGCGCTCGAACAGTGTATACAGAATGCAGTACACGGATACGCCTTGTCAACACGGACGCCCGCCGTCGAACCCCTAAAAGCGCGACGCCCGCCCAGGCTTTTCCGGCGCCGAAATAGTGGGCGGTGCGCGTCGCCCCACGCCCTCATGACGCTTGGGCAGGTGGCGCGTATTTCGTCGAAACCAAGCCTTCATCATGGGCGATGCGTTTGACGCTAGACGGCCGAGAACCAACGGGTTTAGCTCGACCTCGCATTGTGCGGCGCAACATTAACCTGTCGTCGCGCAAGTTCGTCGGCATACGCAACAACGGTTGAATCCTCGCCATGTCCCTGCCCCCGTCCAACTCGCCGGCCGTTTCCGCCGGGATCTCGGCCAGGATCGCCTTGCCGGCCGACGACGAAGACATCACCACCCTGCGGCGGGCCCTGGTGGCCAAGCTCGCCTATGCGGTGGGCAAGGATCCCATCACCGCCAGCAACCACGACTGGTTCATGGCCACGGCCCTGACGGTGCGCGACCGCATCGTCGACCGCTGGTTCCCCTCCACCCGGGCCATCTACACCGAGAAGCGCAAGCGGGTTTACTACCTGTCGCTGGAGTTCCTGATCGGGCGCCTGCTGGCCGATTCGCTCAACAACCTCGGCCTCACCGAGGTGATGCGCGCGGCGTTGAAGGAACTCGGCGTCGACCTGGAGGTGCTGCGCGCCATCGAACCGGACGCGGCCCTGGGCAACGGCGGCCTGGGGCGGCTGGCGGCCTGCTTCATGGAGAGCATGGCGACCCTGTCGGTGGCCGCCTACGGCTACGGCATCCGCTACGACCACGGCCTGTTCCGCCAGAAGATCAAGGACGGCTGGCAGTCCGAAGTGCCGGAAAACTGGCTGGCTTCGGGCAATCCGTGGGAGTTCGAGCGCCCGGAGGTGCTCTACCACATCGGCTTCGGCGGCGGCGTCGAGCACCTCGAGGGCGAGGACGGCAGCCGCTATAAATGGAATCCGGCGGAAACCGTCGAGGCCCAGGCCTTCGACACCCCGGTCGTCGGCTGGCGGGGCAACCACGTCAACACCTTGCGGCTGTGGTCGGCCCGGGCGCCCGACCCCTTGCGGCTGGACGCCTTCAACCGCGGCGACCACGTCGGCGCCCTGGCCTCGCAGTCGAAGGCCGCGGCCATCACCCAGGTCCTCTATCCCAGCGACGAGACGCCCGCCGGCGAGGAACTGCGCCTGCGCCAGGAGTACTTCTTCTCGTCGGCCGCCCTGCAGGACATCGTCCACCGCCACATCCGCCAGCACGGCGGCGACCTGTCGAGCCTGCACGAACACGTCGCCATCCAGCTCAACGACACCCACCCGGCCATCGCCATCCCGGAACTGATGCGGCTGCTGGTGGACGTCCACGGCGTGCCGTGGGCCGAAGCGTGGGAGATCACCACCAAGACCTTCTCCTACACCAACCACACCCTGCTGCCCGAGGCGCTGGAACACTGGCCGGTGCCGCTGATGGAGCGGCTGCTGCCGCGCCACATGCAGATCATCTACCTGATCAACGCCCTGCACCTGGAGGGCCTGAGGGCCGCCGGAAAGATCAAGGACAGCGAAGTCGGCGAGGTCTCGCTGATCGAGGAGAGCGCCGGGCGCAAGGTGCGGATGGGCTGGATGAGCTTCGTCGGCTCCCACAAGGTCAACGGCGTCTCGGCCCTGCACACCGAACTGATGCGCCAGACGGTGTTCGCCACCTTCAACCGCATCTATCCGGACCGCATCGTCAACAAGACCAACGGCATCACCTTCCGGCGCTGGCTGATGGAGGCGAATCCTGGCCTCACGAGGCTGCTGGTGGACACGGTGGGGAACAAGGTCCTGCACGACGCCATGGCGCTGAAGGACTTCGCCGCCTTCGCCGAAGACGCCTCCGTGCACCAGCGCGCCGCCGCCGTCCGCCGCGAACACAAGATCGCGCTCGGTCGCCTGACCGCCGAACGGCTCGGCGTGCGGCTCGACCCCGACGCCCTGTTCGACGTGCAGATCAAGCGCATCCACGAATACAAGCGCCAGCTGCTCAACATCCTGCAGACCATCGCGCTCTATGACGCCATGCGCGCCCAGCCGACCCGCAACTGGACGCCGCGGGTGAAGATCTTCGCCGGCAAGGCGGCGGCGAGCTATCACAACGCCAAGCTGATCATCAAGCTGATCAACGACGTGGCCAAGGTGGTGAACAACGACCCCACCCTGCACGGGCTCCTGAAGGTCGTCTTCCTGCCGAACTACAACGTCTCCCTGGCCGAGGTGATCATCCCGGCGTCGGACCTTTCCGAGCAGATCTCCACCGCCGGCATGGAGGCGTCTGGCACCGGCAACATGAAGCTCGGCCTCAACGGCGCCCTGACCATCGGCACCCTGGACGGCGCCAACGTCGAGATGAAGGAGCAGGTCGGCGACGACAACATCTTCATCTTCGGCCTCACCGCCGACGAGGTTCAGGCCCGCCGCGCCGAAGGCCTGGGAACCCGCGAGATCGTCGCCGGGTCGCCGGCCCTGCAGCAGGTGCTGGACCAGGTGGGCTCGGGCGTCTTCTCGCCCGGCCAGCCGGACCTCTATCGCGAACTGGTCGACGGCCTGCTGAGCCACGACCACTTCCTGGTGCTGTCCGACTTCGAATCCTACGCCGCGAAACAGACCGAGGTCGACGCCCTGTGGGGCGACCAGAAGGCCTGGTGGAAATCGTCGATCCTCAACACCGCCAACATGGGATGGTTCTCGTCGGATCGGACCATTCGCGAGTACGCTCAAGAAATCTGGAACGTGCCAGTCACCAAGCGTTGAGGCCAAAGATCAAACCCGATTGGGGCCTAGGGGAGGACGCCGCCGCCGCCATCGCTCAGGGGAGCCATGGCGATCCCTTCGCCGTGCTCGGCCCCCATGAGGTCGACGGCGGCCTGGTCATCCGCGCCTTCGCGCCGCACGCCGAGACCCTGGAGGCGCGCGCCGTCGACGGGGCGCTCCTCGCCACCCTCGACCGCCGCCACCCCGGCGGCGTCTTCGAAGGCCTGGTCCCGGGGACGCGGGCGCCCTTGGCCTACCGCCTGCACGCAGCCAACGCCGGGGGCGACTGGACCTTCGACGATCCTTACCGCTTCGGCCCTGTGCTGGGGCCGCTGGACGACCACCTGCTGGTGGAGGGCAGCCATCGCAAGCTCTACGAACGGCTCGGCGCCCACCTGATCACCCATGACGGGGCCGACGGCGTCGCCTTCGCGGTCTGGGCGCCGAACGCCCGGCGGGTCTCGGTGGTGGGCGACTTCAACGACTGGGACGGCCGTCGCGGCCTGATGCGCAAGCGCATCGACAGCGGCCTGTGGGAGATCTTCCTGCCCGGCCTGGGCGAACGCACGATCTACAAATACGAGATCATCGGCGCGGACGGAAAGCGCCTGCCGCTGAAGGCCGACCCTTTCGGCTTCGCCTCCGAGCTGCGCCCCTCCACGGCCTCCGTGGTTTCGCGCATCGACGACTTCCGATGGACCGACCGTGACTTCATGCGCGCCAGGGGCGGGGATCCGCGTCGCCGGGCCATCAGCGTCTATGAGGTCCACCTGGGCTCGTGGCGGCGTCGGGACGACGGCGGCTTCCTGTCCTATGACGAGATCGCCGAGACCCTGATCCCCTACGTCGTCGACATGGGCTTCACCCACCTGGAGCTGATGCCGGTGAACGAGCATCCGCTGGACGACTCCTGGGGCTACCAGCCCATCGGCCTCTTCGCGCCCACCGCGCGGTTCGGCGACCCCGCCGGCTTCGCGCGGCTGATCGACCGGGCGCACGGCGCCGGCCTCGGCGTCATCATGGACTGGGTGCCGGCCCACTTCCCGTCCGACGCCCACGGCCTGGCCAACTTCGACGGCGGCCCGCTCTACGAGCACCCCGATCCGCGCCGCGGGTTCCAGCCCCAGTGGGATACCGCGATCTACGACTTCGGGCGGCGCGAGGTGGTCAACTTCCTCATCGCCAGCGCGCTCTACTGGCTGGAGGTCTTCCACATCGACGGCCTGCGCGTCGACGCCGTCAGTTCGATGCTCTACCTCGACTACGGCCGGGAAGCCGGCGGTTGGGCGACCAACAGCGACGGCGGGCGCGAGAACCGCGAGGCCGAAGCCTTCATCCAGCAGCTCAACGCCACGGTCTACGGCGCTCAGCCCGGCGTGATGATGATCGCCGAGGAGTCCACCAGCTGGCCGGGGGTCACCCTGCCCCCCGACGCCGGCGGCCTGGGCTTCGGGCTCAAGTGGAACATGGGCTGGATGAACGACACGCTTGCCTACATGGGCGAGGATCCCGTCCATCGCCGCTTCCACCACGACAAGCTGACCTTCGGCCTGATGTACGCCTTCAGCGAGAACTTCGTGCTGCCGCTGTCTCATGACGAGGTGGTCCACGGCAAAGGCTCGATCGTCAGCCGCATGCCGGGCGACGATTGGCGGCGCTTTGCAACCGCGCGGGCCTACTACGGTTTCATGTGGGGGTATCCCGGGAAGAAGCTGCTGTTCATGGGGCAGGAGTTCGGCCAGCGGCGCGAATGGGATTTCGCCGGCGAGCTCGAATGGGGCCTGCTGGCCCACGGCCCGCACCAGGGCCTCCAGGCGCTGGTCAGGGACCTGAACGGGCTCTATCGCGCCAACGGCGCCCTGCACGCCCGCGACTGCGAGCCGGAGGGCTACCGCTGGATCGTGGTCGACGACAAGGACCAGTCGGTGGTCGCCTGGCTGCGGTTCGGCGAGGCCGATGATCCGGTGGTCGCCGTCGTCTGCAACTTCACCCCCGTCCCGCGGGAGGGCTATCGCCTGGGCCTGCCGGCGGCCGGAACCTGGCGCGAGATCTTCAATTCCGACGCCCTGGCCTACGGCGGATCGGGGCTGGGAAACCTGGGCGCCGTGGTCGCCGAGGCGACGCCGGCCCACGGCTTCCCGGCCTCGGCCGAGATCCTGGCGCCGCCCCTGTCCACGCTCTATTTCCAGTTGGACCGCGATGCTTGATTCTCAGATCTCGACGGCTGCTGCGGCGGAAGGAATCTCATGACGGCCCCTTCACCCCCCACCGGCCCGCTCTCCCGCCAGGCCATGGCCTATGTGCTGGCCGGCGGGCGCGGCAGCCGCCTGCTCGACCTCACCGACGTCCGCGCCAAGCCGGCGGTCTATTTCGGCGGCAAGTTCCGCATCATCGACTTCGCCCTGTCGAACGCGCTGAACTCCGGCATCCGCCGCATCGCCGTGGCCACCCAGTACAAGGCCCACAGCCTGATCCGCCACCTGCAGCGCGGCTGGAACTTCTTCCGGCCCGAACGCAACGAGACCTTCGACATCCTGCCGGCCAGCCAGCGGGTCTCGGAGGAGAAGTGGTATCTCGGCACCGCTGACGCGGTCTTCCAGAACCTCGACATCGTCCAGGACTACGCGCCGCGCTTCGTCATCGTCCTGGCCGGCGACCACATCTACAAGATGGACTACGAGCCGATGCTGCAGCAGCACGTCGAGCAGGGCGCCGACGTCACGGTCGGCTGCATCGAGGTGCCGCGCAAGGAGGCCACGGGCTTCGGCGTCATGCACGTGGACGCCACCGACCGCATCATCGACTTCATCGAAAAGCCCGCCGATCCGCCGGCCATGCCCGGCCGCCCCGACCTGGCTCTGGCCAGCATGGGCATCTACGTCTTCGACACCAAGCTGCTGGCCGACGAACTGCGCCGCGACGCCGCCGACCCGGAGTCCAGCCACGATTTCGGCAAGGACATCATCCCGCGCCTGGTGAAGGAGGGTAAGGCGGTCGCCCATCCTTTCAGCCGATCCTGCATCCGGCCCACCGAAACGACGGCGCCCTATTGGCGCGACGTCGGCACCATCGACAGCTACTTCGCCGCCAACATCGACCTGACGGAGATCGTGCCCGACCTCGACGTCTATGACCGCAACTGGCCCGTCTGGACCTACAGCGAGATGAACGCGCCCGCCAAGTTCGTCCACGACCATCCCGGCCGGCGGGGCTCGGCCACCTCGTCGCTGGTGGCCGGCGGCTGCGTCGTCTCCGGCGCCACGGTCTGGCGCTCGGTGCTGTTCAACGACGTGCGGGTGAACTCCTATTCCAGCGTCGAGCTCGGCGTCGTGATGCCGGGCGTGGAGATCGGCCGCTCGGTCCGGCTGCGCAACGTCATCGTCGATCGTGGCGTCCGCATCCCCACCGGCCTGATCGTCGGCGAGGACCCGGTGGTCGACGCCCGGCGCTTCCATCGCTCCGAGGGCGGCGTCTGCGTGATCACCCAGAAGATGATCGACCAACTGGACTCATGACCCATCTCGACGTCCTGGCGGTCGCCTCCGAAATCTATCCGCTGATCAAGACCGGCGGCCTGGCTGACGTGGTCGGCGCCTTGCCCGCTTCCCTGAAGGCCGAGGGCGTCGGTGTCCGCACCCTCATCCCCGGCTACCCTTCGGTGATCAAGGCCATGCGAAGGCCGACGGTCGTCCACGCCTTCATCGACCTGTTCGGCGGCCCGGCGCGGCTGCTGGCCGGCAAGCGCGCGGGGCTGGACCTCCTGGTCCTGGACGCCCCCCATCTCTACACCCGCGAAGGCGGGCCCTATGCCGGACCGGACGGGCGCGACTGGCCGGACAATCCCGTGCGCTTCGCCGCGCTCGCCTGCGTCGGCGCCGCCATCGGGCAAGGCCTGCTGGCCGACTACGCGCCGGACATCATCCACGCCCACGACTGGCAGGCGGGCCTCGTCCCGGCCTATCTGCGCTTCGTCGGCGACGGGCGCAGGCCGAAGGTGGTTATGACCGTCCACAACCTGGCCTTCCAGGGCCAGTTCGACCGGAACCTGTTGTCCCGGCTGGGCCTGCCGCCGGAATCCTTCACCGCCGACGGGGTCGAGTACTATGGCGACATCGGCTTCCTGAAGGCCGGCCTTCGCCTCGCCGACCGCATCACCACCGTCTCCCCCAGCTATGCCGCGGAGATCTGCACCTCCGATGGCGGCATGGGCCTCGACGGCCTGCTGCGCGGGCGCGCCGACCGCCTGACCGGCGTGCTGAACGGCATCGACACCACGGTCTGGGACCCGGCGAGCGACCCCCTGCTGGCGGCGAACTACGGCCCTGACGACCTTTCCGGGCGCGCCGCCAACAAGGCCGACCTCCAGGCCAGGCTCGGCCTGGCGCAGGACCCCGACGCCCTGCTGTTCGGCGTCGTCAGCCGCCTGAGTTGGCAGAAGGGCCTCGACCTGCTGCTGGGCGCCTTGCCGACCCTGCTGGGCGAGGGCGCGCAACTGATCGTCCTGGGCGCCGGCGATGGCGGCCTGGAATACGGGATGGCGCAGGCCGCGCGGCACCATCCCCGCCAGATCGGTTGCCTGATCGGCTATGACGAGGCGCTCGCCCACCGCATCCAGGGCGGCGCCGACGCCATCCTGGTGCCGTCCCGGTTCGAGCCCTGCGGCCTGACCCAGCTCTGCGCCCTGCGCTATGGCGCCGTGCCGGTCGTCGCCCGCGTCGGCGGCCTCAGCGACACCGTCATCGACGCCGGCCCCATGGCGGTGGCGGCAGGCGCCGGCACCGGCGTCCAGTTCGCTCCCGTCAACGGCCCGATGCTCGAAAGCGCCATCCGCCGCACCGCCGGGCTTTGGCGCGACCCGCCGGCCTGGCGCCGATTGCAGGCCAACGGCATGGCCAGCGACGTCTCCTGGCGTCGTCCCGCCAGGCTCTACGCCGACCTCTACCGTGGCCTGCTGGCGGAAACCGGCTGACGGCATGGGCAAGGGGGCGCCCGGATCGGTGACGGAAGGCGCCCCCGGCGAGCTGGGCGCGACCCTGGCGGGCGACGGGGTCAACTTCGCCGTCTATTCCGCTCACGCCAGCGCCATCGAAGTCTGTCTCTTCGACGGCCATGACGCCGAGATCGCCCGCATCGCCCTGCCCGGCCGCACCGGCCCCGTGTTCCACGGCCATGTGGCCGGCCTCGCCGCCGGCGCGCGCTACGGCCTTCGCGCCCACGGCCCCTTCGCCCCGTGGCAAGGCTGCCGCTTCAATCCCAACAAGCTGCTGGTGGACCCCTACGCGCTCGCCCTCGACCGCCCCTTCGCCCTGGCCGCCAGCCTCTTCGGCTACCTGCAGGACGACCCGCAGGGCGGCGACAGCTTCGATCCCGCCGACAGCGCCCCGGACATCCCCAAGGCGCTCGTCGTCGCCCCGCCCCGGGCGACCACCAAACGCCCAGCGACTCCCTGGGGCCGCACCGTCATCTATGAGATGCACGTGCGCGGCTTCACCAAGCGCTGCCCCGACATCCCCGAGGCCCTGCGCGGAACCTTCGCCGGCCTCGCCCACCCCGCCGCCGTCGCCCACCTGAAGCGCCTGGGCGTCACCGCCGTCGAGCTCCTGCCCACCGCGGCCTGGATCGACGAGCGCCACCTGCCGCCGCTGGGTCTCACCAACTACTGGGGCTACAACCCTGTCGCCCTGATGGCGCCCGACCCCAGGCTCGCCCCCGGCGGCTGGGCCGAGGTCGCCGCGGCCACCAAGGCCCTGGCCGCGGCAGGCATCGAGACCCTGCTGGACGTCGTCTTCAACCACACCGGCGAGAGTGATGCGCTGGGCCCCACGCTCTCCCTGCGCGGCCTCGACAACGCCAGCTACTACCGCCTCTCGCCCGACAACCGCGCCCGCTACGTCGACGACGCCGGCACCGGTAATGTCCTGGCGCTGGACGATCCCGCCGCCCTGCGCCTCACCCTCGACGCCCTGCGCGCCTGGGCGAGGTTCGGCGGCGTCCACGGTTTCCGATTCGACCTCGCCACCGTGCTCGGCCGCCGCGCCGACGGCTTCGATCCCGCAGCCCCCCTGCTCAGCGCCCTCGACCAGGACCCGGAGCTGCGCGCGCTCAAGCTGATCGCCGAGCCCTGGGACTGCGGCCCCGGCGGCTACCAGCTCGGCGCCTTCCCGCCCGCCTGGGGCGAGTGGAACGACCGCTTCCGCGACACGGTCCGCAGCTTCTGGCGCGGCGACCCGGTGTCGCGCGGGGAACTCGCCACCCGTATCGCCGGGTCCCAGGACGTCTTCGGCGGTCGCCCGCCCTCGCGCAGCATCAACTTCATCGTCGCCCACGACGGCTTCACCCTGGCCGACCTGACGGCCTTCAGGTCCAAGCAGAACCTGGCCAACGGGGAGAACAACCGCGACGGCGCCGACGACAACCGCTCCTGGAACAACGGCGTCGAGGGGCCGACCGACGATCCCGGCATCCTGCGCGCCCGCCGCAACGACCAGAAGGCCCTGCTCGCCACCCTGATGCTGGCGCGCGGGACGCCGATGCTCACCATGGGCGCCGAGTTCGGCCAGAGCCAGGGCGGCAACAACAACGCCTATGCCCAGGACAGCGAGATCGGCTGGCTGGACTGGGCCCGCTCCGACGCGGACCTGATGGCCTTCACCGCGGGCCTGGCCAAGGCCCGGGCCGACCATCCGGCCCTGCGCGCCGACCGTTTCCTGCGCGGGGATCCGGGCTCGGCGGGCGGCCTGCCCGACGTGGAATGGCGCAGGGCCGACGGCGCAATCCTCGCTGACGCCGACTGGCAGGACCAGGGCGACGAGACCCTGGTCATGGTCGTGGCCGAGCCGGCCGGCGAGACGCTCGACCGCGTGGCGCTGATCATCCATCGCGGCCCGGCGCCGGTCGTCGTCGCCCTGCCCGAACCGCGCGACGGCATGGCCTGGAGCCTCGCCATCGACAGCGCCGACGGCGCACGGTGCGACGACGCCGACCAGCCGTCTGCGACCGTCGCGCCGCGTTCGGCGGTGCTGCTTGTCGAAACCCCCGCGCCGCGCCGCGCCGCCCGGCCCACCGACGCCAAGGCGCTCGGCCGCCTGGCCGCCGCCGCCGGGATCGCGCCCGACTGGTGGAGCCTGGACGGCGAGGGTCACGCCGTCAGCCCCGACACCCAGCGCGCGCTGCTGGCCGCCATGGGCCTGCCCGCCGACACCACCCAGCAGGCCCGCGCGAGCCTTCATCGCTTCGCCGAGACCCAGGATCATCGTCCCCTGCCCGCCGTCCTGGCGCGCCGGATCGGCGAGCCGATCGAGGTTCCCCTGCGGTTCGCACCGGGCGGCCCGCCGCCGCGCACCTGGCTCGTCGTCGAGGGCGAGGACGGCGCGACCGTGCGCCAGCGCGCCGCGGCCGATCTCTGCGTCGAAACCGCCTTCGTCGGCGCCGACGGCCGGGCCGGCCGCGCGCTCGTCGCCCGGCTCGCAGCCCTCGCGCCAGGCCGGTATCGGCTGCGACGGGAAGACTGTCCCGGCGCCGTCTGCTTCCTGACGGTCGCGCCGCGCACCGCCTTCATGCCCGACCGCGTCGCGCGCGGCGCCCGGCTGACAGGGGTTTCGACGCAGCTCTATTCCGTGCGGCGCGGCGGCGATCAGGGGATCGGCGATTTCACCACCCTGGGCGCCCTGGGCGAGGCCGCCGCCGGCCGCGGCTGCGGCATGCTGGGGATCAACCCGCTGCACGCGCTGTTCAACGACCGGCGCGAGCGCGCCAGCCCATACTATCCGTCCGACCGGCGGTTCCTCGATCCGATCTACCTCGACCTGGCCGCCACGCCGTTCGCCGGCGAAAGGGGTGAGGCCTTCGACGCCCTCTCGGCCGCCGCGGCGATCGACTATCCCCAGGTCTGGGCGCTGAAGGCCAAGGCCCTGGAGCAGAGCTTCGCCAAGGGGCGCGAGCATCCCGATTTCGCCGCCTTCGTCACCGCCGGCGGCGAGGCGCTCCAGCAGTTCGCGACCTTCCAGGCGATCACGGAAACGAAGCCAGGCAAGGCGTGGCGCGCCTGGCCGGCGAACCTCCGGGCGCCCGGCCCGGGCGTCGCCGCCTTCGCCCGCGCCCATCCCGATCGGGTCGCCTTCCATCAATACCTGCAATGGCTGTGCGATCTGCAGCTTGGCGCGGCCGCCGGACGCGCCGCCGGCCTGGCTCTGGGGTTTTGCCGCGACCTGGCCATCGGCGCGGCGCCCGAGGGGGCTGAGACCTGGGCCATGGCCGGCCTCGTGGCCCACGGCGTCTCCATCGGCGCACCCCCCGATCCCCTCGGCCCGCAGGGTCAGGTCTGGGGCCTGCCGCCCCTCGACCCGCATCGCATCAAGGTCGATGGCTACCGCGCCCACGGCGCCCTTTTCGCCGCCAACATGCGCCACGCCGGCGCCTTGCGCATCGACCACGCCATGGGCCTGGCCCGCCAGTTCTGGGTGCCCGAAGGCGCCGAGGGGTCGCAGGGCGCCTATGTCGCCTATCCGCTTCATGACCTTCTGGGCGAACTGGCGCTCGAAAGCGACCGCGCCCGCTGCATGGTGATCGGCGAGGACCTCGGCACCGTCCCCAACGGCTTCCGCGAAACCCTCGCCGAGGCCGGGGTGCTGGGCTATCGGGTCCTGCCCTTCGAGCGCGACGGGCGGCGATTCAGGCGGCCGGAGCACTACCCCGTCCTTGCCTGGGCCTGCGTCGCGACCCACGATCTGCCGACCCTGATCGGCTGGTGGCAGGAACTCGACATCGCCGAGCGCCTGGACCTGGGGATCATGACGCCGGCCGCCGCCCTGGACGCCCGCGCCGATCGGGACCTGGAAAAGCAGGACCTGCTCGAGGCCTTGGTCGAGGCCGATCTGATCCCGGCGAAGACCGACGTCACGGGCGATCTGACCCTCGACCTCATCGCCGCCATCCACGCCTATGTCGCCATGACCCCCAGCGTCCTGGCCGTCGCCCAACTGGAGGATCTGGCCGGCGAGCGGACGGCGATCAACCTGCCCGGCACCGATCGCGAGCGCCCGAACTGGCGCCGGCGGATCGCCACGCCGCTGGAGGATATCTTCGACGCGCCCGCCGCCCAGGCCATCCTGGCGGCCATGCAGGCGGCGCGGACGCATAAGGCCGCTGCGACCTGAGCGGCCATATTTGAGCCGCGCCCGCGATCACTGACGGGACGTGAGTTTTTTGAAGAAACTCAGTCTGTGACCACACCCATCGCGCGCCGAGGCGCAAGAGCG